>Ga0208338_1000070_pt1 | contig 40035 bp, 27 predicted proteins | sample ForSoiNitrogNN91_FD_187858 | JGI IMG/M metagenome (GOLD analysis project Ga0208338, IMG submission 187858) | Forest soil microbial communities from Browns Valley, California, USA, that are Nitrogen fertilized - NN91 (SPAdes) | ecosystem: Environmental > Terrestrial > Soil > Temperate forest ...
ACGAGGTCATCGAGACCAAGCTGGCGCGTTCAACCAAAGCCCGGGCCATTATCCAGCTCAGCTTTTACTCGGATCTCCTATCAGAAATTCAAGGCGTCATACCGGACTACATGCATGTGGTTCTTGGAGGCGAAGCACACCCTGAGAGATTTTCCGTTCATTGTTATCTCTCATACTTTCGAAAGGTCCGACGCGAATTTGAGAACGCTAGTCGGGCAAGAGCGGAGACCTATCCTGAACCTATAGACCATTGTGGAATCTGTAGCTGGTTCAGCATCTGCGACGATCGCTGGCGCGCGGACGATCACTTGTCGTTGGTGTCAGGAATATCAAAGAATCAGCGAAAAAGATTGGTTGCGTGTGACATCAAGACGGTCCACGCTCTCGCGAGCCTCGAACCCGGACCTATCGAAGGCATCGGAACTCAGGCTTTGACAAATATTCGCGAGCAGGCACGTTTGCAGGTTCAGGGCGAGGATGAGGGGCGCTACATCTACGAAGTGTTTGTTCCGCCAGAACTCAACAGAGGTCTTTGCTCACTACCGTTACCGTCACCAGGAGACGTTTTTCTCGACTTCGAAGGCGATGCGTTCGCACTCGATCAGGGGCTTGAATATCTCTTCGGCGTATTAACTCTCTCCGCCGATAACGGCGGAACGCCTAATTATGCGTCTACATGGGCGCTGAAACGGGCCGACGAAAAGACAGCTTTCGAGAGTTTCATCGCAATCGTGTGCCAACGACGTCGAGAGTATCCTGATATGCATATTTATCATTATGGTGCGTATGAGGAAACCGCGATCAAGCGTATGACTGGCAGGCATGCGACGTGTGCAGATGAAGTAGACGAAATGTTAAGAGCAGAGGTCTTCGTTGACCTCTATCGGGTCGTCAAACAGGCGCTTCGCGCATCCGTTGAGAGCTACTCACTAAAGAAAATTGAACCTCTCTATGGATTCAACCGCGACGTTCCATTAGTTGATGCAAACTTAGCCAGGAACACTCTTCAAGCTGTGCTCGCATTTGGTCCTATCGAGGAAGATTTCGATGAGATTCAGAAACAGATTGAAGGCTACAACCGCGATGACTGCATTTCGGCGTTGCGATTACGGGATTGGTTAGAAGAACGACGACTGGAGTTGGAGGTAAAAACTCAAGGACCCTTACCACGACCAGAATTGAAGGCAGGTGAAGCTAAAGAAGATCTATCTGCTTACCTCGAACGAGTCCGCGAGGTTGAGGCTCGTCTGATCGCGGATATACCAGCTGAAGAGGATGAACGTACTGAAGAACAAAAAGCGCGTTGGCTGCTGGCGCAACTACTCGAGTGGCATCGCCGAGAAGATAAGTCGGCATGGTGGAAGTACTTCGAACTATGCAAACTGAAAGATCAAGAATTGCAAGAGGATAAAACCGCACTCGGCGGACTCGTTTACGAGGGCGTTGTAGACCAAGTGAAGCGCTCACGTGTTCACCGCTATCACTTTCCATTACAGGATCATGCGATCGACAGGGCACCTTCTGTACATGATCCAAAGACGCAGAGCAGTGTCGGTGAGGTCGTTGAAATTAACGATCGGGAGATGACCATCGATATCAAACGAGGTCTTTCATCCACGATCCCTCATCCTACTGCGCTAATTCCACACGACATCATAAATGCAACGGTACTGCGCGAAAGCCTCCTACAGCTAGCATCATGGGTGGCCGACAACGGAATCAATGGTGTTGGTCCATTTAAAGCAGCGCGAGATCTATTGCTTCTTAAGTCACCGCGCTTACGAGAAGGCACACTTGGCGATTTGGCAGCGGCTAATCGGGAAGTAATCGACCTAGCGAAAAAGGCTGGGCTCGCTCTTGATAAAACAGTGCTTCCGATACAAGGTCCGCCCGGTGCCGGTAAAACCTACACCGGTGCCCGGATGATAGTTGAGCTAGTCAGGAACGGATCAAAAGTCGGGATTACTGGCGTTAGTCACAAAGTAATCAGCAAACTACTCAAAGATACGTGCGCGGCTGCGAGGGAAGCAGCCGTAGACTTTAGTGCCATCCAGAAGGTAGATACTGAAGATGGTTGCGATGACGCACTCGTCATTCGCACAAAGAAAAATGAAGCAGTCGTTGCCATTCTCGCGGACAATAAGGCGCAAGTGGTCGCAGGAACTATATGGCTGTGGGCGCGTCCAGAGTTGAACGAAGCAGTCGACGTGTTGTTTGTGGACGAGGCCGGCCAAATGTCATTGGCTAATGTATTAGCGGCTTCGCCGGCAGCTAAGAGCATTGTCTTGTTAGGTGATCCCCAGCAGCTAGATCAACCACAGCGCGGAGTACACCCGCCTGGTGCTGACGCATCGGCGCTTTCTCACTTGTTGAACGGCCGGTCGACAATCGGCGAAGATCAAGGTTTGTTTCTATCGGAAAGCTGGCGTCTGCATCCAGATGTTTGTGCGTTCACTTCAGAATTGTTCTACGACAATCGACTGATGCCGCGGCCGGAGAATGCCACACAGCGCATAAACACTGAAGGACCGTTTGACGGAACCGGGTTGCGCTTTATTCCCGTTGCTCATAGCGGTAATCAGAGCGAGTCACCTGAAGAGGCCGACACAGTTGGAAATATGGTGGAAGGCCTTCTGCGAAACGGTACAACCTGGACCAATAAGAGAGGCGAAACTGCACTGCTATCACTTAATGACATCTTAGTTGTCGCTCCGTACAACGCTCAGGTTTCAGCGCTGGCCCGGCGTCTTCCAGCGGGAGCCAAAATTGGAACGGTTGACAAGTTTCAGGGTCAAGAGGCTCCGGTTGTGATCTACTCAATGGCGACCTCAACACCTGAGGATGCACCGCGCGGAATGGAATTCCTCTACAGCTCCAACCGACTGAACGTAGCCACGTCGCGCGCGCAATGCTTGACGGTGCTTATTGCCAGTCCGGCGCTATTCGAGGTGCAATGCAAGACTCCCCGTCAAATTGAACTCGCCAATGCTTTTTGTCGCTATTTGGAAATGGCGACGGTCGCTTAAGCTGGGCCAAGCTCATTTAACTGATGGCAGCTTTGAGTAAGTCTAAGGTGGGCAACAATAATCCCACAATCTATGAAGCAAACACTTGCCCATTGACAATCGATGTTTCATTACGGCCTTAGCATCTCAACAGACTCCAAGTTTGCAGGATAGGGACCGGGGTGGTCCATACGGCAACCTTCCGTCGGCTCCAAGGGAAGACGCAGGTGCTCCTTTCGGGCAAATACGACTTTTTACAGGACGCGCCTAACACACTCCCTGGAGGTGGCCCAGATCGGGCGTTCGATCTGCCAATGGTTTATGCGCGGCGACAATGGGGGGCTGCTCACGGACGATTTCTACATCGATCCAAATCTTGTGGAGGCGATCTGCTTGGCCCACGACTTGATTCACCCACCGTTCGTCCACGCGGGCGAGAAGTAGGTGTACGCATTGATGCAGGTCTACGGCGGCTTCGAAGGTAACGCGCAGACACTCCGATTGCTCACTGTAACGATCTATCCTGAACGGATGGATAGAACAGGCATGCAGCCAACGCGTGCGTTCTTGAATGGCGTGCTGAAGCATAAGACGCTGCTGAAGGATCGCGCTATCGATCGACCCTTTTGCCGATAAAAGCTCTCCCGATCTAGGGTCGCCAGCACAATCGACCAAATCGGCGGCCTGTCGGCAGAACAATGACTAATTTGCTAAGGAAATTCGTGGCGGGGGCGGGATCGAACCGGCGACCTTTTCCGTCGACTAAGGGGTTCGCCAAAAAGGAGCAGGGTTTAAGGCCCTGCTCCTTTTCTTATCATCCACTTTGGCTTATGACGGTCAATTCAATGATGGATGATGCTTCAAATGGTGTGCAGCTCGGACCAAGGAATAAGTAATTCCGGTTCCGCAGGTGCGACATGGGGGAAAGGGTTCCCCTCGGACGGCCGTGACTTCGTGTTCGGCTGTATGCTGGCGGTCGTGATTGACCTTATAGATTCCCGATTCCGGGACGGTTTGACCAGGCTTATAAGCCATGATTGTTCTCCTTCTCTGCTAGTGGCCATTCTTGCGGCCGTTTTTAAGTACGCAGCGATGAAGAAGTGATAAGATGTACCCTGCAGTAGGGTGTTTATCACCCACGGCCGCTAATCTCGTTCAGGCGAGTGACCAACTCCGGACGATAACAGCGGCCGTCGCTATTTGCTGCCTTCTTTTACCAGAAATCACACGGCCTGACAACTAAAAAAGCGGAGCTCTATGGGAAATTACATAGAGCTCCGCTTTTTTTCTGCAAGAGGTCCTATGTGAAATCTTGAGAGCTCTTGACTTCACTTCGTCGGAGCTGCTATTCTCTCGCCGTCGAGCTCGCAACTCCCGACAAGAGCGAATCCTCGCTCTAAGTGGTTCAGAGCTCCCTAAATAAGGAGAGTCAAAAATGAAAGTGTCATTCCCCGCGATGCGAGGTGAGATCGGTCAGCGAACCTATTACTCGTGTTTGATGAAATTGAGCGCAATTCCCAAAATGTTTACGTTTCGAGATTGGGCGGAATTCACGCCCGAGGATCGCGAACAAAGAATTCTGAACAAGAAGCGAATTCCAGACATTGCCAAATACATGCTAGACAACGAAGATGGCTACCTCTTCGCCTCGATCACTGCTTCCTATAAGTGTCCAGTTACTTTCAAGCCGATACAAGGGTCGGAAGACATTGGGTCGTTAGAGATGGAGTTTGAAGAGGCAAACTTCGTCATAAACGACGGTCAGCACAGATGCGCGGCCATTGCTCATGCGATCAAAGAGAACCCGGCTCTTGCGGAGGAATCGATTTCTGTACTTCTCTTTGGTTATGAGAATCGATCTAGAGTCCAGCAAATGTTCAGTGACTTGAACCGGTATGTCGCGAAGACGTCTAAATCGCTTGATATACTTTTTGATAAACGGGATGAAATGGCAAACGTCACGTTGGATGTTTGTGAGAGTGTCTCTGTCTTTAAGGACATGGTTGACAAGGATGCTGTTTCGTTACCTGTAAGGTCGCGAAAGCTATTCAGCCTCGCCGCTATGTATGATGCCAATGAAGAACTGCTTAAAGAGGAAAAAAACCAAGATCACAGTTCGAGAAATGCTTTGGTAAGCCTAGCATGTGAATATTGGACCGCTGTGTCTAAAGCGATTCCGGATTGGACCAGGGTGAAGAACGGCGATATTAAAGCGATGGAGCTTCGCCAGGAAAGTATCTCCGCCCACGCCGTAGTGTTACGTGCACTAGGAGCAGTAGGAGCTGAACTGATGAAGGAAGACCCTAGCGGCTGGAAGGGTCGGCTTCTTGAACTGACAAATGTTGATTGGAGTAAGAAAAATCCGGAGTGGGAGAACATTTGCATTGTCGCAAATTCAGTGGCGTCTAATCGGCAAGCACGTTTGGCAACTAAGGCATATCTCAAGCAGAAGCTTTCTCTGCCGTTGAGTGAGACAGAAGTTCGGGCGCTTTCTCGGCCTGAACCAGTTATTTAACGAAAACCCTGACACTTGAGATGCATGTGAATTCATTGGTCCACATGCATCTCTTTTAATATACAGAGAGAGCAGAATTATTACTCCTGCTCTCTGAGTGTTTTGCAAATGCTATAAACTTGGCTTGTTCCGCTGACAGAAGCATAGCAATTACAGTTTTACACCCGTGACTTTGGTAATCTGCTATCCTGACCCGTCGGGGGGCAATAGACGGTTCAGGCATTGGATCCCCCTCTACTCCACCATTTGTTTCAATCATTTACGGCTGCCCGCACTGGTAGCCGTATTTCATTTGTGGCCGTGTTATAATCTCATGCACGTTTGCTGGAATACGCGAACAAGGAGAGTACAAGATGAGTAATACTGTTTCAGAAGCCGTTACTCCGAGTCTTGCCGAGCTGTCGCGCAAAACTGGCCTCATTCTACGGCCCGTTGATTCAACGACCGTGAACAATCTTTTTGCCGAACTCGAAAAGTACAACTCCCAAGAACGAGCAAAAACCTTTAATGACCTCAAAGATGCTTTAAACGAAACCCGCGCGTCACTTGGGGCCGAAGCTGTTTATCTGGATGAGTAAGCTAATACTCCTTGATAGCGGTCCTCTGGGAATCATATCCAACCCCAGCCAATCACAAACAGTCGTTACCTGCCGCGAGTGGGCGCAGAGGCACCTTGAGCGGGAAAATGTAATTGTTGTTCCCGAGATTGCCGATTATGAGGTCCGACGGGAACTACTACGAGCGGATAAGGCTAGCGGCATTCAACGTCTCGACTTAATTAAGACCACCTTCGCCTACATGCCTATCACGACTGCCGTCATGCTGCGGGCCGCACAGTTTTGGGCACAGGCGCGCAAGACGGGAAAGCCGACTGCGGATAATGCAGCGATTGATGCTGATGTTATTCTGGCTGCGCAAGCCGCAATTCTAATTGACGAAGGCAGCGACGCTGTTATTGCTACTTCAAATCCTCGTCATCTTGCACTGTTTGCTCCCGCCGTCGAATGGCAAAATATTAGCTAATGTTCTCATCGCGAAACAAATGGTTGGTCTGATCCAATTTTCCCTATTTAGGTCGGTAGCGAAATTGGGAGGAGCTCAGGATGTCTGGTAACACCCTAGTAACGAACGTTAACACACATCAGTATGCACGATTTAACGTGATATCCCTTTACGGCTTTTACTCCTGACGTGTAGTCTAAAGACCGCTCAATTCTGCTTGCTTTGGTGCAAAAGTTCTCACGCACCTTGTTAGCACCTATAGAGAACAATTCTCTACCTCAATACTAGTTATTTTTTGTCATATGCCTCAACAAATAGATCGCGATCTCAGAAATTATCTCATTAATAGACTTGCCGCAGATGTCAATCTCCCCGATATAGCTAGATCACTAGGACTTAAAGTTGTCGCGCAAGGTGCATCTCCTCCGAAAGCACTGTGTCCGTTCCATGATGATCGGCATCCATCACTATACCTGTACCCATCCACTGGAATGGGTCGTCCACAGTTCCATTGCTTTGCATGTGGAGCGCATGGTGATGTCTTCGATCTCGTTAAAAAACTACGTGGGACAGATTTCTTAGGAGCACTGGATTGGCTTGCCGCATATCAGCACGTCACAATTCCGAGAATCGATCGCACTACGCATCGCGCTTGGACATCTCCTCGGATCGATGGTCTTAGCCTCGGATTCAAGATTTATCAACGCCAGAATGCCGAAGAGCAGGCGATATTGCAGCGATGGGCCGAGAGTCGTGAAATCCCCAAGGGTGTCCTCGACAAGGCTGAAGTCTTCGCCTCGCTGCCACCGAAAATCATTCCAACCGCGGGGTCTGCCCAAAGGGAGGAGTTTGACGCATTGGAGGCAGCAGGTCTGCTCCGGCGAGTCACATCTCTAACAGGGAAAGGTGCTTCTACTCTTCCAATTGAGTTACCTGCCCGAGAGTTCTTCTCCACACCACGGATTATTTTCACCATTAGAAATCATCGCAACCAAGTTGCAGGGTTCGTCGGCCGTGCGCTTGAAGGCGATAGCCCAAAATACCTGTTTTCGCCGGAGTTCTCTCGAAGCAGCACTTTGTATCGCCTCAACAAGGTGTGGGAACGCAAAGAGCCTGATCATAACGGCTCTAATAATGAAAATCTTCGGCATCTGTTCATCGTCGAAGGATTAATGGACGCTTTGAGACTTGAAACGGTTGGACTCGATGGCGTCGCGGTCCTCGGAAGCAGTATTACTGACGATCAAGTTCAACTCTTGAGTAACTATGCCACAGAGCTTGACAGAGAAAACGTTCAGCTCGCAATCCATTTCTTTTTGGATGGTGATGAGGCGGGTAAGAGAGGCATTGTAAGGGGTTTGGCCAAGGTGCTTTTCGCTAGTCTGGACACTCCAGGCATGTTGGTCGATGTAGTTGTGCCACCTTCGCATCGCTCAGGTCAAAATCAAAAGTCGCAACATGATCCGGACGAACTGTTACGTAGAGTTGAAAATCGAAGCACTGCACTAGAGACACTGGCAACCTCGTGTCATTCCCCAATGGCCGTGTTGCTGTCCACAGCGCTAGATGTGCACCCATCAGATCTGAATCTCGCTTGGAGTCGACTCCCAGACAGTCAAAGGTTACGAGCCTACAGAGACGTGGAACGCAGACTGGATCGATCTCAATGGATTTCCATTCTCGATCGGACATCAGTATTTGAGCAGTATCTCGGTGAGACAGCAGGGGAACCGTCCTGGCAATACCCTTTAAGCGCATTTCTTCGCGCAGCAACTCAGCGTCTAGGCGTACTGGCGATAGAGACCACATCTATCCAGCTTGAGTCCGAAGCTAGGCTAGTCCGAGCACTGCAAATCGCAGAAGCGAGTATGCAACGCCGAGAGTTTCCAGTTGACGAAGGAAGCTGGGAACGTCTTCAAGCAACAGTAGACGTAACGCTCACGCATCTCGCAGAACTGCTATCAGAAGCTGACAAACCTGAACGACTCGACGCTGGTCCAATGTTGGCAGTCAAGGTTCCGAAGCCTGGTGGATTTCGACTCAAAGCCCTTCCTAATCCAGAGATCCTTACACTGCAGCAGTATGTGCTTAATGAGCTATTACGGGACTATGCAACCTGCCCTCGATTCCAACATTTGATTCCGGCGGTTCGCTTTTCAAAAGGCACTCTCGGTGCCCAAGTTCAAACGACGGGTCCTGAGCAAGTTCGTCCTGTCGACGGAACAGTCAGCTTTGCGTACATGTTGGATTCTGATGTTATCGAACACCGAAGCGCTCCCCAAAGGACGGGCATGTTTCGCTCTTACTTTGACTGCTGGAGCGACTTCATCGCGCACATTGATGCAAGAGTCGCGGCTTTTCCTGTGGGGAGATATCACGTTGCAAGACTTGACATAAGAAGCTTCTACGGAACTGTGCCGAGAGCTGCGGTGAATAATGTTCTTTTAGAGGCGCTCGAGGGTGGCTTAGCTGAGTTGGCAGATAGCATGGCTGCTCCTAATGGGGCTCTTGAATGTGCCCGACTCTTTCTACCAGAAGAAGTGAATCCACAGGTTCGCGCTCATGCCATTGTGGACTGGTTGTGCGATCAAAGTTTTGGTTATCAGATTGAAGACCCAGGCACCGGTGAGTTGATTCGGGGTGAAGATGGCCTTCCTCAAGGTCCCGATCTTTCGGCATATCTTGCAAACATTTCACTATTTCCTCTTGACCGCACACTTAGCCAATTAGTGAACGAATTTGATGAAATTTCCAGAAGCGAGAACGGACAATCATCGCGGGGTGCAGTTTATGCTCGATACGTTGACGACATGGTTATCATCGCTCGTTCCGCAGATGACCTATCGCAATTGCGGTTAGCAATCGAAAAGGAACTCTCTATATTGGGAATGGAGCTTAGCCCCAAGACCGACTCGTTACCGGTGATGGACCAAGCCGAAGTTCGAGAGTGGCTCACTGATAGCCGTGGTGCAGGTTTAGGCGTCTCGGGTCCGTTCGAAGGACCTCCCGTTAACGTTCCGTTAGCGCTACTCGATCCTTTAGCTCATGCTGGCGAAACGGATCGCAGCGAGGCGCTTCTCATTCTGCATGACCCCCGATTGGATGACCCGGAAACCACTCCACAAGAACTGGAAGACGCAGTTTTTGCTGTGTGTGGTACCAATGGACTGCGACATGGAGACTTGATAGCTGTCGCGCGCCGCCTCTGGCGCTGTGTTCTGGCTAGGATCAGTCAGCCTGGGTCATCGGACGCAGCGGATGTCATGAGCGACCTATGGAAAGAATTTGATCCATCCCAAAATTTCGGAGAAGACTCCGACATTGAACACAAGGACGTTACGACTCTGCTGGCGTGGCTCGATGGACTCGAACGCTGTTTGGGATCTCGACAAGATCGCAATCCAACCCTTTCCGAGGCTAAACACCGCACTCTGCACGACGAGCGTAACAGATTGGCCAAGCTAGTTCACGAGGGTCTCTGTGAGAAGCTGATTAACAAAACTGATAATCGGGCACGCGAGAAATTTAGCCACATGCTCGAACTAAAGACTCTCGCAATAAGAAACGCGGCAACGTTAGTTGCCCCAGCTCCAAATAACTCGGCGCCAATCACTATCAAAGCCGGAAAATCACGCTCGAAGGCTCGCTTACTGATTTCCCTAGCGGAGAATCAAAAATCAAGCGCTCAGTTGGACACAGCTGACCTGCTGAGCGGAGAACCGGTTTCGACTGGTCTACTGTTCCACCAAGCCTGCGCCCGCTTACGAGTCGCCAATCATAATCAAGTCAAACCTGATCCGCTACAACCCCTTAGTCAACCAATGACCCGTTTGCGCCAAATAGGCGTGTCGACTGTTCTGGCCAAGATTCTAGATCTGTGGATTCCAGACACTCCTCTTGAGACTGAGAACAAATTGGGGGAGATTGCATTAAAAGGGCTCATCAACCTTGCGACCAAACACATTGTTGAGTTATTGGAAACGCGACCAGCATTGAAGAATTTTGCTCTAGATCCTTCTGGTGGAAACCAACTGCGTCAGCTACCTACGCCGCCGGGCATCGACGTACCTGGCATTGTCGGGTTAAGTGCTGATGACCGAATTGTCTTGCGGGCAACTTTCAGGACCATCGAAGAAAATCCATTTTCGCCTCCTCTCGCGTGGGAATCGATTCGCTCTGCGAATCAATGGAAACGTGAGAACGCCTCCTTAGCTACATTTAACTATCTCCCTCCGCCAACCGGGCTCAATCTCCCTGCTGATACTCCTCACTGGCTCGCATCGGCATTCCGAAGTCTAGCTGGTCGGGAGGATCCGGAAACGGAGTTAACATGTCCGCCGACTGCCTTGAATTTGCTTGGATCCGCTCCGGGCACACAGGAACCTGACAGTGAATGGGAAACACTTGGCTTTTGTGTTTCAGAATCTCGGGTGCGTGGTCAAGCATTCCTTCGACAGGCTGGAGGAGGGCTCTATCTTGAAGCGGTAACCGATCAATACGACCATCTATGGCGGATTGGAACTGCACTGGCCGACTGGCTTGGCCGAGCCCACAGTAGCCGAAACATTGCGAATCAGAGACTGTCAGCCCCTCCTCTCATAACCGAACCAAACGATGATTGGTCTACGGAGGGCATGCTAAGGTTTAGCCTTTGCCGACTTCGCGGTCGTGGACTTCGTCTTCAGGGAAGACCACTTCGTGTGTCGCCAGACACAAACCTCCCAATGACGATCGAGCGGGTACTACGTCGCCTCGAAACCTTTCCAAAGAATACGAACGGACAAGGTAGCGCAAGCACCCTAGCCCACCTTATAGCGACTCTGGCGGAAGGGAGGGCAATACAGTCACGGTTAACGATACGTTTTGATCCAAGTCTTCCAGGTGGGGCGGCACCTTTATTGGCACGCATGACCAATGTGCAGTTTCACGCTGATGAAGAAATGGCACAGCGACTGCCCGATGTTAATGAATTACCATTCTGGGCACCAATCCGCCGACCCGCTCGAAGTTTGTTAGCGTTAGCAAACCGCTTGGAATCACTCGCGGCGATAGATCCTCTGCGCGAGCATGATCCGACACTCCAGTTCCTAGCGAGTGGGACACGGCTTTTAGCGGCGGAATCTAACTTGAGATCCGCGGGTCTTGAACTCTGGGCGGCCATTGACCAGGCAGGGCGCGAGAACTTCCTTAACATGCCCCCGAAGATAGATGCTTGGGGCTTGGATTCGACGGCATTATTGTATCTGGGCCAACCTGTTATTGATATCGATCAACTTAAGTCTGAACGGACCAAGTCTCAACCGCCCGGCAATGTAGGCCTTCTTTTTCGACAACTGTACCAGGCCACGATCGATAGTCAACCAGTCAAATGGCCCGTGCTTGCGGAAATAACTCCATTGGGCTGGTTGTTGATCATAGGTACCTTAGCCGGAAATATCGGTGGTGAGTGGCGGGGGGCGTTGGCTGAATCGTCATTAACCAACTCTGATGGGACCAGTTTCTTTGAACCCTTGATTCGAGCACTGGATATTTCCTCAAATGACGATGAAGATGTTCCCTGGGGTGGTCTTGAGGTTATTGCACAAGCGTGGAGTGTCTTAGGTACTCAGCAATGTTTCGAGGCCATGAACCAGATCGATCAGGCATGTGGGCTGAAAGTCTCGCTTCAAGAAAGTAACCGGTTTCTAATAGTACCCAATCGAAGGGGACCGAGCGAGGTTCAGACCTCGGATGGCCTAAGGCGATTGCCTGGCTGGGCCATTAACTGGTCCAAAACCAATGACGAGCGTGGGATTGGCACCGAGCGAGGAGAAGAGCACAATGTTTTTCGTTGGACTGAAACCTGGCGTAGAGACAGGCTGCTGGGGGTCGGCGTCGTTCAGCCTGCAATGGCGTCGCTTGCTGGTAATGCGTTAACAAGCACAAATAGATTGGATAAGCACCCTGAGACAACGGCAAGAAGAGTCTTCAAAGAAAACACAGAAGTCGTTACGGATGAATCAGGTTCGTCAATCAACCTTGATGAATCCTCAATGACCCTTGGAACAGAGTTTAAGCCAGCAATTGATTCCGTCTCAGAGAATCCATTTATTTATAGTCAGCCAGACAACAAAACCAAACCACACACGCAACCACAATCAACAGAAATTATTTCTGCATTGAGAGAGCTTCGCGCAATGCAGGAAGACTCGTGGACTTCAAGGAGCGAGAAACCGGGGAATCATGCGCGAGTTGCTTTACTGCAATGGGAAGTCGATAGCAGTTTCCTTCACCCAGGCTACGAGTTTTGTGACGATGCACGCACTGGCTTCGATCGTAAACATCCGGAGAACTGGACAGCCAACAGGCTCGGTGCTAGTTGTGCTGAAGCTCGCCGAAGAGCCATCCTCAAGAAGGCGCTGCAAGCTTGTAATCACTTCAGGGTTGACATCCTGCTACTCCCTGAATACTCAGTTCGTCCAGAAACAGTCGGATGGCTCATAGAGCAACTTCCCTCTCTTTCCCCTACAACATCAGTTTGGGCGGGCACTTACCGGTTGCCTCCGGGTATGTCGAGTGATCCACCGTTCGCTGAGTGGAGTGCTATTCACGAACTGGTATCCGAAAAATCCTCTAACAGGCGATCCTGGCGAGCCAAGAAATACCCCTCAGTAGCGAGTCGTGAAATCTTCCATCCGGGATCTGAAATGCGCCCTCTTTTTAGTGAACAAGTCATTGGAGATATACGATCGCACACCATGGAACTCATATGTTCTGAGGTTTTCTTGGTTACTTGTCCCGCGAACCTTCGACCGATGGCACGGGCAAGACGCGAGCTATTTGGTAAATTTGGTATCAGAGTTGGAACAAAGGACCTTGAGGAAACCATTAAGAAGGACATTATTCCAGATATAATTGAATTTGCGAAGCTGACTGGACTCAGCGAAGGGTCTATGTTACGGCGCACTATTCTTCTCGTGCCGGCAATGACCAGTCGCACTGCCGACTATACTGTGCTGGGTCAAGCAGCATATTTATCCTCTGGTCTGACTACCGTTTTTTGCAATGCTGTTCACAATCCTTACGGACACGGCGAGAGTTGTTTTATTGGTCATGATGGCTGGAAACTAGAGGCTGATGAGGGGTTGTACCCGGGAACAGAACCATATCATGGAGTGTCCCCCGGGATCTTCAAACTAGACAAAGGACAGCTGGGCAAGGAAGAACAAGCCCTTGTGATCGCTGATATAGATCCGGTTTACGCATTTGGTGGACGCCCGCATCCGCAGATGTTGTTAACGCCTCTAAAACTCGTGGCCCATCTTCCAATTTTCGAGCCATGGCAACCAAATTTAGACCACGACAGTGCCAAATGCCGTTGCAAAAACGGTATGCGTAACGACGATGCAGGCGCATTTGCGCCAGCGTTGTTGAGCGCCTTAAAACGAGGGGTGTCGGGAAAATGGAAGATAACGGGTCAGGACACCAATCCACGAGAACTTTTTAATGCGCTTAAGCGGTTAGCCGAACAATCAGCCCGCGGTAATCAAAAGTGGCTTGGTCGGCGAGCGGCAGCATACCCCATAGGGCATCGTTCCGATCCAGTTGCATGGCCTCCGGCCATAGCTCTCGATTGGTTGTGGGTAGATGTTGGAAAAGATGTAATGCCTGAGATCGAAGCTCCGGCTTATTCCGCACCACCGCAATAAGGCGTACTGCATTTAAAGGTTAACTTGGCGACTGTGTCCAATTTGTGTCCAGAATTAACAGCACAGCACGGACACGCGATTGTGAGGAACCGTAAAGAATGCAAAATGGGCCGAAATTCTTGGTGGCTGCAACTGTCGAAAAGGCAAATAGTTAGGTTTTTGCCGGGATGGTGATTCATAATCACCGGTTTGGCGAAAAGCTAAGTTTTTGCCACTTCACAAGTTGCAGCCACCACGAGTTTATTAGGGTTTTGCAGTTCTTTCCCATTCGTTGCCAGCGCCTCACTGTGCTGTGCTGAGAATTCTGTCCACAAATTGGCCACACGTTTTTGGGGTGAACCCATTCCGTTGAGGCAATCTCCTATCTGAATTCATCACCACCCACACACTCCTAGGCCGAAGAGATTCGGAATTAACACTCTTAGATTGTAGTCGCCGCAATACCTAATAGCGACGTCGACCACTATTTCCGCGCCGTATCCTAAGGCTGGAGTTGGCCGCTTAATGGAGGCGCACGGAGGGCATTATCGTGGGATGCGCTAAGCGGAAACTCGGAACTATAGATATGCAAAATACTTTACTTATGACAAGGATTTTCATTAGAGTACCGGAGTGCGTCGGAAACTCGATGATCTCTTATCAACCTCGGAAGTCGCAATTAAGCTTGGTGTTACACGCCAACGTGTCTTTGAGCTTATCAAGACTGACAGATTACGCGCGAAAAAAGTAGGCCGCTCGTATGTAGTGCATTCGAACGACGTGTTGTCACTCTCGCGATTCAGGGTGGGCCGACCGAGCAAACTCAGCCGCTCAACTCGCGAGAACTTTCATGGATCCAAACTATCAACCGGTTAGTCTGAGCCGTGAGTGTCCACATCATCCGTTAAGCGCACAGAAACATATGTCAAAACAGAGCGGATTCGAAGTCTACACTGATCAATTAGAAGCCCTAGCCCAAACAGCCCTAAAATCCGAAGCCGTCAACACACTAAGTACCCCGATCACTGTTGCCTTGGATGGCGGTTCCAGCGCCGCTTTAAGGCGCATCGTATCCATCGACACACGACGAGAACTCGGTGCTTACTTCACGCCATCACAATTAGCCTGTAAAGCCGTTGAGTTCTTCGGTGAAGCGATCCCAAAGAGTGCGACATTCATGGATTGTGCCTGTGGCGCAGGGGATTTGCTTTTGGCGGTTGCCAGAGAATTGCCTGTCCGCCGCACACTGTCTCAAACTCTCACAACGTGGGCTCAACAATTGGTTGGAATGGACCTTCAGTCTGAATTTGTTAGAGCCGCTAAGCTACGTCTGCTGTTACTAGCAATTGAACGTGGATGCCGAATAGATATAAATGATATCCCGCCAGCAGCAGAGTTCTTTCCATTAATCACCGAAGGCAATGGCTTGGATGGCATTACCTATCGTGCGGGCGAGGTCACTTACATCATCATTAATCCTTCTTTTTCCAGGCAAGAAGCTCCCCATGGTTGTACGTGGGCAACAGAAAAGGTTTCGTCAGCGGCTGTTTTCCTGCATGAGTGTGTTAGCAAGGCCCAAACGGGGACGAAGATTGTCGCAATTCTCCCTGATGTGCTCCGATCGGGAAGCAACTACAACAAATGGCGAATTGAGATTGCGTCCAAGGCGGCTATTGAAGAGGTGAGGATCGTTGGCAAATTTGACACTTGGACCGATGTTGATGTTTTTCTTATTAGGTTAACAGTTGGGCGGGCGACATCTGATCCCAATGGAACACGATGGTGGAATACTGGAAATGCCAAACAGATTACGCTTGGAGACAATTTTGAAGTTGAGGTTGGTCGAGTTGTCCCACACCGCGATCCAAACTTAGGACGATGGTGGCCGTTCATATATTCAAAAGTCGTTCCCCCATGGGCCACCGTAAGACAATTTTCTAAACACAGACGATTTGCAGGAAAAGTCTTCGAGCCGCCTTTTGTTGTTGTTCGACGAACCTCCCGACCTAATGACAAGTATCGCGCAGTCGGTTCTGTTATATGTGGCGACCAGGAAGTAGCTGTTGAAAATCACCTAATGGTACTCACGCCCAAAGACGGCCTCCTGCGTACTTGCCACGAGCTATTGGATGTATTACGTGATCCGGCAACGAACAACTGGCTAAATGAGCGCATACGGACCAGACATCTTACTGTTCCAGCCCTAAAGGACGTGCCGTACAATAGCTAAGAATGAGTAAAGTTCATCTCAAGTTTGCCACTGACATCTTGCGGCGATTCGGGGAGGAACTGAATCCTAACCCGGATCAAGGCATTCTGGAGTTAGTCAAGAATGCCTATGATGCGGACGCTCGCCACTGCACGATTGAATTGATTTCCACTGGAGCGCCCGGCGGAACGATTACGGTTAGTGATGACGGTGATGGGATGGAGGAAACTGATATCGAGGACGGATGGCTGGTGCTGGGCCGTTCGCCAAAGATCACAACGGAGAGAACTCGCCTCAACCGAATCCCGGCTGGGAATAAGGGATTGGGCCGCCTTGCGGCTCTTCGTATGGGTAAGACTACCTCGCTCATCACGTATCCTCGGAATGATCCTCAACGGGAATATCAGTTAGTTATCGACTGGACCAAATTCGAGACGGCTGATCTGGTCGAGAATGTAACGCTAAATCTGATTTCCCGAAGCCGCACCAATCAATTACAACACGGAAGTCTGATAACGATTGCTGACGTTGCAATCCCGCTTACACGTGCCGACGTAAAACGCCTGGCAAGGGGAATCTTACTTTTAGCTGATCCTTTTGGCGACGATCAAAGCGGATTTCACCCCGTTCTCAAAGCCCCAGAATTCGAAGACCTTGAAAAGCTTGTTCAAGCGAAATATTTTAATGACGCGGAGTTTCACTTGCGCGTAAATGTTGATGCAAATGGCCACGCTTCTGCCGTTGTAACCGATTACAGAGGCCAAACGCTTTTTAGCGCCGATCAAAAGGAGTTGAGTTCTGAATCTAGGTATGAGTGCCCACCAGCCGAGTTTGATCTGTGGGTTTTCATATTGTCAAACACAACATTCAGTTCCCGGCCAACTAGTATAGAAGAAGTCCGGACATGGCTTCGTGAATTTGGAGGCGTTCACTTTTACCTTAACGGCCTCCGGGTAGCTCCTTACGGGAACCCGGGAAACGATTGGCTGGATATAAATCTCCAACGAGCACAACATCCTGAGCTTCGTCCCAGTACTAACACCTCAATTGGCCGTTTTTCAGTAATTGATCTTGACAACAAACTCCGACAAAAAACTGACAGATCGGGGATCGTCGAAAACGAAGCATTCAACGAACTAAAGAGAGTCGCGCAAGATGCGCTGCAATGGATGGCGCGTGAACGGTTGCGAGCACGGGAAATCACACGGACCAAAGAAAGAATTGAGACACCAAAGGACGTTGAACAAGCCAAAGAGAATTTAGAGAAAGCCGTCAACTCATTACCTGTCAGATCTCGAAATAGAGTTAAGAAGCAATTGGAACAATACGACCGAGTCCGACAAAAGGAAACTCAAGTATTGCGTAAGGAAATACAACTTTACCGAACCTTGGGAACGGCAGGTATCACGGCCTCAGTGTTTGCGCACGAATCTCAAAATCCGATTCGTCTTATTATTCATAACGCAAAACTGCTAATCCGGCGTGCAAAAGACGGACTTTTTAAGAAAAAAGATACCACTATTTTAGAACAGCCGCTTGAGCGGGTACTTCGTCAGGGCCAAACGTTGCAGTCTTTCACCAAATTGACATTGACACTCATTGATCATGACAAGCGTCGAATCGGAAAAGTTGACGTACACGAACGTGTGAAAGAAGTGCTACAAGCCTTTGATTCACTCACGAAAGAACGAAAGGTTGAGGTCAACGCAAATTACGCTCCGGGCAGACCATATTTTCGAGGCAGCGACGCCGCCTTCGAATCAATTCTGACTAACCTTATTGTGAATAGCCTAAAGGCCCTTGAGTCAGTCACTCCTGGGCCGCGCACAATTTCAGTTTCAACCGAACTGATCGGCGAGACTGTCGCTCTTCGCGTGGCTGACAATGGACCAGGCATCCAAGGCATCACTGTTAAAAACATTTGGCTGCCCGGCGAAACTACGTACCCCAATGGAACAGGCCTTGGTCTTACCATCGTCCAGGATTCAGTTAGAGACCTTGGAGGAAGTGTTGATGTGATACCAAAAGGGGCGCTAGGTGGGGCTGAATTTATGGTTGAAATACCGATCTTGGGAGCTTAAGCATGGCATTACTACTAAGTGGAACGAATATTAACCGAGTCGGAGTCGTGGATGACAGCGAAGACACAAGGGACACAATAAGCGACGAACTACACGATGCGCACGTGCAGCCCGCTCCATTCGATGGTCCATTCGGAAGCTTGAACGAGTTGATCGATACGGTGACTGCAGCGGCAGACGCCGTGGTTTGCGATCACCATCTTACCCCAAGAAATTACGCCCCGTGTACAGGCGCTGAAGCGGTAGCCAATTGGTATGCAAATCGGTTCCCCGCAGTGCTCGTTACTCGCTATGAGAAAGCGGAGATTGAGGGAATACGGAAGTTCCGAAGAAATATCCCGTCCCTAATACCAAGTGACGAAGCAAATCCAGATACCATAGTAAAAGGACTTGAGACCTGTATTGAAGAATTCAATGGTCGTTTTATACCTCCTAGAAAACCGTGGACCAACATGTTTCGTGTTGACGACATAGAAGACAATTCGAATCCCCAGAAGGTATATGTGGTCGTTCCGGGCTGGGAATCGAAGGAGGCAATAAGGCTCACACTCGATATGTTCCCGGAGGCGCTTAGGGAGCACGTAAAACCAAATGAGAGGTTTTACGCGGAAATCAATTTGGGTGCTGAAACCCAAGAGGATTTATATTTTGAGAATATCGAATATCGCGGTAAATAAACTTGCCAGAAATCGATTCAACATTATCCATTCTCGACGTCGGGCACGGTAACTGCGCGGTGTTAGTAGATACGGGTGGTGTTGTCGTAATCGACGCCGGACCTGGTACAGCTCTCTTAGAATTCCTTGAGCAGGAGGGAATAACAAAGGTCGATGTCGTTTTAATTTCACACGCAGATAGCGATCATATCGCCGGTCTAGTGGCTCTCATCTCGTCTGATAAGTATGAAGTCGATGTAATACGTATAAATTCAGACGCTCTTAAAGACAGCAGGTTATGGGACGACTTACTGTTCAGCCTAAACAAAGCATTCTTTGCCGGAGCAGTTCAGTTTAACGTCTCACTTACCGTCGCTGATTCCGGCAGTTTCGACCGCGGAGATGTCCATATTGAAATCTTGGCCCCGAACCTTTACATCGCCGGGCGTGGACCCGGATCCACAGATCACAATGGACGTCGATTAACTTCCAATTCAGTCAGTGCGGTAATAAGGCTTATTAAAGAAAAGATGCCAATAGCGTTGCTAACTGGCGATCTCGATGAAGTTGGTTTAGACAATCTAATTGACAACAATCTCGATTGCCGCGCACCAGTTCTTGTTTTCCCTCACCATGGTGGAAGACCCGGCGCGGGCAACATGGAAGCATTCACGAAGAAATTTGTTGACTTGGTAAAACCTGAAACGGTAATTTTTTCATTTCGTCGGGGCGGCCAGCATAATAATCCTCAACCGGGCATAGTGCGTGCAGTTCGTGAAAGCCTTCCCGACGTTCGCGTTGCCTGTACTCAATTATCCACACGTTGCGCAGCAAACGTGCCCACCAATCAACCCACGCATCTGGCAGAGAAATACGCGCAAGGAAGGCAGACGAACGGCTGCTGTGGCGGCACTTTCGTTATCGATCTAAGCCAAGATGCTAGACCATTGCTACCAGTACTGCACGACCACATTGAATTTATTCGAGCAAACGCTGAAACCGCGCTTTGTGAAGAACCAGTGAATTAACGACCTAATCGAGATAAGCGGCAAGTTGAGTAATATGGCCGCTCTATAATCCTAATCGGAGATCGCCGGAATACTCTTGAACTGCTCCCGTTGCGAAGGGTCGAGTTTCGCTTCGGCCTCTCTCGCCTGAATTACGTTTATCTTCTTTAGCTCGATCATCAATAGTTATTTCTCAATGGTATCGTTCTGGCTCGGTTCCATTGACTTAAAAAACGTTAGACCACAGTGTGGGCATTGGACCAAAACGCGACCATCCAGAGGCAACATATACGTAAACTTGCTCCAATCACTGTTACCGCAACGTCCACAGATAATCCGACCCTCGAACTGCCGCATTTCATCGGGTGGTACGGTGACTTTTATGCCGAGCCTCCTGTGCCGTCGAAATTTATCTCACTTTATTTCGACTGGAAGCGGCGGCATCACCTTGCTATCACCTTTACCTCGTAATATGTCTGCCCACTTTATTCCACCGTTTGACTGCGCGACGTGATCAACCTTTTGTTGGTCTGTCATTGCATCCCAACTCCGATAAAGAACCTTTGTCCATTCGATCTGATCCTGCCAGCAGGCTTCTGGTGCTTTCTTTTTTTCAGCGACGCATTCATTGAACTTTTTGATCGCTTTAGATTCAGTGTAAAGATCAAATCTTCCTTCAGCATAGCCGACTTGGTAAGCGTCGGACGGACTCGCTGGACACCACGGACTCGACAATGCGATTGTCATGCTGATGAGAGATAAAATCAGTGCGAGGATTCTCAATGTCATGGCTTTACCCTTTTCTTTGCATGTTGGACCATTTTCTTTTTGTCCTTGAGTTCTTTTCCAAGCTGTTTGCGAAATGCCTTTGCGCTTACATCATCGTCAACTATCAAATTCATGCTTACTTTCGCTAGGCGGCTATAGCTGTTCACAGTGATAAGATCCGGTTCATGTTTTCCAAGCTCAAAGTTTGGAACCCAATGTGGCTTAATCTGAATACGCTGTTTGGTGTGTGACTCGATCTCTGACACAAGTTGTTCTGTCATGTGAGCGTGATCGAGTTGCAAATGCTCCCTGATTAGACGAAGTTTTTCTGGCAGCAATTTTGGTCGGTTGCGAGCCATAGCCCATTCCCCTGAGCCTCCGTTGTAAGGAAAAGACGCAGGGCATGGATTGTTGAGATAATGACAATCCATGCCCACAACGACTCCAGCGACACGCGCCAGTCGCGAATCCTTGCCCCCAAAATAAGATTGAGAAAAAGGCGCTTGCGTTTCTGGGCCGATAGCCTGGGCTTCGCAAGCGCCTCGCCTTACGTTCATTCAGCGGCTCACACGCAGAGCGCGAACAAGCGCAAGGACTTCCGATGATGACCTTCGTCGGGCGATGTGCTTGACGTAAACCGTCCCCGCTCAGTTCGGCAAACACGGTCTTCATCGGAGGAGAAAAGAATTGAGAGCGGTAGCTCAGCTTGCCCCCTCTCCGAACTACCGCTCTCAAGAGGAACGCACGGCAACACCCACCTATTGCCTCTGGACAATGCGCTCCTATTCCCGATGATGGACCAGTTCGGGTCATGCTTGCGTACCGCCCTCTCAATAACCAGTACGACAAGGCACGTCACAGGTCTTCAAATCGGGAAAAAGAAAAACAGAAGTGTGGGCATGGAATGAAAGATCGACAGGCGTAATGACGAATTTCAATCCATGCCCCAAAGGACTCATCCCACTGAGTCCTTTTTGCCGCAAGGTCGAATGTCTCCTACTGGCCCTATGCCCCTCGCCTGACTCACCGTCGATCAGCGTCAGCGCAAAACTTGCGCTGGAGTGGAAACGTGTAAGTCAGAAGCACAGGGCCAGTAAGCCATCCCCCCAATGCGAGGTGCGCGAATTTTTGTTCAGGGAGCTTTAGATCGCAAGGTGCAACAGTTGAGGGCGTGATCTGAGTCTATGCCAACGCTGCAACATGGATTGAGACACACTTATCCCGCCCGCCTCGCGGCGGTGCTTTATCGGAATTGAAGCACTGCTTTAGTGGTCTATCTCAGACTAATGATCGTGAGTATCACACTAAGCAAAGTGCTCGACGTGCTGGCCGTGCTCGATGTTGTTGGCGGCGGTGGTGGCTCGGATTTGCCGCCAGTCGGCATATCGCCCGCGAGGATCGAGGTTGATACCGCGCACATGAGCGCAAGCGCCATTGCGAATCGTTTCATAGGTGTTAGCTCCTTTGAGGTTTTGAGAAAATGCCAACCTGTTTACATAAAACATAAATGGAACAACAACGCATGATTTCTTGCAAGGTGGGCTAGAGCGAACTAATATCTCGTTTGCATTCGCTCAACTTCTTCGCCAATCGAAAGTCTCAAAACTCATGCGGACGACCTCTCCGAAGCTGGATCTCTCTCACCTTACTCCGAGTGAGCAAGCCGAGCTTAGGTGTCGCACGGCGTTAGAGCTAAAAGACAGAAACGAATACGACGCATCGCGTGAGGCAATGTTCCCGATCTGGAACGGGATCATCGGGAGTCGGCCCAGCATTAAAGGACTGCAAGACTCTGTTACTGCTCAAGTGCTTTTGACTACTGGCGTTCTTACAGGTTGGCTTGGAAGTCGCAGCGAGATCAAAAAAGCAGACGACTACGCGAGAGATTTAATCACCGAGAGCATCACGCTTTATGAAGAATTGCACGACTCAAGGAAAGTGGCGGAAGCGCGAACAGAACTGGCGTGGTGCTACTGGCGTTCCGGCGATAACGATTCAGCACGTATTCTGAGTAATGAAGCACTTAAACGATTGACCATCGGCGGGAACGCGAGAGCCAACGCATTGATTGTTCTATCATTCGTTGAATGGGCAGAATCGCGCTACAAAGAGGTGCTAAGGATTCTTACCGAGAATGCGCCCCTATTTGACCGCATCACCAATCCCACTTTCAAAGGTACTTTTCACAATCAACTCGGCATCACGTATAGAGCAATTGGAGCCGCTTCAAAAAGGCGCACTGATTATTTTCAACGTGCTATCGCTGAATACCACGCGGCAGACGAACACTTCAAAATCGCAAGGAATTTGGTCTATCGTGCTCACGTCAAAAACAACACTGCGAACGTGCTGCGCGAACTCGGACGATTCAGCGAAGCGCATGATTACCTAGAGCAAGCGCGGCGTTTGTTTATTCGCGTGAGAGATAAAGTGAGAGTGGCCCAGGTTGACGACACTCGCGCTCAAGTGTTTCTCGCAGAGGGAAACTATGCGGAAGCGGAACTGACTGCGCGCACTGCCGCACGAACTTTCGAGAAAGCCGGACGACAATGTTTCTTAGCTGAGACTTTGATGATTGAGGGGATCGCAGTGGCGCGATTGAAGGAGCCGCAACGCGCACAATTCATTTTTCAGCAGGCGATCGAGATCGCACATCACGCCGGATCAATGAATCGCGCCGGACTCGCCGCGCTCACTATGATCGAGGAAATAGATACATTGTCGCGTGAGGTTCAATCAGTTGCTTTTGAGCAGGCACAGGAATGGTTGGCGAGCAGTGAGAGTCCCGACATAAACCCAAGACTCAAAAGGGCAAGGAAGAAGATCGCGCAACGACAAAGCGAACCTCAGTCCGTCGATGTGCGTGAAGTTCTATTCAACAAAACCTATGATCTGAGAGCGGAAGTTTTGCAGTTTGAACATGATCTAATTGCTCGGACACTAGCAAGGGTCAACGGCAAGGTCTCACACGCGGCAAAGTTGCTCAACATCGGCTATCAGACACTCGCGCACATGATCGAACATAAGTATCCCGACTTGCTCAAGAAACGGACGCCAGTGCGCCGCAGACCACGGAAAAAGAGTAAGGCGACAAAGACAAGCCACTAAGGTCCTCAAAAACCACTTCGCAAAAAGCGTTAAACCCCTCTGCGCGTCCATCGTAAACGACAGCCCATCCGCACAACTCTGCGCTGCGCTTCGAGTGCTCCATTGCATTACGCCCTGCGGTGTGCGGAGTGGGCGGCCCAGTCGTGTTTCTCCGGTCGCTACGAGGGGAAGCTCCCCTCAAAAACATCAACCACACAGCGAGAAGGAGCACACGACGATGGAACACCCGAGAACGACACCAACCGACCTCCCGAAATGGTCCGCTCTACTAATCGAAGCCGTCACTAAGCCAGGTCTGATCATGAAGGCTTATAGTGCCTTCCACACTTTCTCCGTTGGCAACCAAATTTTGGCGCTTGTGCAATGCCAGTTGAAGGGATTACAGCCCGGCCCGCTTAACACTTTTCCGAAGTGGAAAGACTTAGGCCGCTTTGTGAAACGCGGCGAACGGGCGCTGACTTTGTGCATGCCGATTACTTGCAAACGACGCGACGAGGAATCGGACGAGGAACACACCTTTACCAGCTTTGTTTATAAGGCGCGTTGGTTTGTTTTGGCGCAGACCGACGGGCAGGAACTTGACCCGATAACGATGCCCGAGTGGGATGCCGAGCGAGCGATGAAGGCGCTAGGTATTGAGCGCGTACCATTCGATCACACGGACGGAAATGTGCAAGGGTTTAGCCGTGGTCGGCACATAGCAATTAACCCACTTGCGCAACTGCCTTTTAAGACCCTTTTTCACGAGCTCGCCCATTCCATTCTTCACAGCGACGAGGGAGACTTTGCGGACGATGAGACGACGCCGCGCAGTCTGTGCGAAGTCGAAGCCGAATCCGTGGCGCTGCTTTGCTGCGAATCTTTGGGCCTTGAGGGAGCCGATTATGCGCGCGGCTATATCCAGCACTGGCTGAGCGGTGGCAGTGGTTCTAATGCGGAAGCTATACCAGAAAAAAGCGCCCAAAAAATCTTCCGCGCCGCCGACCAAATCATCCGCGCCGGACGCCCCCAAGTCGCTCCCGTTACACTCTGATCACTCCCTGAATGAATCGTGCCAGCCAAGTGCATTAGCACTGGCTGGCCGAACTCTTTTTCCGGACGCAACTGCGCCTCAAGCGCAGTTGCGTCGAATTTTTTCGGAGTCCGATCCGCAGCCAGAATTGAGAAGTTTTATGGTTACGTGAGCACAGCGAACCTAGTCGAGGCTTTCCCTTACGGTTGAGCATTGACAGACGAACCGGAATGAACTACAAGCCGCTATACTGGCCCTCCATTTCCCTAAAGAAATTGCAGCCAGTCGCCCCCATGTTACTCGCCGACTGCAAACCCTTTGAGTGGTACTTTGTCGTCACGTGTCCCGACTGCAAAACGCGGCAAGCCATATTCAACGATCCCTCCAACGGTAAGGCCAGACTTCGCCACACATATCAGCAACAGTGCGATAAATGCGGTGCTGAAACGTTCTATGAACCAGAGGATGTAGAACGTTACCAGAACATCATTGAACGCCGAAAGAAACCGCGCAGTTAGAGACCAATTTGCCATCATCTCTCGCCTAGATTTTTCTTCCGAACCTCTCTAAAATTTTCCCCATTGGATAAAAGGATTGCCGGGGTGAGGACGGTAATCCGATCTGAGGCTGAATGTCTCTCACCCAGCCGTAAGGCCAAGTTCCCAAACTGAGCACTTGACTTTTCGGTTTAATCGGCAACGAAAGATTCTGCCGAGCGCTGCAACTCTCTTGCAGCACTGATCACCAGCGGTCATTGATTAGGACATTTTGTCCTAATCGATCATTTCACTTAGGGTTTTTTGTCCTACTGATTTTACTAAAATCAGCCCGCCGCACGTCTCGAAAATTCTCGACTGCGAACGAAAAAAGAAAGCAAGGTGCTGTGCACCTGAAAGATGTGACACGACACCCCGCTCGCGGGCCGCCGTGTTCACGCAGCGCGTGAACATTCGCTTGGTCCAACCTTTGCAATGGTTTGCGCGTATACGTGGAGAGCGCGACGATCTCCACGTATACGGAAACACAAGGACCGAGCGAGGAAGCAGAAATGAGCGAAACCAAACGAACCCGACACATTAACTTTCGCGTGACCGATGAGGAATACCGCGAGATTGACAAAGCAGCCGCAGCCTCGGGAGATGAATCAAACAACTGGTGCCGCAAGCTGGCGCTTTCGGCAGCGCGTGAAGGCCCGCTGTTTGGCAAAACCGGGCGTCTCATCTATACCGAGCTCGCCATCCTGCGTTTTCTGATCGGGCATGGATTCAAGCTCTTATTTAGTCGGAGTGAAGCGGACGCCAGCGCCTGGACGAAGTTGACGACGCAAGCGGATCAGAGAGCGGAGGCGATCGTTACCGAGTTGTTATCGCGACGTAAGCAAGACTAGGTGACTAAATGTAACACACCCCCTCGATCGGCACTGTAGCCGCGTGCAACAGTGAAGCTCCTTTGCAAGGCTTCATGCACTGAAGCCTACTTACCTTGCAGATCCCTTCGATGGGTGTGTCATTGATCGAAGTAGGTGTTAGTGATCTCTAACACCCCTCATGGCCCGATCCTCATTTTCCTAGAAAAAACGGTATGCGATGTGTGGCCCTTGCTTTGCTCCTACCACAACGGCACTAGGCAGCACGGCTTGCACCGCAGCCGTGAAACCATCGCACTGTTGAGAGAGTTATACATGCCCACGAATTGGCATTTGATTTGCACGGTGCACCACAGGTAAGCCCCATCGCTGAAAGTGCGATGTACTTTCAGCGCCTCAGTAGAAGTCGGAGCTTGGATTTCATAGACCACCGAACCTAGACCGCCGAACTCCGATTTAGACCACCAATAACGAACGAAACAAGGTCTCCTTTTTGGAGGCCCGGAGGTATTGCACCTTGAATAAGCTAACCGGAAAACTCAACGAACAAGGTTACACCAATCTTCGGACCTCGCTGCACCGCATAAGACTCATTGCTGTGGTGTCGGCGGGCGTCGCTTTGCTTTCCCTTTATCCGCTGCACGAGTATCGCGTCAGAGCCAATTTCTCACCGTTACAGAGCGAATATTACGGACAATATTTGCACAGTAGTTTGATGAGTAACTTTTCGTTTTCGCGCTCCAGTTACAGGTATCTTGCGGCCACGATAACGGACTCCAAAACTGGCCGCGACCGCGAGAAAGCAGTCACGAATTCCGACATGGCACCTATGCGTGATGCGCAGGGCCAGGTCATCGTCAAAAATGGATCGCCGCAGTTTCAAGTCAGAAACGATCTGGACCCGCAGGGCACCCTCAAGGAGCTTCACTGGACCAAGCAAAAGTTCACCGACAAACAGGCTAATGAGTGGTTGCGACAAGCAATCTTTGAAGGAAACACGCTCACCGTTCTGTGGCGTCCGGCGTGGTTTTGGGCGCTCATAATTTTTCTCGCTGGCACGGTTGGCGCGACCATTATCTATCACGTTTTCCAGAGCCGTTTCGTGCACGGTCAGCAGCTTCGCGGCACGCGCGAACTCTCCCCAAAGCAGTATCGAAAAGAGCATCGCAAACACACCGGCTATGGACTGAAAGTTTACCCGCAACCGATCGACAGACTGAAAGAATTTTTGGGCCTGAATCCGCGCCCCGTACCCTTGACCGTACCGCGTGAAGAAGAATGCGAAGGCATGCTCTTACTCGGCGATACGGGTACTGGCAAGAGTCAAATCCTGCACCAATTCCTAGACGGAATTAAGGGCCGAGAAGAATTCGAGGCGGTTGTGATTTACGACCCCGTTGGCGAGTTTCTTGAGCAGCATTTCGATCCCGCAACGGACATTATTTTGAATCCCCTCGACGTGCGCGCACCGTACTGGAATCCGGCCCATGAAAGCCAAGCCATCGGTGACGAGGTTCGCGCCGCAGAACTCCAATTTATTGCGGAGAGTTTCTTTCCTGATCATCCGCACACACCGCCCACTGCGCAGTTTTTTAACAAGGCGGCGCGGAGCATTTTTGCCCGCATGTTGTCTTACAATCCCGAACCCGAACAGCTTGTGCAATGGCTCACGGATGATAGGATGATCGATTGCTGTGTTCACGGTACAGAGCTCGCATTCCTGATCGACCGGGGCGCGAAAGCACAACGCGCCGGAGTCCTCGCCACGCTTTCCGAAGTGGGCGAATGCTTGCGCCTGTTGCCGACCTATGACCAAGCGCAGCGACGCCCGTTTACTTTCCATCAGTGGGCGCAGCATCGGGACCGGCGCATCTTCATTACCTCCACCCAAACCACACGCGAATCCCTCAGAAGATTGCAGGCCGCGCAGTTCAATATCATGTTTGGAAAACTTCTCTCACGGACATGTTTGACACCAAATCGACCGTGTTGGGTATTGATTGACGAGGCCCACTCACTAAAGCGACTGCCAGTGCTGGAAACCGCACTCGTTGAGGGTCGTAAGCACAACGTTAAGACGATCATTGGCACGCAGAACCGCGCCCAAATCAGGCAGCACTATGAGGACGCAGCCCCCACGATCATCGCCGCCTCACACACTAAGATTTTCCAGCGCACAAATGAAGTGGAATCCGCTCGTTGGGTGTCGGAGATGATCGGGCAGAAGGAGATCGAACGGCCCCGCGTTTCGACTACCGCATCGGTGCAAACTTATGGCCGCGACTCACTCAATTATGCACCCGGAATTGAGCAGCATTACGTGGTCAGCACCGAGCAGATCATGGCCTTAGAAAACCTAAACGGTTATTGGAAATATGGCGATGCCGTTGTGCCTTTTCGCATTGAACCAATCAAGCGACCGAAGCGTGCCCGCGCCTTTGTTCCGCGTTCGACGCTGCCACCAGTTAAGCCAGCACCGCCGCGACCGTTACCCGTCGCGCCGCCCGCCTTCGCCACCGGAAACGGTCACGATCACAAACGCGAAACCGAAATCCAAATCGAACCTACCGGCGATCCTAATGATCTCGATATTAAGTTCTGAGGTAGCGCCATGTTGACCATCAGTCCACCACTTTCAGCAGGACAGGCGAAGGATTACTACACGCAGAAGTTCACCAGCGCGCAGGAGAACTACTACAGCGAAGCGGGCGAAGTTAAGGGCCGTTGGTGTGGAAAACTCGCCGACGAATGGAACTTGAAAGGCGAGGTAACAAGCGAGCAGTACGAACGCTTAGTGCTAGGTCAAGACCCGCACACTGGCGAACAATTGATCAAGTCAGTCAAGGCCCGCGAGATTATTGACGAGTTCGGGAAGAAGACGATCACCTCCACACACCGCGCCGCTTGGGACGCGACTTTCAGCGCCCCTAAGTCTGTTTCCTTAGCGGCAGAAGTTGGCGACGACGAACGGCTCATAGAGGCCCACCGAACAAGCGTCACGGTGGCCGCCAACCGCGTCGAGGAATACTTGCAAGCGCGTGGCGGCGGCAATAATCCTGCGATCACAACGGGCAAGATGATAGCGGTCCAATTCGAGCACACATCATCACGACCCGATCGCGAGCACGGTTACGCCGCGCCACAGCTCCACACGCATCTTGTGATCTTCAACATGACTCAAACCGAGGACGGCACGGTGCGCTCCGTGCAGTCGAAACAATTATTCGACAGCCAGGTATATGGAACCGCAATCTACCGCGCCGTTCTAGCCGATCAGTTGCAAGAGCTAGGTTACGAAATTCGAGTTGATCCACGCACTGGCGCACCGGAGATCAAAGGCTTTACTGAGGAATATCTACAGGAAGCCAGCCCACGCCGCAAAGAGGTAGTGAACGATACCGAGCAAGCTATCGAACAGCTTGAGCGTGAGGGAAAGACAGTCACAAATACCGCAAAACTAAAACAAACCGTAGCCCGCAATAATCGCCGCAGCAAAAACTCTGATCCCGAGTTAATGCGAACCCGCGCCCTCGAGATGGACGTAAGGCACGACTATCAAGCGCAACGCTTTGTAGCGCAAGCGCGGGAGCGCGGTCCAATTCGCTTGGACCGCGACGAGATGCAGATACGTGCTCAGGAGGCCGTCACCTTTGCTCGTGACCATGCGATGGAGCGCAACGCCGTGGCCGATGTTCGAGACGTATGGAGCAACGCCTACCGCCGCAATCTTGGCCGCACTACCTACGAGGCAGTAAGGAGCGAATTCAGCCAACGACTGGAAAGCGGCGAGTTTATCAGCATCACCCGCGACCATCGCACACCCGCGATCACTACCGAGCGCATGGTCGAAATGGAAAAGGAAAATATTCAGAGCGTAATCAATGGTAAGGGTCATGCTCCGGCAATCGTTCGCGCCGAGCGCGTCAGGGATGTTGTTGCCGACACGGCCAAAAGTCAGCAGCTACGGCTTAACGCCAATCAGCGATCAGCGATTGAAACGATTATATCCAGTGACGATCAGATCGTTGGTCTGCAAGGTGGCGCGGGTACTGGCAAGACTACGGCGCTCTCTGTGGTGAGAGCAGCAGCCGAGAAGGAAGGTTATCAGGTACGCGGTTTCGCTCCCACGACTCGCGCTGCGAAACAGCTTGGCGAGAGTGGCATTAAGACTGAAACTCTCCAAAAGTTTTTGTGCCGGCGGCAGGAGCCGAAGACCGCGAAACGCCTTTTCGTGCTGGACGAAAGTTCACTAGCCAGCACCAGACAGATACATCAATTCTTGGCACGGCTTAACGCCGCCACAGATAAGGTGCTCTTAGTCGGCGATGTGCGCCAGCATCAGGCCGTCGATGCCGGTAGCCCGTTCGAGCAACTACAAAAGCACGGCATGATGACTGCGAAACTTAGTGCGATCGTGAGGCAGCGCAATCAGGAATTGAAAGCAACAGTCACCGATCTATCCTATCGCCGCATTAAAGAAGCAGTCACCGCCTTAGAAAGCCGAGGCAAGGTGATCGAGATCGGAGACGAGCGTGAACGCCTGCAAGCAATGGCCCAGGACTACGCCAAGAATCCGAGTAGCACGTTAGTAATATCACCAGCCAATCGCGAACGCGCTCAACTCAATTCGCTTATTCACCGTGAGCTACAGCGCGACGGCAGCGTGAGCCGTGACGATCATCAAATGAAAATCTATGCTGCTCGAAACGATATGACCGGAACCGAGCGCACCTTCGCCAACGCTTACCGACCCGAGGACGTTATTCACTACAACCGCAGCAGCAAAGTCTATAAGGTCAAAGCTGGCGACTACGCGAAAGTCGTAGATACCAACCACGAGAAGAACGAGATCACAGTTCGCTTTGCTGATGGCCGCACCGCTACTTACAACCCGACTCGCTTATCCGGCGTTAACGTCTACACCGAAGCCGAGCGCCTGTTCGCAGAAGGTGATCGCATTCAGTTTCGCGTCCCGTTCGCAGAGCAAAAAGTAGCCAACGGTGAACTAGGCACGATCACCCAGATCGAACCGAACCGAATCCACGTAGCCCTCGACGACGAACGCCGAATCAGCTTTGACCCGCGCCGCTTTCCGCATATCGATCACGGTTACGCCGTCACCAGCTATTCGTCTCAGGGGTTAACGGTAGATCGTGTGCTTCTCAATGCCGACACGCGGGAATCAATGCAGCTACTCAACGACCGCATGGCCTACGTCGCGCTTTCCAGAGCACGGGACGAAGCTCTGATCTATACAGACTCGGTTCCGAATCTGCGCGAGACTCTGAGCCGCGCCGCCGATAAGGAAATGGCGCTTGAAGCCACCGACAACTCACGCGAGAAGAAACAAGAACGCGACGATCTCACCAACAATCCTCTTGCCCCGCACAATCTGCCCCACACCGAGCACAGCTTGGACCAAAACACAACCCACATCGAAGCAACTCAGGCGCAAGCTGCCGAGCTTGCCGCCGACGCCGAGGAAATCGAGCTCGCCGCCGCTGCGTTGCTGATTTAGAAAGACCCAGAGAGCTTTGAGGTTTTATTAATGACTACACACACCGACTCCCGTGCAGCAAAGCGGACACAACTTCTAAAAGTGTCCGACGTCGCTCAGTTGTTGAATGTCAAACCACGCACGATCTACGAAATGGTGGCCCAAGATCGCATCCCCTATCGCAAGCCGCCCGGCTCAAACATTCTCCGATTCGATCTCGAAGAAATCTTGGAGTGGACGCGCCGAAAAAACTAATGACTTGAGGGATCGATGCTGCTACCATGCGCGCGTTCTCTTGGTGGCTGCAACGCTCAAGGAGAACACAATGTCTGTTTACAAACGAGGAAAGAAAGGCACGCACTGGCATTACTACTTTCGAGTGCGTGGCGTCCGTTACCGAGGCGTGATTTCCGAGGCACGGACGAAGCAGCAAGCAGAACAAGCTGAGAGTAAGATCAAACAGGAGATCTTTGAGGGACGTTTTGGCCAACTCGATTTAGGCAGCGAGAAATTGGCTGACTTCATCGAAAAGATCTTTGTGCCGTGGTCCAAAGCGAATAAGCGCTCGTGGAAACATGACGAGTTTCGAGCTCGTACAATCCGCGAGTATTTTGGCGGCAAAACCTTTCGCGAGATTTCGCCGCTGTTGGTTGAAAAATTCAAACGTGACCGACGCGAATCGATCACGGCGCGGCAGACGGTTCGTAGTTTAGCCTCAGTCAATCTCGAGCTTCATCTACTGAGTAAGGTTTTTAATCTGGCGATTGATTACAAGGTGACGGATACGAACCCCTGCAAGAAAGTAAAGAAGTACACGTTGGACAACAAACGTTATCGTTATCTCATGCCGGAAGAAGAACCGGCGCTGATGGCCGCTCTTGAAGGGCCACGCGCACATTTGAAACCGATGGTAAAGATAGCGTTGGGAACTGGAATGCGCCTGAGCGAGCAACTTCATCTCTGTTGGGAGAGAGTGGATTTGTCACGCGGAGTCCTGATCTTAACCAAGACGAAGACTGGTAAGGATCGTGAAGTCCCGATGAATCCCGAAGTCTTTGAGATCCTGAGTGCTCTCCGCACACAATCAACCGGACGAGGATACGTGTTCATAAACCCTCAGACGGGAAAACGGCTTAAGGAGATCAAGAAGGGATTCAAAACGGCTCTAAAGATCGCGGGAATCGAAGGTCTGGTTTGGCACGATCTCCGTGCTACCTTCGGGACGCGACTCGGTGAAGCTGGCTTCGACGCTTTTACAATCGCGGCGCTAATGGGACACTCTGACATTCACACGACGGCTCGTTATGTTCGTGCGACGGAGAGAAACAAACGTGCAGCGGTTGAGGCAGCAATGCTCAGTTCCAAACAGGTTGTCCACAAATTGGCCACACGCCCACTACGACCACTTGCGCTTGACGCTGTAAACTGTTGATAATTAAGGCATGGCGGGGTAGCTCAGATGGTTAGAGCGTGGGATTCATAACCCCAAGGTCGGCGGTTCGATCCCGCCCCCCCGCTACCAACTTCTCCTTTATTTTCAATCACTTACAAACTAGCAGCGGATTGCAGGTTCGCCGCCATTCCCTGTTTTGCCGAGATTTTGCCGAGATTTTTTTCACTGTTGAAACTTTCTTCCCTTTTGTAGCTGGCAACTAGCTCCATCGCCCGTTCCATTTCCTCGGTTGATGCATGGGTGTAGTCGCCTGTCATGCTCGTGGCGCTGTGGCCTAGGATGTCACGGCGGACATGCTCGGACACTCCCATCTCAGCAGCTCGCGAACTCCACGTATGTCTCAGATCATGGAACGTGAGATTGACGATCTTAGCTTCTCGGCATGCCGTAACGAACGCCTTCTTAGTGTCAATGAATCTTGATCCAGTCTTGTCGCTGGTGAAGATATATTCGCCCGTGGTCTCATCTTCACACAGTCTTCTGAAGATGGCCGCAACTCGTTGACTCATCGGAATCGTTCTAGGCTTACCTTTCTTCGTCTTCTCTATAAGGAGCCAGCCTGGAAGTATTTCCCAAACCTCTCCTTTAATCACACGACTTAGACTTACGGAACCAAAGTTCACATCATCACGCTTAAGCCTGAGCAACTCGCCTTTACGCATCCCCGTGCATAGAGCTACCACCGTGATCGCTCGCAAGTATTCACGTCTGCCGACGAGTCCTATATTAAAGAGCGCCTTCTCCTCCTCTAGCGAGAGACGACGATTCCGTTTCCGACGGGCCGGTATTTTAGCTCGCACGGACTTTGGCAGTTCCTCACACGGATTGGCTGAGGCAACTTTCTCCCTAATAGCCATTCTGAAAATCGATGACAGTAGCGTGACCTCTTTGTTAACCGTAGTGGGACTTCGTTTCTTGTTCACAGCTTTACCGTTATCCAGCACCTCCCTCCTGACGGTATCGCTGTTCAGCCGTTCGTTGATGAATTTGACTACGGGCATCATCGTGATTTCGTCGAAGCGTTTGGTCTTGAAGTACTCTTTCATGACTTCACAACGGAACTCGTCATGCCCCGAAGACGAGTAATGCTCGCGAGCGAACGGCAAGTAAACCTTATCTACGAAGGTCGCAAAGTCTTTCAATTGTTCCCGCTCCATTTCATCGCGGAAAGTGCCATCGAGGGCCTTGCGACGCTCCTGGTACGCGAATTCGGTTGCTTCTTTTTTGTTAGCGGCGGTTTTGGCGCCGTTCTTTCCGTTGAAACTCCCGGTATAACGGTTACCGTTAACAAAGAATTCGTAATGGTAAAACTGACCTCTTTTTCTGATGTACATCAGAAGCTCCTTTCTTCGGGTCGCGGTCGGAAAGAAGCGAGCAGAGTGTATCGCTTCTGCGAAATCCGTAGCAACGCTAGCTGAGTGCTCGCAGCTTCTTCTTTGGCTGTTTGGCCCACTCGAGCAACTTCACGCGCGGGAAGACTGTGACGCCATCGAGATCAAGAAATGGGATTGGATGTGAGGCTTTACCTTTTTGCGCCTTACCGACGAGGTTTCGAATATGACCGTCTGAGCAATTTAGGAGGAGTGCTGTCTCTTTAATGGAGACGAACTCTTTCGCCATAATGCGCCGCAGAGTGACGGCGAGTTTCTCATCTTCAGAATCGGCAATCGACGAATTTCCTGATTGCGGTTCTCTTGCCTGGTGCTCCACTAAGACTTCTCTCGAAATCCGTCGAATCCGTTCATCTAGTGAACCGAGGAGGTCGTCTTTAACTTCGGTGCTCACGTTGCTGCTCCTTTAAAAATCGTGGTTCCAACTCTCTCTCTCTACCTACATAAGTACTGTCGCAAATTGCTTCGGTACTTTTTACATACTGAAGCGTCCGGCTTCACTAACGCCTCTTTGTTCCGCTTCCTCCACCTGCCAACCAAACGGACGAAGACGAGCAATTTGGGTTGAGCTCGACAATTTCCTAAGGAAAGAAGCGAGGAGTCCCATTCCTTCAATTTGTGGCAATCTCCGCGCATTTACTGGCATGTGACTTGTAGTGGACCTGTGTGGTCGAATGAGAATTCGACTCGCTTAACTTCGGCGTCTTCGGCGCCGCACTGGTCCAAGGTTCCTATCTGAGAGGTTTGGGCAAGGGCTGCGCTGGAACTTCCAGCACCGACTAAGCTGCACCTACTGTGCCATCCGGTTTTTGGACCAGCCGCTTATTCAAGTGCGATGTATTTGGTATCTATAAGACCTTACTCGGTTAATGAACTAAGTGAGAATTGCTCATGTTCTATTCGGAAACCTATCTGCAAGCCTGATGAGATAAGGCTTAACGACCCCGCCGGGTAATGTTCAAGTCGGAGCCTTCTCGAAAGAAGGTTCGTATTTCCGAACCGTGATTTCGTCAGTTAACTACCATTTCCGAACGCTTCAATATCTGGCAATAGAATGCGTTAGTGAGAATCTCATTGACATAACTCATGTTCGTTTCAATGCAAGGTCACATGGATAGAGAGGCCACCTATTGCAACTGAGCTGACACGGTCTTTAGAACTGGTTCCCCCAGGGTGGTCAGAGAATTCATTGACCACTCACCTGATAAGGATAAGAGCAATGCAAATTTTCCCTTGGACACGGCGGCTGAAACACTGGAGAGAGGCGAGTTATTTAACTGGAAACATCCCGCAGCGAGTTTCCATTCCTTTTCAGCAGAAGTGTTTTTGGACCATCAAGTTAGACAGGAACATGGACCAACGAAAGAATCAAGTAGCACTTGAAAAATCAAGCGGCACTTGACTGAGCAAGTCAAATCTCAAAACAGAGAGGTTACGATGGAACCCCCAAACCCGATATCACCACGCGAACAGCAACCACGCACCATCCCGTGGGAGGAGCAACTTCAGGATCATAATCTGAAGGTGGAGGAGTATCTCCAGAATCTCTTATTCCGCGGTTGCACCTATGAGTCGACAATCAGATCATCGAGAGCCGTACTGAAGCACCTCTTCGATCTTGTTCAGGTCGAGGATCCAAATCACTCTCGCGGACGGCGCCAGATACTTGTGTGGGAGTTCTTGGACCCGGCGCGCGGATCATCCCGGTTAGGCATGCTGACGTCATTGCTACTGCAGGACGATCTGGCACACGGAACTAGGCGCAAGTATTTTTGCGAGCTGCGAGCATTCTGCAACTACGTACTTGCCAAACCGAATATCCCAGGCAGTAGCGAGCTCACCATTATTGAAAAATATGGTCCAATAGCAATGACATTCACCAAATACGATTTGCCGGTGCATGCGCACGACAGGCCAACCAAGCCTCGCTACGCCTTATCCCCAGCATTACTTAAAGAATTTTACGAGTTCCTGCGGACTGAATACCTGCCGAGCCATTCATTGCCTCACCTTGGCGCTGAGGACTACACAGCAATTGTTCTCCAAGCTGAGATCGGCGCGCGTATAAGTGAGCTGATGGGAATACGATCGAGTGGGGAAAGCTGCGATATAAATTGGCAGAGGGGCCGTGTCCGTCTCTTTGGTAAAGCAAAGCCTTTCAGCGGCAAGCGTGTTCGAACCGTTCTCCTGACACCATTTGCGATGGAGGTATTGCGTGTCTTTGAAAAGATTTTCAAACCTATGTTCCCGCGGCGAGCTGCAAGCGACCATCTATTTCGCAACGCGGATGGAGGCCGGCTGACGGGAAAGCGGTACAACAAAAATTTTCGGAAGATTGTCGAGCTAGCGCGAGATGCTGGAGTGCCCATACCTGAGAAGCTTCGGCCGCACGATTTGCGACGCACCTGTTCAACGAATGAACTCGAAGAAAACCCACAGGCATACAGGAAAGTTCTGAGGAACCTCGGCCACACGTACCCTAGCTCAGCTGCTCCTTACCTTAATTGCAACTGATGCCGATGTTGAAGATGAGCAAGGTGATCTCATCGATATTTTTGTCAATCCACACATTGAGAAACGAGGAACAAAGTAATGCCTATTAATTGGAAATTGCGAGAGCTGTTGAAGGAGCGTGGCGGCAATAACGCAGCGGAAATCAGCAGAATTCTCGAGCAAACCGGCTACCAATTGTCCACGCAGGCTGTTTGCGACTTGCTGAATCGCCAACCAAAAATGATTCGCCTCGAAACGATCCAGGCACTCTGTGAGGCCTTCTACATTACGGTCCCCGATTTTCTGGAGGTGCTCCCAAGTGCAGCGCAAAAGTCGAAAAAGAAGACGCGAGATCTCAAGAGGCGGCGACGCCACACAGATTCTGACGAAAGTGGTCAGGGATCACCAGTCCCGGTGGCTACTCCAGCCAAGAAAAAAGTGGATTTCGCAGCGTTCTATCCAGATGCACGAAAGTTTTCATCGAATTCAACAAAGTGTAAAAAATCATTCAAAGCAGGAAAGAGTGAAAGATAACGCGATGCGAACACGACGTTCGATCATTTGTGAAGAGTGTAAGTTGCCGCGAAGAACTAAACAGTGGTTCGACGTATGCGACATGTGTGTACCCAAACTTCCCAAACTGGGATGCGCGGCGTGCGCTGGAAAGGTTCTCAGATTACAACCAAACTCTTCACTGTGTCGTCGCTGCGCTGGAAAATATTCAAATCAAATCAGTACATGTGAAAAATGCGGGCGGGCTGATTATCAGTTTCTCAGTGACCCCGGCCTTTGTCGCAAGTGTCACATTAACGCGCTCCATAGAATTTGGGTGAAGTCGCTTCCTCAGGACATCGTATGTGTCTGTTGTGGGTTCACGAAGTCCTGCTGTAGCAAGTCTGAATCGATCTGTGAAGCTTGCTACGATAAGCGACGCAATGGCGAAGTAAAATGCACATTCATTGGATGTAAAAGGTTAATCGAGAACAAGAAATGGCAGCTCTGCAAATGGCACAACGAGGATCGCCTTGCCCTAAAGCGGCTAAGCAAGTACATCAAGAGCTATGTCTCACCATTCCCTCAGAATGTCCGCTATTTTTTGACTCTAACCGCGACGATAAGACTGCCTAACGGCAACGCCGACGAGACAACTGTGCGAGCTAAAGAGCTGATGCGGTATCGTGCGATCGGAGAATATCTCAAGAGCTATGAACTTCCTGAAAGTTTGACCTGGCAGGCAATTCACGAAGCATTGCCGAAACTTAGCAAACGTGGTCGGTCTAGGTCCAAATTTATTCGCTCGGGTTTGCTAGAGCTCGGCAATCTGTTTTTGCAAGAGCGGACTGGGATTGTTACCTGAGTGAGCAGCGATTGCAGAAATATCTGAACTCGGCGCCCCCGATGTTTGTCAACCATGTGGCTGCTTTCGAAAGGTGGGCATCGGATGGAATGGTGAATCCGAAGCTCAACCTAAACCTGCATGAATCGCGGCCTCTTACCAATACTACTGACGCCATACTCGAAACTGTTAAGACTGTAGTCGTATTCCTTGACTGGTGTGTCAATCGCAATATTCTCTCACTCGCCAATATCAACCAGAATACGGCAGCAAGTTACAAAGAGGCTCTCTTCTGGCAACAGGAATGTAGCGCGTGCCGAAAACGAATCCCTTTAGATTTTGCTAAGACGGCTGAAATTTGCAGTAATCAGGAATGCCAAGCGATCAATTCTTTTGTCAAAACAAGAAGGATGGCTCGGGCGTCAGTTAATCGGTTCACGATGAATCTTCGCACTTTCTTCAACTGGGCTCAGCTACATTCTGTAATTCGTGACAACCCGTTTGCGTATGACATCGACAAGACTCCAACAGGCACGTTCACGGTGAGAAACGAACTTGGCCAGATGATTGAGATCTCAGATTCCATCAGGCGGTACGACGATGACGTTGTCGAACGCCTCTGCAGCTATATGGTGTCGCCTGAGGCTGACCCTCGAGAGGCGTTGGTGTTGTATTTGATTATCTTCCACCTTCTTACTGTTACAGAAATCTGCAACGCAAAAATACCTTCATTAGCTGCGTTGGCTGAAAACCCTCCAGGTGACTGTGACCGCGCAAGAGACTTCGAGTATTTGCTGGTACCAGTTCGCAAACGCAGTCGGGGCCGACACTCACCCCGTCGTGAGAAACCAATAATAAAGTTTCCGAAAGCAGCAGCATGCTGGCTCCGTCCTCTGTTGGAGCGGCATTTTGAGAAGCGAAGTTACGGCGGTGTCTCTGAATACTTATTCGTTAGTCAGTTTGCTCGGACACGAAAGAATAGGCCAGTATGCTCCAAATCTATCAGGCTCCTGGTAAACAGGGCTTCACACCGCGTATTGAATGGGACGGTTAACCCGCGTGACCTGCGTGGCACTGCCGCTGCAATTATGGCGGAGAGATCAAAGCGCGTGGCGCGATCCTCACAAAGCTAGGCTACAAAAGTCTACGCGCCACTCGGTATAACTATCTAGAAACATTTCCGCTGGAGCCTAAGGCATTCAACAGCGCCAGCCCCCAGCGGGGGCGTAGCGAAGTGAGCGGTGCGAGGTGCGCCGAGCGCGCGAACGCAGCGGGCGCAAGGGGGAGAACTAATAAAATAGCGGGCGTCTTGATAACAGCGATTCCGTTTGGGAGCGCCGCAGGCGCTGTAGTTGGGAAAACGGAATCTCCTGTTGGACAAAACCGCTACGCGGTAGGCATGTGAGCGGTTTTCTTGAAGCTCAACTGATCACTTCACTCCTACATAGCGGAAAGCTCCCTTCAACAGA
>Ga0208338_1000071_pt1 | contig 38358 bp, 7 predicted proteins | sample ForSoiNitrogNN91_FD_187858 | JGI IMG/M metagenome (GOLD analysis project Ga0208338, IMG submission 187858) | Forest soil microbial communities from Browns Valley, California, USA, that are Nitrogen fertilized - NN91 (SPAdes) | ecosystem: Environmental > Terrestrial > Soil > Temperate forest ...
GCGGGGGGCGTTGGCGGAGCTGGCAGCGCGAGCGGAGAGCGTCGCGAGTCGCGGCGGTTATGTGGCGGCGCGCAATCCGACGGAAGAAGTGGTGGTGGAAATCTGGCAGCAGGTGTTGAAGGTTGAGCGCGTGGGTGTGGAAGATAATTTCTTCGAGCTGGGTGGACACTCCCTCCTCGCCACTCGTGTCATGGCCCGAGTGCAGGCTTCCTTCCAGGTTGATTTGCCTTTGCGCGCGCTCTTTGAGGAACCCACCGTAGCCGGACTCGCCGCCAACATCGAGAACGCGCGCCGCGCAGAATCAGGATTGCAGATCGCTCCGATTCAACATGTCTCCCGAGACGAAGATTTGCCGTTGTCGTTTTCGCAACACCGGTTGTGGTTCCTCGATCAATTGGACTCTGAGAGTCACACCTACAACATCGCGGTCGCGATTCAGATCGATGGTCCACTCGATACGACCGCGCTCGAGCACAGTCTCAGCGAGGTAGTGCGGCGACATGAGATCCTACGCACTGTTTTCACGCGAGTGGGTGGAGAACCGGTGCAGGTCATCAATGATGCGGAGCCTCTTGCCCTGCCAGTCATCGATCTGCAGCACCTTCCTGAATCGGAACGTATGGCTGAAGCGACGAGACTATCAACTGTCGAGGCGCAGCACCGGTTCGATCTCGCTCGTGGACCATTATTCCGCGCCACCTTGTTGCGACTGAGTGACGATAAAAACATATTGCTGGTGAACGTCGCTCATATTATTAGCGACGGCTGGTCCATGGAAGTTCTCGTGCGCGAAGTCGCCGCGCTTTACGACGCTTTCGTCAAGAACGAGCCCGCTTCATTGCCTGAGCTTCCGATCCAATATGCAGATTTTGCTCAATGGCAGAGACAATGGCTGCAGGGTGAGTTTCTCGACGCGCAGCTCGGTTACTGGCGCGAACAACTGGCTGGGGCCCCTGCACTGCTGGCGTTACCCACCAACCGGCCGCGACCTGCTGTGCAAAGCTTCAAAGGGAACACTCAATCGTTAAACTTGTCCGAAACTTTAACCGATGCGATCCGATCGTTAGGGAGAAGCGAAGACGCCACTCTCTTTATGACGCTCTTCGCCGCTTTCAATGCGCTGCTTTATCGCTACACGAACCAAAAGGATCTCGTTGTCGGAGTTCCGGTCTCTAACCGCAACTGGCTGGACCTCGAGAAGTTGATCGGATTCTTTGTCAACACCCTCGTCCTGCGCACTGATTTGTCGGGCGAGCCCACCTTCCGCGAGTTGTTGCGGCGAGTGCGCGAGGTGGCCCTTGGCGCTTACACCCGTCAGGATCTGCCCTTTGAAAGATTGGTTGAGGAATTGCAACCCGAGCGCGACTTGAGCAGCACGCCGCTTTTCCAGGTGATGTTTGCTCTGCAAAATGCGCCGCTCGAGAGTTTGGACCTGAGTGGTCTGAGTCTGAATATCTGCAGGATTGAGACTGGAACTTCAAAGTTTGACCTGACGCTCACTATCCAGGAGCACGCCCATGAGCTCGCGTGCCTCCTCGAATACAACACGGACCTGTTTGATGATGCCACCATTCAGAGAATGCTGGCACACTGGCAGAACCTGCTCGAGAGCCTCGTTGCCGCTCCTGACAAGCAGATTTCCGACTTTGCACTCCTCGATGAAAATGAGCGGCAGCAATTGCTCGTCGATTGGCAACAGACGCAGAAAGATTACCCGCAGGATCTCTGCATTCACGAGCTGTTTGAGGCGCAAGTTATCCGCACACCCGACGCCACCGCCGTCGTCAGTGAAACTGCGAGTGTCAGCTACTCAGAGTTGAATGAGCGCGCCAATCAACTGGGCCATCATCTGCGTTCTCTGTCCACCGGTCCTGAAATACCAATCCTGATTTGTCTTTCGCGCTCGGTCGAGATGATTGTGGCACTGCTTGCCGTTATGAAGACTGGCGCAGCCTATGTTCCTCTCGATCCAAGGTATCCGCAAGAGCGTCTCGCTTACATGATCGAGAATAGCTGCGCGCCGGTTTTGATCACCGAAACTGAATTGCTCGATTCGCTACCGTCGCATAGCGCTCACGTTGTTTGTGTCGATCGGGATGCCGCGATTATCGAGGGCTATAACCGGCAGAACCTGTCCTCAACCGCGCTTGCCTCGAATCTTGCTTATGTCATCTACACGTCGGGCTCGACGGGTAGGCCTAAAGGCGTAGCCATCGAGCATCGTAGTGCTGTCACTCTCATTCATTGGGCCAAAGAGGTCTTCACGAGTGAAGAGTTGAGCGGTGTGCTGGCTTCGACTTCCATCTGCTTCGATCTTTCCGTCTTCGAGATGTTTGTGCCGCTGAGCTGGGGTGGAACCGTTATCATCGCGGAGAACGCCCTGCAAATATCTGCGAACAACGACGTCAGGCTGGTGAATACAGTGCCTTCAGCGGCGGCGGAGTTGTTGCGACTGAATCTCCTGCCTGCTTCTGTCCACACGATAAATCTGGCGGGTGAAGCATTGTCGAATAAGCTCGTGCAGCAACTCTACGAACAGGAAATGGTCCAACGCGTTTTCAACCTGTATGGGCCAACGGAAGACACGACCTACTCGACTTACGCTTTAATGGAGAAGGGATCGAAGCGGCCCACGCCGATCGGGTGTGGAATTGCAAACACGGATGTTTATGTATTGGACCAGAACCTGGAACCGGTGCCGTTGGGAGTGGCTGGAGAGATTTATCTCGGCGGGCAGGGCTTGGCGCGTGGCTATCTGAGTGCGCCGGAGATGACGGCCGAGCGGTTTGTGCCGCACCCGTATTCAGAGCAGCCAGGCCGGCGACTATACCGGACCGGGGATCTGGGCCGTTATGTGGCGGATGGGCAGCTAGAGTATTTGGGAAGGCGAGACCATCAGGTGAAGCTGCGCGGCTTCCGGATCGAGCTGGGTGAGATCGAAGCGGCACTGAGCGGGCACGAAGCGGTGGAAGAAGCGGTCGTGATGGTGACGGGAGAGCAGTTGGTGGGTTGCGTGCGTGGGCACGAAGTGAGTAGCACCGAGCTGCGGGCGTTTCTGAAGCAGAAGCTGCCGGAGTACATGGTGCCGGGGTTGTACCTCCTCGTGAAAGAGTTTCCGTTGACGGCGAACGGGAAAGTAGACCGCGGGGCATTGGCGAAACTGGCAGCGCAAGCGGAGAGCCTCGTGAGCGAAGTTGGTTATGTGGCGGCGCGCACTCCGACGGAAGAAGTTGTGGTTGAGATCTGGCAGCAGGTGTTGAAAGTGGAGCGAGTGGGTGTGGAAGATAACTTCTTCGATCTGGGTGGACACTCGCTGCTCGCCACGCGCGTCATCGCAATGCTGATGGATACTTTCAAAGTAGACGTGCCTCTACGCGCTATCTTCGAGACGCCGACCGTCGCCGCCGTGGCGGACATAATCGACACCCTACAGAGAGAGGAAAGTTACCTCCCGGAACAGGAAATCCTTCCCATCTCTCGCGATCAATTCCTCACGACACTCAATATCTAGCCTGCGAAGCAGGCGGAGCATAAAGCCTGGGGCGCAAGCCCCAGGACCAAAGCACAACAGACATTCAAGCCCGCGAATGCGGGGCGACAGCCCGGTCGCAACAAATGCTGACCATTTGCAAGCAATGAGCTGTCGCCCATTCTCATGGGCTTGCAAATCAAATTGATTCGATCCTGGGGCTTGCGCCCCAGGCTTTATGCTTCCGCCTGCTTCGCAGGCTTAGACAGGACTTTTTAAGGCAAAGCCACTTACGATGAAAAAAGAAGTCTTTGTTATCCCACTTTCTTTTGCGCAGCAGCGGCTGTGGTTTCTGCAGCGGCTGGAGAGGGATAACACTGCTTACAACATGGCTGCGACCATCAACCTCACGGGTGAGCTTGATGTCCCGGCGCTGGAGCGTAGTCTCAATGAAGTCATACGCCGTCACGAATCGCTGCGTACGACGATTGCCGAAGTCGATAACAAACCGGTGCAGATCATTTCCCGGAGTCTCTCGTTATCGCTGCCACTCGTAGACTTGCGAGACTTCACTGAAAGCGAACGTGCCGAGCAAGTGCGACGATTGAGCGCACAACACACAAACCAGCCCTTCGATCTCGCCGCCGGACCCCTTCTGCGCGCCACGCTGCTCCGACTCGGCGACACCGAACACGTATTGTTGCTCGCAATGCACCATATCATTTCGGACGGCTGGTCCATTGGTGTACTTATTCGCGAAATGGGACTGCTCTATCCTCGCTTCATTTCAGGCGAGGCGACATCGCTGCCCGACTTGCCGATCCAATATGCCGATTTTGCTCTCTGGCAACGACAGAAGTTGCAGGGCAAAACGCTCGACGATCATCTCGAATACTGGCGCCGTCAATTGGGCGGCGATCTTCCCTCATTGAACCTGGGCGCCAACAATTCACGCGCGGCAAGCTCGGTCGCTTTGCGCCAGACGTTGACGTTGCCCGAGTCGCTCAGCAGTGCGATCAACGCGTTCAGTAAAGGTGAGCACGCCACTCTCTTCATGACGCTGCTGGCCGCCTTCAAGGTGCTGCTGCATCGTCGCACTGGCGAGCAGGACATCATCATCGGATCGCCACTCGCAGGTCGTCGCCGTCCTGAGACTCAGCTACTAATCGGGTTCTTCATAAACACTCTCGCGCTGCGCACCCAACTCACACGCGAAATGTCTTTTCGAGAGTTACTCAACAACGTCCGTACAGTGGTGTTGGAAGCTCACGAGCATCAGGACTTACCGTTCGAGAAGTTAGTCGAGGAATTGCGGCCGGATCGCAGCTTGAATCGCACGCCGCTCTTTCAGGTGATGTTCAACCTGCTCAACTTTGAAAATGTCCACGTCGATCTGCCGGGACTGACGGTCACCATTGACGACGCCGCGGAAGTGGAAGCGAAGTTTGATCTGACCTTGTACGCGCAGGAAAAGGATGCGGCAATCAGGCTCGAGCTCCTTTGCAAGGCTGATCTCTTCAGTCCTTCCGATGCGGCTGAGATGTTGGACCAGTTTGAATTACTACTTTCACAGATCGTCGCAAAACCGGACCAAAGCATCGGTTCTTATACTCTCGTCACCCCTGCGGCTGAACAACTCTTACCAAATCCGTCTGAACCGCTCGATGCCACGGTGACTGGCTCAATCGCCGGTCGCTTTTCCAGGATGGCCCAACAAACGCCAGCGTCTATTGCCCTTTCGGACAACGGAAGCGTGTGGAGTTACGGAGAGCTCGATGCACGTAGCAACCAGTTGGCCCACTGCCTGATCGCCGCTGGTATTCAGCGCGGCGAACTCGTAGCCATTTATGCGAACCGGAGCGCTTCGTTGGTATGGGCCATGCTGGGCGTGCTCAAAGCCGGTGCAGGATTCGTGATTTTGGATGCAGCTTATCCCGCGGCACGTCTGATTGAGTGCCTGAAGGTGGCGCAGCCTAAAGGCTGGATCCAACTCGATACAATTACGGTTCCGGCAAGCCTCGTCGAATACTGTCAAACCATCCCGCTGAAGTGTCGTCTGACACTTGCCCATGACGTCCTCGCTGATTTCCACAGCACCGGTCCGGACGTTTTGAATGGACCAGACGACCTGGCTTACGTCGCTTTCACATCCGGATCAACCGGAACGCCCAAGGCTATCTCAGGCACACATGGACCACTCGTTCATTTCCTCCATTGGCACATCGATACTTTCGGTCTCAATGAGAACGATCGTTTCAGTCTGCTCTCCGGACTCGCACACGATCCACTTCTGCGCGACATCTTCACGCCGTTATCCCTCGGCGCAACCTTGTTTATTCCTGATCCGGACGAGATGCTCGCGCCGGGCGGCCTCGCGAAATTTCTGCAGGAGCGAGAGATCAGCGTCGCTCATCTCACGCCCGCCATTCTGCGTCTGCTTGGTAACAGTGCTGCTCTCCCGTCACTACGTTATGTCTTCGTGGGCGGAGACGTACTGACGCAGAGCGATGTGTCGCTGCTGCTAAAGACGGCCCCCTCGAGTTGCTGTGTCAATTTTTACGGTGCGACCGAAACTCCGCAGGCGGTGGGTTATTTCATCGTTCCCGACGGCGAACCTGGCTACAAGCGCATTCCACTCGGGCGAGGTATCAGTGATGTTCAGCTCCTGGTGCTCGATGAGTCGTTGCAGTTAGCAGGCGTAGGGCAGGCCGGCGAGATCTACGTGCGCACGCCACATCTCGCACGCGGATACCTCGGAGAAGATCCGCTCACCGCGGAGAAATTTATTGCCAATCCTTTTACGAAAGACGCTGGTGACCGTCTTTACAAGACAGGAGATCGAGGCCGTTACCTCAGTGATGGAAATGTGGAGTTTCTGGGCCGCGCCGATCACCAGGTGAAGATTCGAGGCTTTCGCATCGAGTTGCGCGAGGTCGAGACAGTGCTGACGCAATACCCAGCCGTGCAGGTTGCAGTCTGCGTCGCCAGCGACGATGGACAGTCGCTCGTTGCCTACTACGCGGCTGAGAAACCAGAGCCGGTCGCCGATGAGTTACGCGCATATCTCAAAGAGAGATTGCCCGACTACCTGGTGCCGTCAAAATTCGTTTCGATGCAGCAGTGGCCGTTGACGCCGCAAGGCAAAATCGATCGTCGCGCTTTGCCTGATCCGGAACAAGACGTTGCGGACGCGAGTTTCGTTGGACCGCGCACGCCCGTCGAGGAGATCCTCACTGGTATCTGGTCGGAAATCCTCCGCGTTGAGCGCCTATCGATCAATGACAACTTCTTCGCGCGTGGTGGCCATTCATTGCTGGTCGCACAGATGGTTTCACGCGTGCGTGAGGCGCTCGACATCGAGTTGCCGTTACGCAATGTTTTCGAATCACCCACCGTGGCGAAGCTCGCCGAGGTAATCGAACACGTACGTCAAACGAGTGTGGGATTGGAGTTGCCGCCGATCGAACCAGTGTCGCGCGCAGCGGAGTTGCCGCTGTCTTATGCGCAGCAGCGTCTATGGTTTCTGGACCAGTTAGAGCCGGGTAATCACTTCTACAACCAGGCTGCCGCAGTTCGCCTGCAAGGACGGCTGAAAGTTGATGCGCTCGAGGCGAGTCTCAACGAAGTAGTGAAGCGTCACGAGATTTTGCGTTCGTGTTTTCGAACGGTTGAGGGAAATCCGGTGCAGGTTGTTTCGCCCATTCAGCATTTAGCGCTGCCAATCGTCGAGCTGGAAGGGTTGCAGGAGGACGAGCGAGTCGCGGAAGCACGACGACTGGCAATCAGCAAAGCGCAGGAGCCTTTCGATTTGAGCCATGGACCACTGTTGCGCGCCGGCTTGATACGGATGGGCGACGAGGATCACATCCTGCTCCTGACGATGCATCACATTGTCAGCGACGGCTGGTCCATGGGCATCCTGGTGCGCGAAGTGTCAGCGCTTTACGAAGCATTCTCACAAGCAAACCCGAATCCTTTGCCTGAATTAGCTATCCAGTATGCCGACTACGCTGCCTGGCAGCAGCAGTGGTTACAAGGCACGACGCTCGACGAACATCTCACGTTCTGGAGACGGCAACTGGCGGATAGCCCGCCGCTGATCGCATTGCCAACCGATCGCCGTCGACCTGCCGTACAAACTTACAAAGGCGCGCGTCATCCACTCACACTACCAACGTCGTTGGCTGAGTCGATCAAGAATCTGAGCCGTGCTCGCGGCGTGACGTTGTTCATGACTTTGCTGGCAGCTTTCAAAGCGTTGCTGCATCGTTACACAAATCAAGACAGCATCGTTGTCGCCACCTCGAGCGCTGGGCGCGATCGTCTCGAGACCGAAAGGCTCATTGGATTTTTCGTCAACACCATCGTCCTGCACACGCACGTTAAAAGCAGTCAGAGCTTCGAGGAATTGCTCGCCAGTGTTCGCGATCAAGTGCTGGACGCTTTCACACATCAGTCTCTGCCGTTTGAGAAACTCGTCGAGGAGCTGCGGCCCGAGCGCAGCCTGAGTTACACGCCTCTGTTCCAGGTGATGTTTACACTGCAGAGCACTCCGCGCGAGATACCACACCCGGAAGGTTTGAGCTTGAGTTTCCTCGATCTCGATACGGCCACGGCCAAGTTCGATCTGGAGCTTGTACTCGCGGAAACAACCGAAGGGCTGAACGGTTTCTTTGAATACAACACGGATCTGTTTGATGCGATCACTGTGGAGCGTCTGGCAGGGCACTTTGAAAATCTTTTGGAGGGAGCGGTCACAGCTCCGTCGCAACGTCTCTCGACTCTCTCACTGCTAAGCGCAGACGAGCGCCACCAGATGCTCGATCAGTGGAACGACACGGACGCAGCCTTCGATGGAGAAAGCTTGCAGGCTCTGTTTGAAGAGCAAGTCGAGCGGACTCCCGATGCCGTCGCGGTTGTCTTTGAAGATCAGCAGGTGACGTATCGTGAATTGAATCGACGCGCCAACGTGGTGGCGTGGCAATTAATGGAACGCGGTGTTGGTCCTGAAGTGTTGGTCGCGCTGTTGGCCCGCCGCAGCATCGATTGGCTGGTATCCGTGCTTGCCGTTTTTAAAACCGGTGGCGCCTACCTCCCACTCGATCCATCCCATCCGGCGAGGCTGCTCAATCGTGTGCTGCAGCAAAGTCGATCGGCCCTCGTGTTAGCAAGTCGTGAGTTTAGCGGGTTGGCCCAAACGCTCGAGTCTCCCCAGACACTCTTTATCAAAGACCTTCTGGAAGCTGAAGCGCCGGTCGTGAATCCGCTGCGTCGAAGCTTACCGAGAAATCTAGCTTACGTCATTTATACATCGGGTTCGACCGGAGTGCCGAAAGGTGCGATGGTTGAGCAGCGCGGAATGCTCAACCACCTGCACGCCAAGATTGCTGATTTACAACTCAGCAGCGCCGACAAAGTAGCGGAAACGGCGGCGCCACACTTCGATATCTCAGTGTGGCAATTTCTCGCAGCCCTGCTCGTGGGCGGAAGCGTCTCGATCATCAGCGATGAAGTGGTGCGCGATCCGGTGGCGTTGCCGGCGGAGATCGAGCGTCAAAGGATTACGATTTGGGAGGTCGTGCCATCGTTACTGCAGGCAATACTGGAGGAGACGCAACAACCCGAGCTGGCGGTCTTGCGCTGGATGATCGTGACGGGTGAAGCGCTCAAACCAGAGTTGTGCCGGCAATGGTTGCAACTCTACCCGCGCATACCGATGCTCAATGCCTATGGTCCAACCGAATGTTCGGATGATGTAACTCACTACAGAGTGCAGGACCAGCCGCCACCCGAAGTAAGCCGGATGCCGATTGGCTGGCCCCTCGCAAATACGCGTCTTTATGTGTTGGACCGCGAATTCGAGCTAGAGCCGGTGGGAGTAGCAGGTGAGATCTGTGTGGCGGGAACCGGTGTCGGTCGTGGATATCTTCACGACGGGGCAAGAACTGCCGAGGTATTTGTTCCGAATCCTTTCGCGAAGGAAGCAGGCGAGCGACTCTATCGAACTGGTGATCTGGGGCGCTACCTGGCAAATGGTTGCATTGAGTTCGTCGGGCGCAGAGACGAGCAGGTAAAGGTGCGCGGCTATCGCATCGAGCTGGGAGAGATCACTGTTGTCCTGAACCAGCATCCGGCGGTGAAGGAGAGCGTCGTCGTAGTCAGGGAAGAGAAATCTGCGCTGCCGCAGATTGTGGCTTACGTCGTCCTGCATTCCAGCGCGACGACGGACGGTAACCAGTTACGCAGTTTCGCGCACGAGCGGTTGGCGGAGTACATGATTCCCTCGTCGTTCGTTTTCATCGAGGCGCTGCCGTTAACACCAAACGGCAAGATCGATCTGCGGTCGCTGCCTGTGCCCGATGCCGTGCGACCCGAGCTCAGCTCTGAATTTGTATCGCCGCGGACGCCGGCAGAAGAACTAGTGGCGAGCCTCTGGGCTGAAGTGCTCGATCTCAAAGAGGTCGGCGTCCATGACAATTTTTTCGAGCTGGGTGGTCATTCGTTGTTGGCAACGCGCGTGACTTCGCGGTTGCGTGAAAGGCTGCACATCGATCTGCCGCTGCGCACGTTTTTCGAATCACCCACTGTTGCCGGACTCGCCCTTACGATTGACAAGCTGCAGGCCGTCCGGCACGACTCAACTGAGCTGAAGATAAAGCGAAGGCCGCGTGGTGAAAAGAATCTGGCGCAGTTGCTGCGAAAGATAAATCAACTCTCTGATGTTGAAGTGGGCCAACTGCTGGTCGAGAAGGATCCAACGAAAGAGGCAAGTCAAAATGCCTGAGACATTAAAAGACAGCGTCGATCTCTCGGAGCCAAAGGGAGAGCTGCTCGAGTTTCTCTTGATGGAGGAGGGATCTGATTTCAACGCGTTTCCTCTTTCTTACGCACAGCAGCGCCTGTGGTTTCTGAATGAGCTGGAACCGGAGAGCGCGGGCTATAACGTGCCGGCGGCGATCAGTCTCGCAGGACCCTTAAATATCGAAGCGCTGGAAAAAAGTTTCCACGAGATCATCCTGCGCCACGAAACCCTGAGCACGACGTTCGTCGCGGTCGGCGGCCGGCCCGTTCAAATCACTGCGACCGACGTGGAGCTGAATTTTGTAGTGGAAGATCTGCAAGCGCTTTCACCGGAGGCGCAGGAGATTGAAGTCCAGCGTCTGGCGATGGAAGAGGCGCGGCGCCCGTTCGATCTCAGTCGCGGGCCGTTGTTGCGAATCAAGTTGCTGAAACTGGACCAGGAACACCACGTCGCACTGTTGACGCTGCATCACATCATCTCCGACGGATGGTCCATAGGGATTCTGATCGAGGAGCTCGGCGCGTTTTATGAAGCCTTCGTGAGAGGCGAGCACTTATCGCTGCCTGATCTGCCAATTCAGTATGCGGATTTCGCTCACTGGCAAAGAGAGTGGTTAGCAACAGAAGTTTTCGAAGAGCATCTGTCTTATTGGCGCGAACAGCTCGCCGGCGCTGCCGTTCTGGAACTACCGACGGATCAGCCGAGGCCTCCGGTGCAACAGTTTCGCGGAGCCAAACACCGGATCGCGATCGACGCGACTCTTACCCGAGCCTTGAAAGCTTTGAGTGAAAAGCAGGGCGTGACGCTTTTCATGACCTTGTTGACCGCTTTCAAAACTCTGCTCTCTCGCTACACGGACCAGGAAGACGTCGTGATCGGAACACCGATCGCGGGCCGTAACCGCGTCGAGCTGGAAAAGCTCATCGGCTTTTTCGTCAACATGCTGGTGCTGCGCACAAACCTTTCGGGCCAGCCGACGTTTCTCGAGCTGTTGGCGCGTGTGCGTGAAACAACGCTCGATGCCTATGCGCACCAGGATCTTCCGTTTGAGAAACTGGTCGAGGAGCTGCACCCGGTTCGAGACCTTAGCCGCAATCCGCTCTTCCAAACACTCTTCATGTTTCAGAATGCCCCCGCGCAGTCTTTGAAACTGGACCATTTGACTATCACGCCTTTAGAGATCGATACCGGCACTGCGAAGTTTGATCTGACTCTGACCCTGGAAGAGACCGCGCAAGGGCTGGCCGGATCGATTGAATACAACACGGATATTTTTGCGGCTGACTCTATTCAACGTCTGGCGGCACACTTTCAAACTCTGCTGGAATCCATCGTAGCCGATCCCGCTCGACGCATCTCGGAGCTGACGTTTCTCACCACCGGCGAACAAAAGCAACTCGTCGAAGATTGGAACAACACGGCTGTTGATTATCCAAGGACGTCGCTGCCGCGGCAGTTTGAAGAACAGGTGAAGCGGACGCCCGATTCTCCAGCAGTAATCTTCGGTGATCGACAACTGACTTACGAGGAGTTGAACGCCCAGGTGAATCAACTAGCGCGTTACCTGCGCGAGCTCGGAGTTGGTCCCGAAGTCCGCGTCGGTATTTACATGGAGCGCTCGCTGGAAATGATGGTCGCGCTTTTGGGCATCCTGAAGGCCGGCGGAGCTTACGTTCCACTCGATCCACTCTATCCGCAAGCGCGTCTCGCATGGATGTTCGAGGATGCGCGAATGCTGGTGGTCTTAACACAACAGCGGCTCGCCGGCAGGTTGTCTGCGTGCGCCGCGCGGGTGGTGAGTCTCGACAGCGATCGGGAAGCAATCTTCGGGCAAAGTGATCAGAACCTGGAAAGCGAACCGGCTCCAGCGAATCTCGCGTACGTCATCTACACCTCAGGCTCCACGGGCAAGCCCAAGGGTGTGATGATCAATCATGACAACGTCATCAACTTCTTCAAGGGAATGGATGACTGTGACTTTGGAAAACAGGGAGTGTGGCTGGCCCTCACCAGTATTTCGTTTGACATCTCCGTGCTCGAGCTGTTGTGGACTCTGACGCGTGGTTTCAAAGTCGTGATTCATGCTGAGACGCTGACTACAGCCGGAGTCATGGCTGAAATCGATCCGGAAATAAAAGCTCGGAAGATGGACTTCAGCCTGTTCTATTTCGCGAGTGATGAAGCGGGCAATCCGGCGGAGAAATATCGATTGTTGCTCGAAGGAGCGAAGTTTGCCGATCAGCACGGCTTCGCAGCGGTCTGGACTCCCGAACGCCACTTCCATGCTTTCGGTGGTCTCTATCCCAATCCCGCTGTTACGAGCGCGGCCATCGCTACCATCACGGAACGCATTCAGATCAGGGCCGGCAGCGTCGTGATTCCGCTACACAATCCGATCCGAGTCGCCGAAGAGTGGTCCATGGTCGACAATCTTTCAAACGGCCGCGTCGCTATGTCATTCGCCTCGGGTTGGCATGCAAACGATTTCGTCCTGGCGCCGCAGAATTATGTCGATCGCAAAGACGCGATGATGCGTGGAATCGAAGCTGTGCGCGAGCTCTGGCGTGGGAATTCAGTGAGTGCGCCAAATGGCGCGGGGGTTGAGACGAGTGTGAAGATCCTGCCGCGACCGATACAGCCTGAGTTGCCCGTTTGGCTGACGGCTGCAGGCAATCCCGAAACGTTTCGGATGGCTGGTGAGATCGGAGCAAATGTACTGACACACCTGCTCGGTCAGAGCCTCGAAGATCTCGCCGAGAAGATCGAGGTTTATCGTAAAGCCTCGCGGCAGCAGCACGGCAGTGAAGGTCACGTGACGCTCATGATGCACACGTTTGTTGGCGATGATCTCGACTTCGTGCGTGAGAAGGTGCGCGTTCCTTTCACGAATTACCTGCGTACGTCACTCGACCTGCTGAGATCTCTGGCACGTACGCGAGGTCAGGATATTGACGCCAAAGATTTCAGTGAAGAGCAGATGGAGCAGTTGCTTGGCAACGCGTTCGAGCGCTACTTCGCTACCAGCAGTCTCTTCGGAACTCCTGCCTCGTGCCAGGAAATCATCAACCGGCTCAAGGCGATTGGCGTCGATGAGGTCGCTTGCCTGATCGATTTCGGCGTAGATCAGAATTCGGTCATTGAGAATCTTATCCATCTCGACGTGTTGCGCGAGCGCAGCAATGAGAAGGTCGAGACAAGCGACTATTCCGTCCTGACGCTGTCTGAGAAATATGGCGTCACACATATGCAATGCACTCCTTCGCTGGCGCAGATGCTGATTAACGAGAAGGAGGGAGAAAACGCGCTGAGCAACCTCCAGCAATTACTGGTTGGCGGAGAAGAGCTACCGGTTGCGCTTGCGTCGCGGCTGCGACGGCTAGTGACGGGATCGATCCGCAACATGTATGGTCCAACCGAAACTACGATCTGGTCCGCCACTCATCCAGTTGAGAAGGTAGAGAATGTGGTGCCGATTGGTCGCCCGATTGCGAATACATCTCTACATATCCTGGACAGAAATCTTCAGCTTTTGCCGGTTGGTATACCGGGCGATTTGTACATTGGTGGCGCGGGCGTTGTGCGTGGCTACTTAAACCAGCCGGAGCTTACGTCTCAGAAATTCATCGCTGATCCATTTAGCACGACGTCCGGCGCGCGACTCTACAAAACGGGTGACGTTGCTCGTTACCTGCCGGACGGTGCCGTCGAATTCCTGGGCCGCTCCGATCAGCAGGTTAAGATACGCGGCTTCCGCATCGAGACGGGGGAGATTGAGACATATCTCGCTGCCCATCCCGAGATCACTGAAGCGGTTGTGATCGCGCGTGAGAATTCGGATGGCGAGAAGGCGCTCGTCGCTTATCTCGTCGCGACGAACGGAACAAGACCCTCCTTCGCGCAACTGCGAGCGCATCTCAAAGAAAAACTTCCCGAGTACATGATTCCTTCCGCCTTCGTTTTTCTGCCTGCGTTGCCGCTCACGCCGAACGGTAAAGTTGACAGGAAATCACTGCCAGACGCCGACAGCTCGGCAATCGATGAAAGCAACTACACTGCTCCACGCAATCCCACCGAAGAAGTGCTGGTTGGCATCTGGTCCAGGATCTTTCACACGGATCGAGTCGGCATTAACGACAATTTTTTCGACCTTGGCGGACATTCATTGCTGGCGACTCAGGTCGTGGCCCGGATGCGCGAGGTCTTTCATGTCGACTTGCCGATGCGCAACCTGTTTAAGACACCAACGATAGCCGGTATTGCGCCTGTGATCGATTTGGCGAGACAGGCAGGAGAGGGTCTGGTCTCAACCGCGCTGCAATCCGCTCCGAGAGACGTCGACCTACCGCTCTCCTTCGCACAACAGCGACTCTGGTTCATCGATCAATTTGAGCGCGACAATTTATACAACGTCCCGGTCGCGGTGCGTTTGACTGGTGTTCTGAACGTTGCCGCACTCGAGCAGTGTCTCAATGAAATCGTTCGCCGTCACGAAGTTTTGCGCACTCATTATCGCCAGGTGAACGGCAAGCTCGTGCAAATCATAGCTCCGACATTGCAGCTCGCGATGCCGGTCAGCGACTTGAGCTCGCTGTCTGCAACAGCGAAGCAAACGAGGATTCAGGAATTCGTCGATGCCGATGCCAAGCGTGCTTTTGATCTCTCGAGTGGTCCGATCCTGCGCGCCGCGTTGCTGCGATTGGGCGCAGAGGAGCACGTGTTAGTAATCACGATGCATCACATCGTTTCAGACGCATGGACCAAGGGTGTGCTTTATCACGAGATGGCTGAGATTTATAAAGCGTTCTCCGAAGGCTCTGCCTCGACGCTACCCGAGCTGACAATCCAGTATGCCGATTACGCCGTCTGGCAACGCCAGTGGTTGCAGGGCGAAGTACTCCAAACACGAATCGCATATTGGGAAAAGCAATTGCGAGGCGCGCCGCCGGTGCTTGATCTGGGGCTCGCGCGGCCACGTCCTGCCGTTCAGAGTTTTCGAGGCAGGACACACATGATGACTCTTTCGCAGGACTTGAGCGATCGGCTCAAGCAGGTGAGCGGGGAGGAGAGAGTCACTCTCTTCATGACGCTGCTGGCGGCTTTCCAGACCCTGATGCATCTGCATTCCGGGCAGGAAGACATCGTGGTCGGAACGAATGTCGCTAATCGCAACCGCGTTGAAACGGAGCTCCTGATCGGTTTCTTCGTCAATCACCTGGTGATGCGCACGAGCTTTTCCGGTGGTCCAACTTTCCGCGAGCTGCTGGGCCAGGTACGCGAGGTAGCGCTCGGTGCTTACGATCATCAGGACTTGCCGTTCGATCAGTTGGTCAAGGCTATCAACCCGAAGCGCGACCCCGGCTATCATCCGCTCTTCCAGGTTCTGCTGGTCCTGCAAAACGCTCCCATGGCGGCCATCAACTTACCCGGTCTTGCTTTCGAGCCGTTGCCCCACGACGATGAGATCGCTCAATTCGATCTGGCGCTTTTTGTGGAAGAGACGGCGGAAGGAATGACCGGTCTCTGGCGTTACAGCACTGATCTCTTTACTGAGAGCGCGATCAAACAGCTCGCTGAAGATTTCGAGTCGTTGCTGGACACAGTCTTGAGTAACCCTGATCAGCATTTGCATGAACTTGCACGTCCGCGAGTAGTCGCGAAGGAGGCGCCGAAGATGGCCCAACCAAGAATCAAGAGCCTTAAAGGTATGCGCCGACAGGCGGTCAAGTTGTCCGATACAAATTTGATCGAGACTGGTTTTCTTGGACCAGACGAGCGCTGCCCGTTGGTCGTGCGGCCGGCAGTTGACTATGTCGATCCGCGGGAATGGGCGGCCGATAACCGCGAGTTCATTGAGGAACAGTTGTTGAAGCACGGCGCGCTGTTATTCCGTGGCTTCGCGCTCAATTCCCCCTCTGACTTCGAAGGATTTGCCCAATCAATCGAGCCGAATTTGTTTGGCGAGTATGGCGATCTGCCGCGCGATGAGGTGGGCGGCAAAATCTACGGTTCAACGCCTTACCCGTCCGAGCAGGCAATTCTCTTTCATAACGAAAGCTCACACATGCATCGTTGGCCGCGGAAGATATTTTTCTACTGCGTTAAAGCGGCGCAGCAAGGCGGCGAGACCCCGATCGTCGATTGCCGTACGGTTTACCGGTTGCTTGACCCGGAGATCCGTCAAACGCTTCAGCAGAAAAAAGTGATGTACGTCAGAAATTACACTGACGGTATTGATGTGAGCTGGCAGAGCTTCTTTCATACGGACGATAAATCCACCGTGGAAGAGTATTGCCGCAACGCGGGGATGGATTTTGAATGGAAAGACGGCGATGGATTGCGTACCCGTCAACTTTGTCCGGCCATCATCACGCATCCGCAGACCGGAGAAGACAGCTTCTTTTGCCAGGTTCAGTTGCACCATATTTCATGTCTCGAGCCGTCGGTGCGCAAGTCGTTGTTGTCGCTCGTGCCGATCGAGGCGCTGCCGCGCAACGTTTACTACGGCGATGGCTCTCCGATTGAGGATGAAGTGCTCGAGCACATTGGTGAGGTTTATCAAAAGGCCGCTGTTAAGTTTCCGTGGTCTGAGGGCGATGTGTTGATGCTGGACAACATGCTGATCTGCCACGGGCGCAACGCCTTCGTTGGCCCACGCAAGATCCTCGTGGCGATGGGCGAAATGATCAGCCGCGAAGACATCTCGATCCCGAGCTAGCCGGCTTGGGTCAGTACAGATAGCGGTAGCGACCTGGTCACTGATCAGCATGCGAACCCTCACGGACCAGGTCGCTACCGCTCCCTGTACTGACCCGATCCAAGCGCGATCCCGACTCTGACAGCGAGAGCGTTTCAGTTTGAATACGCCGAAGGCGTTCGCTAATTTCAGCCCAGGGTTGGAGCGCCAGCGACAACCCTGGGACCATTACATAAAAGCGCAGAACCCTGAAAGGGTTCGCCAACTGCCGAACCCTTTCAGGGTTGGAAATGATTCTTCAAGCAAACCCAAGGTTGTCGCTGGCGCTCCAACCTTGGGCTGAAATTAGCCAACGCCTTCGGCGTATTTCCAACCTCTCATGGACCAGGTCGCTACCGACCCTGATCCTTGGGGGCTTGCGCCCCAGGCTTTATGCTGTCGCTCGCTTTGCGAGCTTAAATCCCAGCAATTCCCAAACTCAATCCTAAATCCACAGCACAGGTAAGGAGATTGAATGCATCCGAAGAATATTGAGGGCTTCCAGCTTTCATTGGAGCAGCGGAGCCTCTGGACACGGGCACCGGAGAACAGTCTCTCTTGCACCGCCCTCCTTATCGAAGGACCACTCGACTCGAGTCGTTTGCAAAACGCCTTACGCGCGGTCGAGTCGCGCCATGAGATTTTGCGCACCACTTTCCATCGCCAGCGTGGCATCAGGTTTCCTCTGCAAATCATCGGCGACACGCGTGCGTCCTTCACCGAGATCGATCTGAGCGCTGAAAATAATTTCGAGCAACTCTTCGAACAAGAGCAAAACCGTCCTTTTGATTTTGAGCATGACCCGCCACTTCGTTTCACACTCCTGCGGCTCTCGTCTGCGAAACACGTATTACTAATCGCCGCCTCCGCACTTTGCGTCGACAGACAGACGATCGCGAATTTCATCATCGAGTTAGGCCAATCTTACGAGGGCAAGTCCGTTTCGGACGAGCCATTGCAATACGTCGACTACTGTCAATGGCAAAGCGAGATGAGCGAAGACGAAGACGCCGAGACCGGTCGATCCTTCTGGCGCGATCAGAAACCTGCCAAGCTTCAGTTGCCATGGGAGATTCAGGCAGACAACACTGCCGCCCAGCAAAGTATTTTCTTAACACTTGCCGCCGATACGATTCAAAAGATCGAAGCTGTCAGCAAGCGCTTCTCAACGAGCCCCGCAAGCATCCTCCAGACCTGCTGGCAGACGCTGCTCTGGCGACTCATAGGTGAACAGTCCATCGCCATCAGCAACGTATTTGCAGGCAGAAACCACGAGGACCTGCGTGAAGCATTCGGACTCTTCGCCACGAGCGCGCCTCTGATCTCTCAATTTGAAGACGGCGATAAATTCAGCGCGCTAATCCTTGAGACCGAGCGCGTGAGAGGTGTTGCCGAGAAATTCCTGAATTACATTCCCGAAGAGACCGGGGCGAGCGCGCCAATCGGTTTCGAATACACAGAGCTGCCGGCGCCGCACCGCTCCGGAAACGTACAGTTCTCGATCTACAAGCAGAAGCATTATCTCGTTAAGTGCAAAGTACTGTTGTCGTGTGTTCGTTCGGCAGAGAACATCGGCGCAGAGTTTCACTACGATCCATCTCTGTATCGAGCTGAGGACATAGAGCAGCTCGCCGCATGTTTCGAGGCGCTGTTAACGAGCGCACTGGCAAATCCGGACGCTCTTGCCAGTCGCTTGTCCATCCTGAGCGATCGCGACCGGCAGCATCTACTGTTTGAGTCTAACGACACCACCGCCGCATACCCTGACGACAAGTGCGTTCAGCAGCTCTTTGAAGAACATGCCACAGAGACTCCGCAGCGTCTGGCCGTCGTCTGCGAAGAAAAGCAATTAACCTACGCTGAGCTCAATGCAAAGGCGAATCGCCTCGCCCACCTGCTACGTCAACGCGGTGTCGGGCCGGATGTGCCTGTCGGTCTTTGCCTCGAACGTTCGGCAGAAGTGATCGTTGCTCTCCTCGGTGTGCTCAAAGCCGGTGGCGCATATGTTCCACTCGATCCGGATAGTCCTCCCGCACACCTGGCGAAGCTGGTCGGAGAAACTCGCTTTACCGTTCTGTTGACGCAGGAAAGATTCCTGGATCGTTTTCATAATTTCACCGGCGAGATCGTTTGCTTTGACCGCGATGAGGGACTTTTGGATCGCCAACCAGCAGCCAATCCTGGCGCTCTTGCTACGCCCGAACACCTGGCCTATGTCATCTACACGTCCGGATCGACCGGCACCCCCAAAGGCGCTGCGATCACGCATCGCAGTCTGCTCAATTACGATCATTTTGTCCGTCATTCGCTCCTCACTCAAACATCTCCGCTCAACTTTGCTGTGGTCTCCACGCTCACAGCGGATCTCGGTCATACCTGTCTATTCCCGGCACTAACCTCCGGAAGCACGCTCCACATCATTAGCTACGAAGCGGCCACTGATCCGGTGTTGCTCGATGCATACATGAAGAATCATCCGATTGACGTGATGAAGATCACGCCCTCACATCTGAAGGCTCTGCTGAATGCCGGCGACGATTACTCATTGCTGCCGCGACGCACCCTCTTAATCGGAGGCGAGGCGCTCAGCTACGATCTGGTGAAGCTTATCCACGCGCGCAAGAGCACTTGCCAGGTGATTAATCATTATGGACCAACCGAGACCACGGTCGGCGTGCTGACGTGCAAGCTTGATGAGGCTGACGCAGGAACCGGAACGGTGCCGATTGGCCGGCCCATCGCGAACGCGCGCGCTTACGTTCTAAACAAAGAAATGGAGCCAGTGCCGGCCGGTGTACCAGGCGAATTGTATCTCGCTGGCGCCGGACTCGCGCGCGGTTACTTGAACAATCCGATTCAAACGGCGCAGCGATTCATCCCCGATCCGTTCAGCCCCAAGCCCGGCGAGCGTTGTTACAAGACGGGCGACATGGCCCGTCAACTCGCCGACGGAAGAATAGAATTTCTCGGTCGCCTGGACCATCAGGTGAAGATTCGCGGATTCCGCGTCGAGCTCGGTGAGATTGAAGCCGCGCTGAAACAGCACACGACAGTGCGCGAAGCGGTGGTGCTGGTGGATGAAGATCCGCCCGATCGCAAGCGACTGATCGGCTGCGTTGTGACCACGAAAAAAGGGCCGCAAGTGTCGACCGAATTACGCAGCTTTTTAAGCGAAAGACTACCGTCGTACATGGTGCCTTCAGCCATCGTGCTGCTGGAAAGCATGCCTTTGACAGCTAACGGCAAAGTCGATCGCGCGCTACTCGCAGCGCAGGCCCGCGTACCGACGGCTGCTACTGAAGATCTTATTCAACCGCGCAATCCTGCAGAGCTCCTGATGTCGCAAATCTGGGCCGAGATCCTCAGGCTCGAACACGTCGGAGTGCGAGACAACTTCTTCGAGTTAGGCGGAGACTCGATTTTAGGAATCCAGATCATTGCCAAAGCGAACCAGATGGGCTTCCAGCTCGCGCCGAAGCAGCTCTTCCAAAATCAAACTGTAGCCGAGCTCGTCAAAGTTTCCGGTACTGCGCTCAGCATGGAAGATCAACAAGGGCCGGTAGCAGGTGAGGTGCCGTTGACGCCGATGCAAAGACGGTTCTTCGAACAAAAGCTGACTGACCAACATGTCTTCAGTCAGGCGGCCGTGTATGAAGTCGAGCCGGCGCTGGATCCTGCGCTCATGAAAGCCGCGATCCGGCAACTACTCATTCATCACGATGCTCTGCGTTTACGTTTCGTGCCGGAGGAAACGCGGTGGAAACAGTTTCATGCCAACGAGGAAGACGACTCGGTTTTCTATTATCAAGACCTCTCGCAACTTGCATCAGCCGAACAGCAGACAGTCTTCGAAAACACCGCCGACGAGCTGCAGTCGAGCATAGATCTGACTCATGGTCCACTGGTGCGTATAGCAGTCTTCCATTTTGGCGAGTCGCAGCCCGATCGCTTAATCATCATTGGTCACTACCTCATCATCGACGGCTTCTCATGGAGAATCCTATTGGAGGATTTAGAAAACAGTTACCAGCAGCTCAGCAGGGGCGAGACGATCCGGCTGCCGGCTAAGACGACGTCGTTCAAGCTCTGGTCTGAACGCATGCTGCGTGCGGCTGACTCCGAAGAAATCAAACAGAACTTGAGCTACTGGTTAACCGAAATGCCGTTGGAAATCGGCCGGCTGCCGCGCGATCACGCCGCGGGCCTGAACGTTGAGTCGTCGGTTGGAACCGTCTCGACATCGCTCAGCCTTGAAGAAACAACAGCGCTGCTGCGGGAAGTCCCGATCGCTTATCAGTCCGAGATTACCGATGTGCTGATGACGGCACTGCTATGGTCCATCTCGCGCTGGTCCGGGGATCAGCCGCTGTTGGTAGACCTGGAGGGCCATGGACGCTCCGACACGCTGCTGGGGGAAGATTTATCCCGGACTGTTGGCCGAATGACATACCGCGCACCGGCGTTGCTAGTGAATGGTACAGAAGATCCAGGCGAGACCTTAAAGTCGGTTAAAGAGCAGTTGCGACGCTTTCACGATGTGTCCGTCAGTTATGGATTACTTCGTTATCTGAGTGTGAACGATGAACTGCGTGCGCTGCCACCGGCTGAGGTCTACTTCAATTACGTCGGGCAACTGGACCAGGTCCTCTCCGCGTCGACACTTTCTCTCAAGGCAGCTCCCCACTCACTCACGGCCGTACGTCGCACCGATAATCAACGGCCATATCTCCTCGATATCAGCGCCATGATCCTCGACGGAAAACTTCAGTGCATTTGGGAGTACAGCAAGAACGTATACGAACAGACGACGATTGCGAATCTGGCTGAGAGTTTCATGAATGATCTGCGCACGCTGATTATTCATTGCCAGTCGCCAGACGCGGGCGGGTACACACCTTCCGATTTCCCCTCAATGGATTTTGATCAGCATGAGCTTGACGAGCTGATCGCCAAGATCAACATGCCGGCAATTTACAGTGAACAAGAACTTAATTGAAAACATCTATCCGCTTTCGCCAGTGCAACAGGGCATGCTCTTTCATACCTTGTTAGCGCCGGGTTCCGGAGTCTACCTGCAACAGCGTAGCTGCACGTTGCATGGACCACTCGACGTCGCGCAATTCAGGACGGCGTGGCAGCGTGTGTTTCAGCGCCATGCGGTTTTGCGCACGGCCTTTAATTGGGAGCACCGGCTCGAGCCGTTTCAGGTAGTGTTCCGCCAGGCCGGTTTTCCGTGGGAGCAACATGATTGGCGTGGTCTAACGGAGATTGAACAAGCGGAGCGTCTGGAAAAACTTCTGGCCCGCGATCGCGAGCAGGGCTTTGAGCTCTCGCGTGCGCCGCTCACGCGACTGATGTTGATCCAGCTTGCTGATGACGTTCATCGATTTATCTGGAGTCATCATCATCTGCTGCTTGACGGCTGGTCACTCTCGCTCGTTCTCAAAGAAGTGTTGACTGATTACGAAGCGTTGTGTCGCGGGGAGTCGCCGAATGCAATCGCACGGCGTCCTTACGCTGATTACATCGCGTGGCTGCGGCAACAGGATCTCGCTCAAGCAGAAGCGTTCTGGCGACAGACTCTGAAAGGCTTCCGCAAGCCGACGTCACTCGGAATGCCTGTTTATGACGCGGCCCGGCTGTACGACTACAGACACATGCTGATGCCGGCAGAGGTTATGTCGACTCTGCGCCGCGTCGCGAGGCAGCATCGAATTACTGTCAACGCTTTTGTGCGGGGAGCGTGGGCGCTCGTGCTGAGCCGTTATAGCGGTGAGTCGGATGTGGTATTCGGCGCGACCGTGTCGGGCCGCTCGGCTCCACTCAACGATATCGAATCGATGGTGGGACTCTTTATCAACACCATTCCGGTCCGAGTCAAAGTCGCGACCGATGATTCGCTCATTCCCTGGCTCAAGCAACTACAGGCGCAACAGTTTGAGGCTCAACCATTCGAGTACATCTCGTTGACACAGTTGCAGGCGTGGAGCGAAGTGCCGCGCGGGTTGCCGTTATTCGAGAGCAATGTAGTTTTTGAGAATGCACCCTTCGATGGAAACTTGTTGGACCGCAAGGAGGGTTTGCGAGTCGAGGATCATCTCTATCTCGAGCAGGCACACTATCCTCTCAGCGTGGTGGTGATGCCTGGGCGGAGAATGTTCGTTCGCATCATCTACGACTGCCGTCGCTTCGATGCCGTAGCGGTCGATCGAATGCTCGAACATCTAAAAGTCCTGCTGACGCAGATGGCCGAACAGTCAGAGATCCGGATCACAGGTGTTGAAGGTCAGGTGGGCCGGACTCCGGAGGCGGCACTAGATACGACGCAACCGAAATCCGATGTGGCTTACGTCGCACCACGCACATCGGTGGAAGAGATGACGGTCAATATCTGGTCCGAAGTGCTCGGCATCGAGCGCGTCGGAGTTAATGACAACTTTTTCGATCTCGGCGGGCACTCACTCCTCGCCATCAGCGTGCTTTCAAGAGTACGCAACGAATTCCAGATCGAATTGCAGTTACGCAGCATTGTCGATGCGCCGACCCCGGCAGAATTGGCAATGGTAATCATCCAGCACCTCGCCGAAGGGATCGACGACCTCCAGGTCCAACAGATCCTGCAAGAGCTGGAATCTGTTGAAGCACATTAAATCCAACTTAGATTCCTCTGCGATCTCTGTGTATCTCTGCGGCCCTCTGCGTTAAATCACTTCTCTAACGCAGAGATCGCAGAGATACGCAGAGAGCCGCAGAGATAACTTAGAACAAAAGAAGACGGAGATGAGCATGATAGAAGATGGCATCCTATCCGTAATTGGTAATACTCCGCTTATCAAACTGAATCGTGCAGTTCCGAGTGCTCCCTTTCAGTTATATGCGAAGCTGGAATTTCTTAATCCCGGTGGCAGCGTTAAAGACAGAGCCGCGATTAAGATTCTCAAAGAAGCAATGGAGATCGGGGCCGTCCGCGAGGGCACGGTTGTGATCGAGTCGAGCTCAGGAAACATGGGCATCGGACTCGCGCAGGCCTGCTCGATCTATAACCTTCGCTTTATCTGCGTAGTCGATAAGAAAACCACCACGCAGAACATTCTCCTGCTCAAGGCTTACGGTGCGGAGGTGGAAGTTGTCGAAGAGCCCGATCCGGTGACGGGCGAGTATTTGCAAGCGCGGCTGGACCGCGTTCGCGATCTTGCCAGCGCCACTGAGAATAGTTTCTGGCCCAATCAATACGCCAATCTCTCGAACCCGCTGGCCCATCATCGCACGATGCAGGAGATCGAAACGGCGCTCGGTGGCGAGGTTGATTACCTGTTTTGCGCTATCAGTACTTGCGGCACGATGCGTGGCTGCGCCGAATACATTCGCGCGAATTCTCTGAAGACGACACTGTATGCCGTGGATGCTGTCGGCAGTGTGATCCTCGGCGGTGAGAAGAGCAAGCGCTTGATTCCGGGTCACGGCGCCGCCGTCACGCCCGCACTCTTCCAACCAAACCTCGCCGACCAGAGTGTTCACGTAACGGATCTGGAGTGCATCGTTGGTTGTCGCACTCTTGCGCGGCGCGAAGCGATCCTGGCAGGCGGCTCATCCGGGGCCGTGCTGAGTAGTCTGGAGAAGGTGAAGCACAGGATCCCTGCCGGCTCAACCTGCGTTCTCGTTTTTCCGGATCGCGGAGAAAGATATTTAGACACGATCTATTCAGACATCTGGGTAAAGGACCACTTCGGAGACGTCTCACACTTGTGGATGGCGCCGCAGTTGTTCGAGCCAATGGAGGTAGAAGCATGCGCGACGGCAATGTACTAGTTTTAAGAGGACACGAGGTAAGGGCTCTGCTGCAAAATCGAGAGCTTGAATTGATCGAGCTGATCCGCGATGCGTATGCGGTTCACGCCGGCAAACAAAGCGCACTGCCGCACTCCGTCTTTCTTCGTTTTCCGGACGATCAAATGTCGCGCGTGATCGCGCTCCCGGCCTATCTCGGCGGAGACTTCGCCGCGGCGGGGATCAAATGGGTATCTTCGTTTCCGGGTAATCTCGAAAAGGGACTCGATCGCGCTTCAGCCGTCATTGTGTTGAATTCGACGGACAACGGCCGGCCCGAGGCGATCATTGAAGGCTCGATCATCAGCGCCAAGCGGACCGCGGCGAGTGCCGCACTCGCGGCGCGCTGTCTGCACGAGGACGAGGTTTCGGCCGTCGGGCTGCTTGGCTGCGGAGTGATCAATTTCGAGATACTTCGTTTTCTCAAAGCGAGCTTTCCTGGTATCGAGACACTCTTTGTTTCTGACATTGAACGCGAGCGTGCAGAGTTGTTCAAGCAGAAATGCATCAGGTTGCATCCGAAGCTGAACGTTGTTATCGAGCCGATTCCGCAGGCGCTGTTACGAAGTTGTTCGCTGATATCGCTGGCCACGACTTCGATCGAGCCGCATATCTCTGATCTCTCCGGTTGTATTCCGGGGAGCACGATCCTGCATATCTCTTTACGCGATTTCACCCCAGAAGTGATCATGTCGAACGACAACGTGGTCGACGATCTGGATCACGTCTGTCGTGCCAACACCTCGATTCACCTGGCCCAGCAAAATAGCGGGCACACAGAGTTTGTAAGATGTTCCCTCGCCGATGTCTTCACCGGAAAAGCTCCGCAAAAAAGAGACCCCTCGGCACACACGATCTTCAGTCCGTTCGGACTGGGCGTCCTCGACATCGCGGTCGCACGACTGCTCATGCGGCTCACGCAGAATGAACACCAGGGAACCATAATCGAATCATTCCTGCCCGCCTCCTGGATCGAGACCAGCGTTTAGATTCTCTGTGCAACCTCTGTGTCCTCTGTGTCTCTGTGGTTTAGAGAACCATAGAGGAAAACAACCACAGAGACACAGAGAACACAGAGGTTGCACAGAGAAGATGGGACCACATTCAAGATGAGCGACCTATCTCAACATATTGCCGGTATGAATCCGGCCCAGTTGGAAATTCTCGCGCGTCGCCTCAAACAGAAGAGAGGTGAGGTTGCGGTTAGACAGGGTATTCCGCGCCGCAGTGCTGACACTGTGCCCGCGCTGTCTTTCTCGCAACAGCGCATGTGGTTCCTCGACCAGTTAGATCCGGGAAAACCTTTATACAACATCGCCGTCGCCGTCAGGCTCATAGGTAATCTCAACCTCAGCGCCCTCGAAAAGTCTATTAACGAGATCATCAAGCGCCACGAGGGGTTGCGCACAACTTTCCAGGTTGAAGCAGGAACGCCGTGGCAGCAGATAGCTGATACCCAAACGTTGTCACTGCGTGTGATCGATCTGCAGGAAGTGCCCGCAGCCGAGCGCGAAGCCGAAACCCGTCGTTGTGCTAATGAAGAGGCGCGTGTGCCGTTTGATCTCGAGCGTGGCCCGCTACTGCGTGTCGTTGTGTTGCAGCTCGCCGAAGCAGAGAACGTGATGCTGCTCACGATGCACCACATTATTTCAGACGGTTGGTCCTCGGGCGTGTTCTTCAAAGAAGTGGCGCTGCTTTACGAGGCATTTGTTAACGAACAACCGTCGCCGCTGCCATCGCTGCCGATCCAGTATGCAGATTTCGCTGTCTGGCAAAGGGAACGGCTGAGCGGCGCAGTCATGGAAGAGCACCTCGCCTACTGGAAGCGGCAACTGGAAGACATACCGCCAGTGCTTGAGCTCCCAGCCGATCGATCGCGACCAATCGCACAGACGCATCGTGGCGCAACTCATTATTTCAAACTCTCACCTGCGTTGTCTGACGCGCTCAAATCGTTGAGCAAGACCGAGGGCACGACCTTGTTCGTCGTGCTGCTCGCTGCTTTCAATGCGTTGTTATCCCGCTACACGGGTCAAACAGATATCGTCGTCGGTTCGCCAGTCGCGAATCGCAACCACACTGAGACTGAGCCGCTGATCGGTTTATTCGTCAACACGCTCGTCCTGCGGTCTGACACGTCCGGCAATCCGAAGTTTCGCGAATTGCTGCAGCGCGTGCGTGAAGTCGTGTTGCGCGGGCACCAGTACCAGGAATTACCGTTTGAACGGCTGGTAACAGAATTACAGACGGAAAGAAGTCTGAGCCATGCGCCACTCTTCCAGGTGGAATTCTTTCTGGATAACAAAGGGCAAGGCGTTACGGAAGTGGCGGGACTCCAGCTTCAGCCGATCAAGACAGAAAGCGGCACGGCAAAGTTTGACCTCACCCTCGCCATGGAAGACGCCGGCTCTTTGATCGCAGGAAGGCTCGAATACAGTGTCGATCTTTTCGATCAAGCCACTGTGGCTCGCCTCGCGCGACACTTTGAAAACTTGCTCGAAGGAGTTGCCGCCAATCCCGAACAAAGGCTCTCGGATCTGCCGCTGCTGACTAAAGACGAGCAGCAGGAGATTCTCGTTAGCTGGAACGACACCGAGCAGCAATGTCCACCGGCAAAGTGTCTCCATGAATTATTCGAAGAGCAGGTAGAACGGACTCCGGAAGCGACGGCGTTGGTCTATGAAGAGCAATGTGTGAGTTACCGTGAGTTGAATGAGCGGGCAAACCAGTTGGCCCATGAGCTACAGGCACGCGGCGTCGAGCCGGAGACGGTGGTAGGGCTGTTGTTGGAACGATCGGTGGAGATGGTGGTAGCCATCCTCGGAGTGCTGAAAGCCGGTGGAGCTTACGTCCCACTGGATCCGAGTTATCCGGCGGAGCGGCTGTCATACATGATGGCCGATAGTGGCGCGGCCTTCCTGGTGAGTAAGCGAGAACTCGTGGAGAGAGTTGGTGACATAGCGGCCGCCCTCGTTTTCATAGAAGAAACATCGGCACAGAGCACCGAGAATCCAGGACGACACGCAGAACCAGAGAACCTGGCTTATGTGATCTACACCTCGGGGTCGAGCGGCCAGCCGAAAGGCGTGCAGATGACACATGCAGGGCCGGCGAATCTACTGCAGGCGTTGCGTGAAAGAGTTTATGACGGCATGGAATTGGAAGGCGTGAGAGCATCGCTGAATGCGTCGTTCAGCTTTGATGCATCAGTGCAGCAATGGCTGTTGTTGCTGGCGGGCGCGACTGTCTATCTGATTCCCGAACGGCTGCGTTCAGACGGAGTCGGACTGGTGCAGTATCTGCGCGAGCAGGACATAGAGATCCTTGACTGCACGCCCTCGCAACTGCGTGTGTTACTGAACAGCGGATTGCTGGACCAAAGCTCACCGCGGCGATTACTGGTAGCCGGTGAAGCCATCGACAGCGTGATGTGGGAGCTGTTACAGGACGGGGCAGAAGGGAAGCAGATCTACAACATCTACGGGCCGACGGAGTGTAGCGTCGATGCGAGTGCCTACCACGTGCGAGCCGAAGGATGGCAGCGGCCTGTAATCGGGAAGCCGCTGGGAAACTATCAACTGTACGTGTTGGATGAGTGGCAACAACCGGTGCCGGTGGGTGTGCGTGGTGAGCTCTACATCGGCGGGCCGGGACTGGCGCGCGGTTACCTGAGACAGCCCGCGTTAACGGCGGAAAAGTTTGTACCCAATCCTTTCAGCAAAGAGCCCGGGATGCGTTTGTACCGGACGGGAGATGTGGGCCGGTATTTACCAGACGGAACCGTGGAGTGTCTCGGACGCGCAGATGGACAAGTGAAGCTGCGCGGATATCGCGTCGAGTTGGGTGAAGTCGAGGCGGTTTTACGCGGTTGCCAAGGCGTGCGGGAAGCGGTGGTGGACCTGAGAAGAGGGTTGACGGGAGAACCGCGGCTCGTCGGTTATCTGACAGAAGCCGAAGTGGGAGCCGTGAAGCTCGAGGAGCTCAGAAAAGAGCTTAGTCAGCAACTGCCGGAATACATGATTCCGGGAGTGTTCGTGAAGCTCGAGCAGTTTCCACTCAACCGCAATGGAAAAGTGGAGCGGCGAGAGTTACCGGATCCGGGAGCACAGCGTCCGGAGCTGGTGGTGAGATACGTGGCCGCGCGCACCGAAACGGAAGCAGCGTTGGTCCGGATTTGGGAAGAGGTGCTCGGACTCGATCAGGTAGGCGTGGAAGATAACTTCTTCGATCTCGGTGGACATTCACTACTGGCCACCCAGGTGATCTCTCGAGTGCGTGAAGCCCTCCACACTGAGTTGCCGTTACGAGCGTTATTCGAAGCTCCCACGATTGCCGGCTTGTCAGAAAGAATTGGGGCTACTACTCCTGATGCGACGCGCGTACCGGTCACACCGCGCAGCCGCGACGGAGCTGCGCCACTCTCTTTTGCGCAGGAAAGACTATGGTTTTTGGATCAGCTCGAGCCGGGTACGACCGCGTACAACACCTCTTCCGCGATCCGTTTGTCGGGTCCGCTTGATGTTGCTGCACTCGAACGCAGTCTGAATGAGGTTGTTAGCCGTCACGAGATTTTACGGACCATCTTTGTCAACCATAACGGACGGCCGGAACAGTCGATATTGTCTACGTTGCGCATCAACATTCCCGTCACGGACGTGACTGAGTCAACAGATGCTCCGGAACCAATCGTGCGTGCCCGGCTTACTGAAGAAACTAAGCAGTCGTTCGATCTGTCGCGTGGTCCAATGCTGCGCGCTCGCCTGCTCAGGTTGGCAAGCAACGATCATGTGCTGTTATTTACGGTGCATCACATCATCAGCGACGCGTGGTCCATAAACATCCTGATTCGTGAGCTGAGTGAAGTTTACAAGTCCCTGCTGGCGGGTGGGCAGGCGCGCCTGAGAGAGCTGCCAGTGCAGTACGCCGATTATGCGGCGTGGCAACGCGAGCTGCTGACCGGGGCCGAGCTGGAGCGGCAGTTAAGCTACTGGCGGAATCAATTAGAAGGCGCGCCTGCCCTGTTGGAGTTGCACACTGATCGCCCGCGACCACGTGTGCAAACCTCCAACGGCGCGCAACACCTCTTCACGATCTCAGCAGAGCTCACTGACGAGCTGAAGAAGCTCAGTCGCCGTGAAGGCGTGACGCTCTTTATGACCTTGCTGGCTGCGTGGCAAACACTGCTTTCACGTTACACCGGGCAGACTGACATCGTCGTGGGCTCACCGATCGCGGGACGTACGCGGCTCGAGATCGAAGACTTGATCGGCTTCTTCATTAACACCCTCGTGTTGCGCACTGACCTCAGCGACGACGTTAGTTTTGTAGAGCTGATGCAGCGCGTGCGCGAAGTGACGCTGGGAGCTTACGCACACCAGGAAGTTCCTTTTGAGAAGCTGGTCGAAGAGCTGCAGCCGGAACGAGACATGAGTCGCTCTCCACTCTTCCAGGTGACATTCATGTTGTTGAATACGCCGGAGGAAGTAGTCGAGCTGGGTGACTTGCACGTGAGCGAGATTGCCGGAGAAAACCGCGCGGCCAAGTTTGATCTCGAGCTAGCCATGAGTGAGAGACAGAACGACCTTTACTGCTCGCTCGTGTACAACACCGATCTGTTCGACGCGAGCACTATCATCCGCGTCGCCGGACATTTCGAGCAACTGCTGAGCAGCATCGTCGCTGACAGTAGTCGACCGATCAGCATTTTGCAGGTGCTCAGCGATCCGGAAAAGCAATATGTGCTCGCAGATTTGAACCAGACAGACAGAGACTATCGAACGTACTTGTGTGTACAGGAAGTGTTCGAAAGTCAGGTCGAGCGCACGCCGCATGCATTAGCGGTTCAGTCTGGAGAACAAAAGCTCACCTACGCTGAATTGAACAGCAGGGCTAATCAATTGGCCCATCATCTGCGACGTTTGGGTGTTGGGCGGGAAACCCTCGTCGCGATCTGCGTCGAGCGCTCAGTCGAGATGTTTGTCGGGCTATTAGGTATTCTCAAGGCCGGCGCTGCCTACTTGCCGCTCGACGCTTCATACCCGATGGCGCGTCTCGCAACGATGCTCGAGGATTCGCGAGCGCCAGTGCTACTGACCCAGGATCGCGTGCTCGACACCTTGCCGGCACTTTCGGGACAGGTGATATGCCTCGACACGGATTGGGATCTCATCGCGCGGCAGAGCACTGAGAACCCGGCATTGATCACGAACCCGTTGAACCTCGCTTACGTTATCTATACCTCCGGATCCAAGGGCCAGCCGCACGGTGTTGAAGTCTCGCATTCCGCGTTGATGAATCTGGTGAGCTGGCATCAGGAGGTCTTCGAAGTTTCAACTTCCGACCGTGCGACGCAGCTTGCCAGCACGTCGTTTGACGCATCGGTGTGGGAGGTCTGGCCTTATCTATGTGCCGGGGCCAGTTTGCACTTGCCACTGGACGATGTTCGACTCTCTCCCGGACAGCTTCAGGAGTGGCTCCTTTCACGTGCCGTCACCATCAGTTTTGTGCCGACGCCGCTGGCCGAGTTGATGCTGCAGCTCGAGTGGCCGGATACGGCTGAGTTACGAATCCTGCTCACTGGCGGCGATCAACTTCACCAGCATTCACGTGATACGCACCAGTTCAAACTGGTAAACAACTATGGTCCAACTGAGAACGCAGTGGTTACGACATCAGGAACGGTGGGCCATTGCGAGAATGCGGATGTCTGGCCATCGATTGGTTTCGCGATCGCTAACACCAGGTGCTACGTGCTCGATGCTTCTTTGCAGCCGGTGCCGCTGGGAGTGCGCGGTGAGCTATACATCGCCGGACGCGGACTGGCGCGCGGCTATCTGCGCCAGGCGGCTTTGACGGCGGAACGGTTTATTCCGAATCCGTTCGGCGGCGAGTCGGGAGCGCGTATCTATAAGACCGGTGATGCAGTTCGCCAAATGCAGGATGGCAGTTTTGAATTCCTGGGCCGTTTGGACCAGCAGGTCAAAATCAGGGGCTTCCGCATCGAGCTCGGAGAGATCGAGACGATACTCAGCCAACATCCGAGTGTGGACCAGTGTGCCGTCCTCGCACGAGCTCTCGAGACATCCGCAGAGAAGCAACTGGTGGCTTACGTCGCCGGTACGCCGGAAGCTGCTGAGTTACGGCGCTATTTGCAAGAGAGACTGCCTGATTACATGGTCCCGGCTCACTTCGTGATGCTTGACGAAATCCCGCTGACAGCGAATGCCAAGGTCGATCGCCGGGCCTTGCTCGCCCTCGACTATATCGGCGCGGAGGTCCAACGAGTTTACGTGGCGCCGCGCACCCCTGTCGAAGAAGTGCTGGCGGACATCTGGGCTGAGGTCCTCGGGCGCGAGCGCGTGGGCATCGACGATGATTTCTTCGAGCTCGGCGGTCACTCTCTGTTGGCGACGCAGGTCATCGCACGTGTGCGCGACACCTTCCAGGTAACTTTACCGGTGCGAGTTGTCTTCGAAGCCCGCACCATTGCGGACCTTTCCCTTGCGCTCACGACAAACGAGGCCCAACCCGGCTCAACCGAAAAGATCGCCCGAGTAGTTATGAAGCTCAAGCACATGTCAGACGACGAAAAGATGGAAATCCTTCAGCGTCAAAAGGTCGCTATCGGCCAGTCAGTCTCCTTCACTCAATAAAGATCACTCTTTCTCTGCGATTCTCTGCGGCCCTCTGCGTCCTCTGCGTTAAATATTTTTCACGACAACTTTAACGCAGAGGGCCGCAGAGAATCGCAGAGAAAAGCCGAGAGGCTATTTACAAATGGAAAGAACAAAATTCGTTGAGACTCGTGGTCCATCCGAAGCGGAACGCGAGATCCTTGCGCTGCTGTTGAAAGAAGAAGGTCTGTTGCCTGACCGGAGGGAGAGAATTCTCAGACGAGATGATCTTTCGGAAGCGCCTCTTTCTTCCGCACAGGAGCGTCTCTGGTTTCTGCACCATTTAGATCCCAATAGCCCGCTCTACAACATCTTCTTCGGTGTGCGACTAACGGGTCGTCTCGACATCCGCGCCCTCGAACAAACCCTCACTGAAATCCTGCGGCGCCATGAAGTCCTGCGCGCCAGCTTCGTCACTGAAGCGGGCCGCGCGCGGCAGATAATCAATCCCGCGCAGGCGGTGAAGCTCGATGTGATCGATATCAGCGACGTGGCGGAAACTGAACGAGCTGCGCGCATGCGACAACTGGCCTCGGAAGAGGCACAGCGTCCGTTTGATCTGGCCAAGGGTCCTTTGCTGCGGATCAATCTGCTGCGTCTGGACGTCGAGGATCATGCAGTCTTGTTTACGATTCATCACATTATCAGTGATGGTTGGTCCACGGCGGTGCTGGTCAGAGAAGTTGCGGCATTGTACGAGGCGTTTTCCCACAGTAGACCATCGCCGCTTGCGGAATTGCCGGTTCAATATGCGGATTTCGCCGCCTGGCAACGCGAATGGCTGAGCAGTGGCGCGGTTGACGAGCAGCTTTCTTACTGGAAGCAGCAGCTTGACGGCGCGCCTACCGTGCTGGAAATGCCGAACACTAAATCGCGACCGCTGGTCCAACGTTCTCCGGGCGCGAAGCAGTCTTTCAACATTCCCGCAGGAGTCTGGCAGATCGTTCGTGAGATTGGTCAACAGGAAGGCGCGACTCCGTTCATGACCTCGCTGGCTGCCTTTCTCATGTTACTGCACCGTTACACGGGCCAGCGCGATCTTGTCGTTGGTACGCCCATCGCCGGCCGTAATCATGTCGAGACGGAGCCACTGATCGGACTATTCGTCAACACACTCGTGCTGCGCACGGACCTTTCCGGGACTCCGACTTTTCGTGAGTTAGTGCGGCGAGTGCGGGAAGTGGCACTCGAGGCCCAAAACAATCAGGACCTTCCTTTTGAACATCTGGTAAATGAGCTGCAACTGGAACGGAATCTCAGTCACACGCCGCTGTTTCAGGTGATGTTTGTGTTTCAGTCTGCTGCAGCGAGGCCGCTTTCATTGCCGGGCCTGACAATCTCCGCGATGGACGTTGGCACTGAGACCGCCAAGTTTGATTTGCAGTTGACAGTGACCGAGACGGAGACGGGCATTAACGGTTCTTTTGAATACAACACAGACTTGTTTGACGATGTCGCTATCGAGAGGATGGTGGGCCATTACCAGACGCTGATAGAAGGAATCGCCTCGAACCCCGAAGAGCGGCTCTCAGATCTGCCACTCATTAACGAATTCGAACGACAGGAACTGATCGCGCGTGGGAGCGCACAGCAGGAGTTCGCAGCGCACAAGTGTATTCAGCAGTTGTTCGAAGAGCAGGTTTCGCGAACGCCGGATGCGACGGCCGTAGGTTATGAAGAGCAGCAACTGAGTTACGCGGAGTTGAATCGACGCGCAAACGGGCTCGCACATTACCTGCGACAACGTGGCGTTGGACCAGAGCAAATAGTGGGATTGTTGCTGGAGCGTTCAACGGAGATGGTGGTTGCAATCCTGGGAGTGCTGAAAGCCGGAGGCGCTTACCTGCCACTGGATCCCGCGTATCCCGAAGAACGGTTGCGCTACATGCTCGATGATAGCGGAACAGGGTTGCTGTTGACGCAGCGGAATCTGATATCGCAGTTGGGCGAGGTGTCAGCGGCTGTTCTGTGTATTGAAGAGAGTGACGAGTGGGCCGGTGAGAGTGAAGAGAATCCGGTGGCGACGGTAGAACCGGAGAACCTTGCCTACGTAATCTACACCTCGGGCTCGACCGGCAAACCGAAAGGCGTCGGCATCAATCACGCTCAGGTATTCAGATTACTGGCGGCGACAGAAGAGCAATTCAAGTTCAACAACGCTGATGTGTGGACACTCTTTCATTCCTACGCTTTCGATTTCTCAGTGTGGGAGTTGTGGGGGGCGTTGTGTTACGGCGGGCGGCTGGTGGTAGTGCCGTATCTGGTGAGCCGAGCACCGGCAGAGTTTTATGAGTTGCTGGTGCGCGAAGGTGTGACAGTACTGAATCAAACGCCGTCCGCGTTCCGGCAACTGGAAGCAGTGGCCGGGGCTGATCCCGGGTGGCAACTGCGAGTCGTGATCTTCGGCGGTGAAGGCTTAGAGCTGAGAAGTCTACAGCAATGGTTTGAGCGCTACGGAGAAGTACGGCCGCGGCTGGTGAACATGTATGGGATCACGGAGACGACAGTACACGTGACCTATCGCGAGGTCGGAAAGAAAGACGCGGCGCGGGGTGGCAGCGCAATCGGAGTTGGATTGAGTGATCTGCGTTTGTATGTGCTGGACGAGCGGCAGCAGTTAGCGGCGACTGGCGTGGTGGGCGAGTTGTACGTCGGTGGCGGTGGCGTCGGTCGTGGTTATCTGAAGCGACCCGAACTAACTGCCGAACGGTTTATCTGTGACGAGTACAGCGGGACAGCCGGCGCGCGGTTGTACCGGAGTGGAGACCTGGTGCGCTGGGACGCTGCCGGTGATTTGGAATACGTGGGCCGCGCGGACGAGCAGGTAAAGATCCGCGGGCACCGGATCGAGTTGGGTGAGATCGAGGCAGCACTTGCAGCAATGGCCCAGGTGCAAGAGGCGGTAGTGCTGGCCCGAGAGAGCGGCGGTGAGAAGCGACTCGTGGCTTACGTGGTGGCGAAGGAAGGAACCGAGCCGACGGTAAACGAGCTGCGGCAGTGGCTGCAACAGCAACTGCCGGCTTACATGGTGCCGTCCGGTTTCGTGTTGCTGGAAAAGCTGCCGCTTACGAACAACGGGAAGATTAACAAAGATGCGCTACCGGTCCTCGATCATCAGCGCACGCAAATCGATGAGCCTTACGTTGCGCCACGCACGCCGGCGGAAGAGTTGATGGCGGTTGTTTGGTCCAACGTGCTGGGAGTCGAGCCGATCGGCATTCACGACAACTACTTTGCTCTCGGTGGCGATTCTATTCGCAGCATACAAATCCTTGCGCAATGCAAAGAACGCGGGCTGAACATCTCCCTCCAACAGCTATTTCGCCACCAGACGATTGCCGAGCTCGCGCGCGAGCTGGCGTTGAGTGAATCGGCCTCGTTGCCGTCCGCTCGTACAGAGCCGTTCAGTTTGATCTCGCCAGAGGATCGACAGAAGCTCTCACCTGAGATCGAAGACGCGTATCCGTTGACCTCGCTTCAGGCGGGCATGCTTTTCCACATGTATTTGAACCCTGACGATCCTTCCTATCACAACGTGGACAGCGTTTACCTGAAAGCCGGGTTTGACTTCGAGTCGTTTGAGCAGGCAGTGCAACACGTGGTGGCGCGCCATGCGGTGCTACGTACTTCGTTCGACTTTTCCCGGTTTAAAGAGCCACTGCAGTTGGTCCATAAACACGCCACGTTGCCAATCACTGTTGTAGACATTCGTCATTTGTCGTTTGTAGAGCAGGAAAAGGCAATCGACGAGTTCATCAGAGTCGAGACGAAGCAGCTCTTTGACCTGAGTTGCCCGCCCTTGCTGCGCTTCTGTGTGCATCTGCGCAGTGACGATTCATTCCAGTTTACGCTCACTGAAAACCACGCGATCTTTGATGGCTGGAGTCTGCATGCGACGCTCGCCGAGCTCTTTCAACGCTATTTGATTCTCTTCAATGGTCAAACTCCTCCGAGCGAGCCGCCGCCCGCCGTGTCCTTCCGCGACTTCGTGCAGCTCGAGCGACAAGCGCTCGAATCACCGAAGTACCGGGAATACTGGATGGAAAAGCTGAGCGGCTGTACCCCTGTGACTCTGCCACGTTGGACCAGCATTGATCGCGACGCTTCGGGCCCGGCGTTTCGAATGCTCACTGTTCCCATTTCGATTGAGTTGTCCGAGGGCTTGAAGCGGTTTGCGCGAGAGGCAACCGTGCCGCTGAAGAATGTCCTGCTGGCGGCGCACTTGAAAACCATGAGCTTGTTGAGTGGACAGTCTGATGTCGTTACAGGCTTATCGACTCATGGTCGCGTAGAGGAGCTCGACGGTGAGCAAACACGCGGACTTTTCCTGAACACGATACCCATCCGCGTGAACCTTCGCAGCGGTACCTGGATCGACATCGCGCGCAAAGCTTTTGAGACGGAGTGGGAAGCATTGCCGTTCCGGCGCTATCCGTTTGCGGCGTTACAACAGAACTGGGGCGAGACTCCAATCACTGAGGCGCTTTTCAACTTTGTGCAATTTCACGTTGTTGACGGGCTGCTGCAGGCCGGCGAACTGGAAGTGTTGGAGTTTAAGAAAGCCGAAAGCACGAACTTCACACTTTTGGCTGGTTTCAGTCTCAGCAACGTCGCGTCGCAAGTCCGGTTGGAGCTGAGTTACAACGCACGGGAGTTGTGCGAGCCACAGATCAAACTCATCGCCGGATACTACCGAAGCATAATGGAAGCGATGGTTGCTGATCCTCACGCCCGGTACGAATTCCAAGCTCTGTTATCGAGTGACGAAAGACAGGAGCTGCTCGAGCGCGGAAGCGCACAGCAGGAGTTTGCAGCGCACAAGTGTATTCAGCAGTTGTTCGAAGAGCAGGTTTCGCGAACACCGGAAGCGACGGCCGTAGGTTATGAAGAGCAGCAACTGAGTTACGCGGAGTTGAATCGACGAGCAAACAGGCTGGCGCATTACCTGCGACGGCGTGGCGTTGGACCAGAGCAAGTAGTGGGATTGTTGCTGGAGCGCTCAACGGAGATGGTGGTTGCGATCCTGGGAGTGCTGAAAGCCGGCGGCGCGTACCTGCCGCTAGATCCCGCGTATCCCGAAGAGCGGCTGCGCTACATGCTTGATGATAGCGGGGCAGGGTTGCTGTTGACGCAGCGAGAGTTGTTGGACCAGTTAAGTGAAGTAACAGCCGCTGTCGTGTGTTTGGAAGACTGGGCTGGTGAGAGTGAAGAGAATCCGGCGGTAATGGTTGAACCGGAGAACCTGGCCTACGTGATCTATACCTCAGGCTCGACCGGCAAACCGAAAGGCGTCGGCATCAGTCATGGTCAAGTATTCAGATTACTGGCAGCTACAGAAGAGCAGTTTCAATTCAACAGCGCGGATGTGTGGACCCTCTTTCATTCGTACGCGTTTGATTTTTCAGTGTGGGAGTTGTGGGGGGCGTTGTGTTATGGCGGGCGGCTGGTAGTAGTGCCGTATCTGGTGAGCCGGGCGCCGGCGGAGTTTTATGAGTTGCTGGTGCGCGAAGGTGTGACAGTGCTGAATCAAACGCCGTCCGCGTTTCGACAACTGGAAGCAGTGGCGGGCACTGAGCCCGGGTGGCAACTGAGAGTTGTGATCTTCGGCGGTGAAGGCCTGGAGCTGAGAAGTCTACAGCAGTGGTTTGAGCGCTATGGAGAAGAACAGCCGCGGCTGGTGAACATGTATGGGATCACGGAGACCACGGTGCATGTGACCTATCGGGAGATAGGAAAGAAAGATGCGGAGCGCGGCGGCAGCGCGATCGGAGTGGGACTGAGTGATCTGCGGTTGTATGTGCTGGACGAGCGGCAGCAGTTAGCGGCGACTGGTGTGGTGGGCGAGTTGTACGTG
>Ga0208338_1000072_pt1 | contig 38097 bp, 43 predicted proteins | sample ForSoiNitrogNN91_FD_187858 | JGI IMG/M metagenome (GOLD analysis project Ga0208338, IMG submission 187858) | Forest soil microbial communities from Browns Valley, California, USA, that are Nitrogen fertilized - NN91 (SPAdes) | ecosystem: Environmental > Terrestrial > Soil > Temperate forest ...
GTCACTCGTGTACCGTCCGGCGGCGGTGGCACAGATGAAGTGATAGTGATGTAGCCCGACCCACTACCTTTATTTGTCAACGTGTAGGGGACGAAGTCTACCGGCGTCTCGTACGTCGCGCCTGCTTGTAAAACTATTGTGTCGCCAAATTGGGCGGAATTGATCGCTGCCTGAATGTTCCCGCCAGCCGGGACGGTAATCGTGGCCGCGTTGGCTTGGAATACAAAGCCACTAATGAGTATGACGAGAATTATTAAAACGCTTCTCATGAGGAAATCCTTTTGTGAGGGTTAATACTTTTCGAATCTGACTGCTTAGCGATGCTTTCGTGCATATTCGAGTGAGACGAATTCGCCTGTTGTGCGCGAGCGCGCGCGAAGGCGCAGCTTTTTAGCGGTTCGTTTGCTTCCCAATTTCAGCCTCTAATTCGGCAATGCGCGCATGCGCGTTCTGGAGCCGCTTGTCGGTGCGAGACTTGTAGGCGATATCGATGACCTTGCAGAGCACCATGAAGATTCCTGTGATGATCGGCGCGGCAATGAGCACGACTAACGGCGGGTTCCCGGCGATGATGCCAAGAGCAGACAAGAGAACCGTGCCGGTGATGTAGTTGGCACCATCGAAGGGACTGAACATTGTGGGGTTTACCTGTGAGGACATCTCATTTTGTGAGGGTTAATGCATTACACCGAAGATCAGAACGCCAGCCGCCGCACCGGCCACGGTTCCAACCTTTCGCCAGAACTTTGCTGAACGCTGAGCCTTTTCTTTTTCCTTCGTTTCGATCTTCAACTGCTCTTCTGTCTTTTTATGCGCGGCCTTTTCGGCGGCAAGCTGATTATCCTTTTCCACTCCGCGCTGGTCCTTCAACGCTGAGTTTTCTTTAAGCAGCGCGATGACCTGATCTTTCAGCGCAACATTCTCACGCAGCACGTCAATTTCGGTGGCCTGTTTGTCGATGACAACACGAGACGCCTTGACTTCATCGACGGCCTTTTTCGCCAGTTCGAAATCACCGCGGGGAATCGGGATACAGTCTGTACAGGTCTGCGCCAAGCTCGCGGATGCGGCCAGCATCATCAGAAGCATTGAAGCGAGCAGGATCCCGGCGCACTTGATTGAGGCTCTGCCTGGCAGTCTGTGTTTCATTGTGAGCATTCACTACTTTCTGATCTGAGGAAGCGATCTGTTCCGTGAGGTTGGCGATCTGTTCGTCTTTCGCTTTGACTTGACCTTGCAGGATGAGCTCGCGATCGTGCGCGGCAGCGCCTTGCTTGAGGAATCCCTGTTTCTCAACTTCGAGTTTTTCAACGCGCTGCTCCGCGCGCGCGGAGCGCCAACCGGAAAGCGAGATAAAGAACCACACAACAATCGCGAGCAGGATTACGGCCGCAATAAGACTCGCTTTCCGGTGTGCGTCGATGAATTCAATCAGCTTTTTCATAGTTCCTCAGAACTGCAAGACGCTTGCCTCGTCACAAATGTACTGACGATCTGCGTCATCTGGTTCCAGCATGAAAAGCACCGGATTGCCAGTGATGCCGATGCCGTATTCGTGGCCCAACTTCGTTAGCGCGGCGGCGAATTCGTCCGCCTTTTGTGAGTTAAATGTTTCGTTCATGATTCCTGTGCCGATCTAACTGTCTGCGATAACAACCCATGCATAATTCGTGATCGCGATCTCTCCTGAACTTCCGTTTTGCTTTTGAAAAGAACAGCGCCTTGCGGTGACACTGGCAATACTTCTGCTTTTTGCGATCGCCCATGCCATTCTCCCGTCACGGATTGTGTTGGACTGAATCTGAGTCGTTTGTGATTTGTGTGCAGCGATACACGAAAACTCTGTGGCCGCCGCGTGTTTCCGTGTGCTTTTCGACCACGCCCCGCGCCATCAAATCTTTCAGGATTGTCCTGATATCCCAATGGCTGTAGCCGGTGTCATCCATCAATTCGGTGACTGAAAGCCCAAACTGCCACGCGCGCAAGATGCCGATTACTTTCTCTCGATCGTAAGCGCGCGAGCGTTTTGAGTCCGTCTCAACGGTCGCGATGAATTGGTCAATACGTGAAGCGAAGCCAGGGAAGGCGTTTCGCTGCGCACGTAAGACTTCGACTAATCGCTGCGCCACTTTCGAGCTTTCTCTGTTGTGACCGGGGATGTGGCAGAAGCGATCGCGCTTCTTTGGTTTGACGGGTGAGGTTTCCAACTGTAGGGCGGGACAAGACAAAGGCTTTGCTGTTAAATTGTCCGGTAAGGCTGACAATCGGCAATTAGCGATGGACAAAGAGACGTCGCCGAGCAAATGGCCCGTTCGAAAGAGCGGGCCTGTTTGTTGACTAAGGCTGATTCGTCGAGCCTTCCTCGAATCCGAACGCGGCCAAGAACCGCCGGAAATGAACGAGACAGGTGGCGCAAACCGTGCCACGTGCGGCCAAGAGAAATTCGAGCGGCCCACACTTGATATTCCACCTGCACTCAAAGCAAGTATCCCGATGGCAATGAACGCAAACAGAGACTTCTCCCTCTTTCGCGCAAAGGTCGCAGACTTGGATATTGATGGTTTTTTTGAACTGTACTCATTGCGGCTCCCGTTTATCTGAGTGCGGCCATGCGCCGGGCGAGCTTCGAAGGGCGAGGATTCTTCGCGCGCGCTTGAGCGTTGCGCTTGACGGCGTCGAGCGTGGTTTCCGCCGCGTGCAAGCGCGTTTCGCCGATCTCAACTTCATCCGGTCTCGATGACAAGGCGTTCTTGATGCGCTTAGCGGCGCGGACCTGATGAGGTCCAATTCCGAGCGGCAAGCCCCGTCCATTCTTGCGGTATGCGGTGATGACGTTGCTGCGCGCGGCGCGCCGGGCACTCGCGACAAGCGCTTCGCCGATATGCGCCATCCGCTTTTCTGAGCCGGGCGCAAACGTGCGGCGAAACCATTCCTTGAGTGATTTAAGAGGCGAGGCGAGAGCGGTCATTGAGTTTCCTTTGAGAAGATTTCTATTGGCGAGAGATGAAGCTTGGTCTATAGTGACACAAAAGGTTACACCCACATTTGCCCACTACGGGCCACAGACTTTGGAGGATTGGCGATGAACCCATTGATTTCAGTCAACGTCACCGTGGACCAGATCACGCAAGGCTATCGATTGCTGCGCCGGTTTGACCTGAACACCGAGAAGCTGACGGAATGCACGGTGATAAGCAATCAAAAAGAGATTCCGGATTCAACGGCTTCGATCCGGTATGAGGCGCTTCCGCTCGACACGTTCGTCGGCGAGAAGGTTGAAGGCTGGGATGGCCACTCACCAATGACGCTCTATTTCAACGAAGAAGGGGTCTTCGATCATTGGGAGAAGACCGGCATCACGGCTGCCGCCGGGGCTACTGCCTAAAAATTTCCAACGCAAGAAGGCTGCTCGGCTCTCTGCCGCATCCTTAGTTTTCAATCACGCAGGTTCGAGGGAAAGCACACCGCGCCCTTGAGCCTGTTTTGACTTTCAGTGCGTACCCATTTTCGACGCTGTCCAGTCGTGGAATTCCGTCACCCAATTCGGCTCAGCCCAAGGCCAGCCCATGAGCATTCCGTGCGCGATCTTGTGATGAATAAATTCCCAAAACGACATGATGATCTCAGCAAGGGTTTTGGGCGTTACGCCATCCGCCGTTTTGCCACTCAGCAATGATTGCCAATGCAACGTGGCCAGCAGGGACCCACATCGCCGAAGAACTGCTCAAAACAACCCCAACGCCTTCCTTTGTTAAAGGCTCGTTTGCATCGCCTTGAAAGATCTGAATGTATTTCAATTCGTAACTATCAGAATCAGGAAAGACATTGCGTGCAATTAACCGTGTAGCAAACCAGCACGTCTCAGTTAGGGGCGGGCAGTCCCCCTCCATCAAGGCGCCATCCGCTCAGATAGAACGGCGGCAAAGGTTGACTTGCCACTGCCTGTTGGGCCTATTATCCAGACAGACATTTCGTGATCAGCGATCCTCTCTCTCAATCAAAGTATTCAGTGCGTCTACTTGGCTAAGCAGTGCTTCTCTTGCTGCTTTGTAATAGCCAACACAAGCTTTTCTGCGTTCCATCTCAAGCGCGTTGCGGCGCTCTTCATTCAGATCCAAAACTTGGCCATCAAAACGAGCGTGTAAAAGCATTTCCGCCCGAGCCATGTTCTTGGTGTAGATCTCTGTCTGTTCAGGAATTGAATTCCAGGCTTTTACGATTCGTGAGAGATTAGGTAACCGTGGGGAGGACTTCTCCTGTGCAACCGTGAGGCACACAAGAGAGAGGATGAGGATTATTGGGGTGAGAACTTTGAATTTCATGAAAGTGAATTGCGCGGGCCGCACCTCAATCTAAGGGCGTACACGCGGAGGATCTGCCAGTCTGTAGCGCCCTTAGCTGGCAGCCACTTGGCCCGCGCAAACTGGTTACTTGAGCCATTTGATAACGTGTGGTGCGAGCTGCTTTCGGTTGTGATACAGAACCCAAAGGCCGGCGGCCACGAGTAGCAGGACCACTACAACAACGCCCCACTTGTGCAGCTCGTACATCACACCGAGCCACGTAGCGAGAGCGCCGCCATGTTTCGCGAAGAACTTCGCACCAAAAGCTTTTGCTTTATCTGAAGATACAGCGGCGCCAAGCAGATCCGGTCCGGCTTGTTCTACTGAGACTATTGCCGCGTTTTCTGCTTGGCTTTCTTCCGCTGATTCTGAGGATTCTTGTTCGTCTGATTGGACGGGGCTGGCTACTGGGGGGACAACAGGCGAAGGCCGATTATCGTCTTCGTCGTCGTTGTGAAGAACTTGCTTTGCGATGCGGAAGTAATTGATTCGCTCTGCGAGTCCGGTATGGCCACCGTTGATGCGCTCGCAGATCTCCGTGAGCGTTGCGCGATCGTGTTGACCGCCCTCCATCCGGAGCTGATCTGCCCAACTGTTACACCCTTTTTCAACCGCGAAGATCCAGGCTGAGACGCGGAAGCCGATCAACTTGTCAAGCAAACAGGAGTCGGGGTCAGTCGCGAGTTCGGGCACTTTCAGGGCGCGCGCAAGCTTCTTGTACATTTCAGCGCCAGTCGCCTGAATTGGAAATCGTCCGCGAAACTTCCAGCCGTCGCCGGGTTTTGAGTTTCCCATGCGACCGCCATAAACCTTTTCTGCGAGGCCTTGCGGGTTATGAGCATAGGGCGCAGCGGCAGCGAGTGAGGGGAAACGCCGCGGCCAAACTTCCGTCAGACGGCTGGCTGAGTAGCTTAGATTCTCGGTCCATTTGGTTAACTGCGCGGACTCTTCGCAGAGAGTTGAGAGAAACGCGCAGCGCCGCTTTTTGTTGACAATGCTGAATTCGAGCATCGCCTGACTCGCCAATGGTGCGTATTCACGCGCGGCGGCCGGCGACAGGCGCGGCATCAATTTGCGGAGTTCTTCAGGACTTACAAGAGGTTTCATAGGTGAGGAATCATTCAATTTTGCCAGAGTCCAGTAACACTGACGATGCAGTAGTAGTGACCCAAGTCGCGACGTTTCGGGTTGTCAGGATCGTAAATGCGACCGCGATGATCCATTACGATCGCGTGGTTGAGAGTTGCGTCCGCTTGTGATTGAACGGTGACGAGATGCACGGGCGCGAAAGGTTGGGCCATGCGAGCGTTTGAGCGCTCCACTCCGCCATAACCGTGCGCTACCGCCTCAATAGCGCTGAATCCATGCTCACAAAGGAAGTTGCGCGCGTGGTCTGCGGATAAGCCCTCGCGCTTGAAATTGGCAGCAAAACTACTGGCTACCTTGTCGTAGGGAATGCCTGTAATCATCGAAATACAGGCCACCGCGCAGCCGTAATCATCCTTCTGAGCAACGTACTCGACTTTCATCAGGCGACTTCAGGCCGGTCCACCTGCAAGCTTATCGGTTGCAGCGGATGATTAAATGTGAGGATGAACAGGTACAAATCGCCGCGCAGGAAGATCGTGAGACGCTCTTTCCATGTGAGATGCCAACGAGTCAGAACCGTGCCGTCATCCTGTCGGAATGCGGGTAGAGTCAGATATTCGTCTTGGCATTCGGCGAAGTTTGTAACGGGTAAATCGTGGCCGGGAACTATCGGCGTTTGAGGCTTCATTTGAGAATTTGTTTCCAGAGCGGAACTACACGGTGAACGTTTGAGGCAATCTCGATTTATTCAGACAATCGAGTGAAGAGGAATTTTCAAGGTAGGAGTGTTTGAGGCAGGGTTTCGGTGTGTTAAGGTTTGCCCAACCTAATCTATCTCCAGCTTTTCAATGTTCGGCAGGGGTGTGGCCCGCCCTGGCTGGATCTACTAATGCAACAAACAATGTTGAGCCCGCAAGTGAAAAATGCGGAGCGTTATGTTTTTGTTTTGCGCGGTACGCTCGCTGTCTTTCCCGCTGACCTCGACGACAACGCCTGCATGACTGCGCGCCTTTGCGCTCAGCGCCACAGTTTGGACACTGACCGGCGGCTAACCTGGTTGCGCGTCGCCGCGCGCGTTCTGAGGCAAATTCAGAAGCACATGATCCGCACATGACCGCAGGCTTACCGCGGACTGATCGGGAGTGTTTAGTGTGACAGTTAACGCAGGGAAACAAGTGATTTAAGACGTGGTGTTGTAAACCTGCCAAAATGCTGCGGGCCCGTTGTATTGCAGGACCGGATAAAGCTCGAGCTCGCTCTTGTCTTCCCAAAGGGAAATGCTCTTGATTTCATACTCGATACTGTTGACCGTGATGCGATCATTCATACTGAATTGAAGAAGCTGCCTGTTGATCGTGATCTTCAAGCGTCGAGAAGACTGGTCCGCGAAGTTAACCGGACAACGGCGCGGATAAAGCAGTTCAGGACCATCAGCGCCAAACCAGACGCTATTCGCGGGAACAGGACCACCAACAGCGAGAGGGGCCGGTTTGTTGTAAGCAGATTCAGCCGCGTGCGCGAGCTTGCCCAACAACGGAACTGCTGCTATTCCTGCTACTGCTTTTGCGATAAAAGATCTTCGGTTCATTTGATTAGACGATTAGACCTCTGCGGTAACTTGAATAGCGCCATCAAGCGCCTTGTGATAATCGCAAGGATCATCGGCGAGACAACAGTCGGTAATCCCCAGCCTTTTACCTTGAACAACGCAGGGCTTGAGCCAAACGCGCTCGCCTTCGTGATTCGTCACTATCATATCCTCACGCCAGCGTAGCCCGCTCAGCAGTTCACGAGCTCGGGCGGAGACATCAATGCCAGCATCGGCATCTTCGGCAATCTGATTCGCTTCGGTGTTGGAGTCGCTCATGTTTGGGCCAAGTGTGCGGCAGCTAACCTTCGACAGACTGCCGATGCTTCTGTGGGGAATTGTATGTCGTCGTTTCGATCTGCGTCATCGATTGCGATTGCCGCAAGTGAAAGTTCATCAGCGGCCCAGCGGCGCAGGATCTGTTCAATGTTATGTATTCGCTCAGGGGTAGCGGAAGGTTCAATTTCAAGTGCGCATTCCCTGAGTGTCATTTGTGGATGACTGTTGCAAGTTGAGTAAGCGCGTAATGCCTTAACACAAAGTAATGGATCGCAATCCCTATGGGAACGCCCACTGCAGATCCAAGCGCGTAGACCAGTCTCTCCCAAAAGGTGGAGTGAATGGCGGTTCTAACGACGTATTGCCAATACAAAGTGTTGGCCAGGGTGAATACTATAGAAAGGATTAGGTTTCCGTTAGCTACACTTTTCCAGTTGATTGATACCAGAATCATCTGAACGAAGCCGACGATGAATGAGTGACGTTTACTTGCGAGGCGTGAGCGTTGAGCGATGCTCGACAAAGACATCCGGGTTAATCCCCACGAGAGATCTAAAGGCCAAGTTGTTTCAGGATGCGACTTGACCGCGCCATTCGGGCCAAGTAGGGGACGCGAAAGGGATTTTACACAAGTGTAGCGAAAAGTAACAGAGGGATGTTTCGGCTACTGTTCTGTGGAAGCGATCATGTGCGCGGTAATGATAGCGGTAACGTTGGCAATATCTGACTCAGCCCACAGCCGCCTGTTAAATACGAACATTTCAATCTCTTTTGCTGCTGCTCGGGCTCGTTCTGTTACACCTAATTGCTCCGTGCGACTGTCTGCATCGCCACGTCGAAGAGTCTGGGTTTCTCTGGTTGATTTCAATTCAAGCGCCTCGTATAGAGAAAGGGGAAGGAACGGGCCGAAGGGTAATCTCCATCCCGTCCCCGGCTAGTTATTTGTCTCGGATTTGCTGGTTGATTCTACGCGCATGATCGTAATACGCATCATTTTTCCCGCGTTGATTGTCCCGCTCTTGCGGGCTGTGAGTAGGCTTGTGGCTTGGCCCGTGATCTTTTCGTGGGTCAAAGTCTTTTCTGCCTTGTCTATAATCTTTATTCAGCATTGCTGTTCTCCTTTCTTTTGTTGTTGGTAAGTGGTCCAATATTGGGCCATCGGGGGTGCCCGTTTACGGAAAGCGTTCTACATCTAGCTCTCGCTCGTGTCAGTAGACTTGCTGCTGCTTTTGCTTCAATCGGATCGGAGGAGAGCAGTCCCCATGCAAAGAAGACGTGATGAGGCCCGTGCATGACCGCAGCCTCAACTGGTCCCATCAGGAAAATTCGGTAGCCAGTAACGAACATGCCAAAACATCCGCATAGATGGGTCAATGGGTCAATGGCGCAAAGACCAGATCGATTAAAAACACGTCGGGATGATGATCGTAATCAATTTGATCCCGCTTGATTTTCCTACGAGCGCGAGCGGGTAATGTACGGTAGTGCCACCATTCGCAAAGACGCCACAAACCGACACGCGACAGAATAGCGGCAACCGGATGACCTAAAAGCATATGCGGGAGCATTTGCACCAGCATTCCCGTACATTGCCCCCAAAACCATCATGAAAGTCCCGGTGGAAACAAAGCATCCGTCGCGCGCACGACTCCCTGATTGCGTTTGATCAATCCGAGCGTGCTCAGTGGTCCTATTGTGTTGCTGAAATGACCGCCGGTGTGGTCGATGCCAACGGCTTCACCGATCTGCTGTGTGGTTGCCTCGCCGCCGCTCGCGATAATCGCGTCGAGCATGTCCACGGTTCTGTTCGACGCCGAACGTGCGCGCTTAACTCGCTGCCGCAAGACTTTGTGATAGTCGTCCAGTGAACCGATGCTGTCGGGAACCTCTGCTATCGCGCGGCCTTCGTCCGTGAGCGTCATCGTTCCGGCGCGCCGTTCAACCAGTCCGGCTGTGCTGAGCGGTCCTACAGTGTTTGAGAAGTGGCCACCCGTGGCATCGATCAACGCGATAGCGCCGACTTGAATGTTTGACGGTTCAGAGATTCCGATCGACTCGTACCAGGCGAGTGCGTCAAGGATGCGTTGCTGTGTTTTTGAGATCTTCAGGTCGCCGACTTCCACGGGTTCTCGCGGCACGCGCCACGTCGGCGCTTTGCGTTCCGGCAACGTCCTCGCAACCGTCGAGGGCCTTTGTGCTGCGACCGGCTTGTGTCCGTTAGTGCTGACTTTCGCGAGCGCCGTCGTGATCTCTTTCCCAAACTCGACGAGCTGCGCGCCAACGGTGGACAGTTTTTCAGCAACGGATTCAAAGCGCTTGATCTGCGCTTCTTTGACTGCCAACTTTTCGACTTCTTTGATCGTCTCGACTGGCTTTGCCGGGGCGGGTGTCTTCGCGGATAGCTGTTTCTTCAGGTCAGCGATCTGTTTGCGCAGTTCTTTTGGATCTTCGGCCTTCGCCTTTTCGATGGTCGCGGCCATCTGTCGACTGAGCGCGTCCAGATCAACATCTGCGAGGTTCTTTGGTTCGACTCGTTTCTCGCCCGGTCGCGGCGTTGCTCCACTGTCGAACGTCTCGATCGGCAGGACATGCGCGCGCTCAAAGATACCGTCCACGGTTGGCCAGCCCGGCGACCAGAACCACGCATCACCGATCGGCAAAGAGGGTAGTGAGCCTTTCAGGATCTTCCGCTCTTCATCGCTTCCGTGCACATCGATCCATGCATCGATCGCGGCCAAGTCCTGCGGGGAAATCGTGCGCAGCACTACCAGCATTTGTATCTGCGTGAGGACGTTTTTGTTGAGCACCGCCGATCGCTGCGTGATCAAGGTGCAGCCGATACCACGCTGCCCACCGCGGCGCACGATGTCCTCTGCGGCTCCGAGCATTCGCTCGACGTTGCCGCCGCGCGTTCCGTGGCTCTTCGGGCTCTGTGGCGCAATCGCGTCCGCCTCATCAATGATGAGCATCAACGGCGTGCGGTACTGTTCGCGAGCTTTCAGCCTGTAGAGCGCTTCAAGGAAATCGGCCATGAAGGTCGCGACTTCATGCTTTCGCAGCAGCGACAGATCAAGCAGGACGCTAACGCGCTCTTCGACGACAAGCTTGCCAACGACTTCACCGGCGCCTACCTCAAGCGGCACGTCTCCGCGCTCGCCACCGAGAATCACGATCGGCAAGCCCGGTCCTTTGCCATCCGCAGAGGATCGAACGCCCCACCAGTCGCCTTTCGGATCAACAATTACGATCTGCTGGCCAGCATTGAATAACTGCTCCGCAAAGCGGCGCGCGGCGTAGCTCTTACCGGCTCGACGTTTCGCGAGGATGCCGATTGCTTGCGTAACCGCGTCGAGCGGTAGGTTCAGACTATCGGCGATCTTCAGTTTGCTCATTTAGTCGGACTCCTTAAAACATTTGCGGTTGCGTCTCGCGCGCTTTCGACCGGCACTCAAACCTCACCAACTCAGCAAGGCTTAGTGGGAATGTCGCCAAATAACGCGGCAGAGCCCGCGCATAGCCAACCGGCACTCCGCATTCGAACAGTAGCGTCGCGGCTGTGATCGGTTCGCTTCTCCGTTCAAGCGACCAACGAATCCGGTCCTTCGAGGCGTACGGAATCGGCTCATGCAGCACGCCCAGACTCTCAACCGAGTCGCCGAGACGGATCGTGCCATCGTTTAGGAATTGCCCGAGATATCCGCGCTTGTGCATGAGAGCGGACGCGCGCGCCTTATCGACGACACGGCCACACGGTTCACAGTGAAATGTGAGACGTATTCGTGCGGCTCCGATCATCAACTCGGTTCCGCTTTCCAGTTCGTGCAATCCCGGATGCTCAAGGACGACGTTCTCGCGAAGCTGGCCGGGCTGAAGCGCAAGGTCGTCCAGCGTGGAACGCGGGAGGATTAGGATCTGTCGCAGAGGGCTACAGGGCTCGTTCCCGTCAATGCCAGCGCGAGAGAATCGCAGGCTCTCGACCGGGCACAACGCAGAGCCCTTCGTTTGTTTAAGGAAAAGGGTTTTAACCATGTCTGCCTTATCCTGCGACTTCAAAGCGGAGCCCGAGCTCCTGAAAGATTCGCCGCGCCTCGTCAGCAACAACGTGACTGCTCGGCAAATGGCCGCGCTCGATCTCTCTTTGCGCCTCGCGCACGATGATTTCGATCAGGAGCGGTTGATTCTCAAGAAGCGTTCCGAGTCCGTAGCGAACCACCGCAAGCCATTCGCTGTGGCTCTTGCACTGATCGGTTAACTGAATCGCGAAGTTCTCATTTTCAACCGCTTCTACTGAAGCGCTCATAACTTGTTTTCCCTTTCGTTCAGCGGGGCACAAAACAACTCCCGCCGGTTACACGTTCAATTGGGCCTACCTACGCGCATGGAATGTGCATACGGCCACACACTCACACACGCTTACGGCAGTAAAATCAGGGAAATTGGCAGGGAATAGCCGCTGAGAAATACGTAGAAACGCGGGATGAAGGAATGTATAATTATCGCCGAAAAGAATCAAACAAGCGACTGGCCGGATGGCCATTTTTACGGGGAAAGTATTCATAATCTTCATTGGAACGCGATTGTAAGAATCTGCGTATAGTTGGCTGCGAGCGATAAACCGAAGCAATTTGGGACTCGCGAAAGCGAATGGAGAGCAGACGATGAAGGATGCGAGAAATGTTTTGAGAATCATAGGCATGATTCTTCTGGGTGTATTTGTTTTTGCGGTTGTCCTGCCACTGGCATTGAAAGTGGTGGGAATTACATTGGGCATCATAATTGGACTGGCAGTACTGTTGATCAAGGTGGCGGTAACACTGGCGATTGCATACCTCGTCCTTGTCGGTATTCGTGCCCTGCTACGTTAGTTGGTTTAGTTAAGCCGCAAAGAGGCACAAAAGGCACAAAGAGCATTTCGCTCTTGTGTCTTTTGTGCTTTTTCGTGGCTAAACATTGAATCGGAAATGAACTACATCGCCTTCCTGCATGATGTAGTCTTTTCCTTCGAGGCGTAGGAGGCCTTTTTCGCGGGCGGTGGCGTAGGAGCCGGCGGCGATCAGGTCGTTGTAGCTGACGATCTCTGCGCGGATGAAGCCGCGCTCGATGTCTGAATGGATCGTGCCGGCTGCGGTTTGCGCGCGGGTGTCCTGTGGGATGGTCCAGGCGCGAACTTCTTTCTCACCCGCAGTCAGGAAAGACATCAAGCCCAAAAGGTGATAGGCGCTCTTGATCAGTTGGTCCACACCACTCGTGTCAACATTCAAACTCTTCAAGTAGTCAACGCGCTCTTCCGGCGGCAACGCAACCAGATCGGCTTCGAGCTGCGCGCAGATGACGACGCACTCCGCCGCTTCCTTCGCCGCGATCTCGCGTACCGCATTCACCATCGAATTATTCTCGAGATCGGTGAGCGCTGATTCCTCAACATTCGCGGCGTAGATCGTCGGCTTCGTCGTTAGCAGAAAAAAGTTACGCGCGACAGCTTTTTCATCGTCCGTGAGCGCAACGGTACGCGCCGAGCGCCCCTGCTCGAGCGCGGGTTGAATCTTGTCTAGAACATCCAACTCCTGTCGCGCGATCTTGTCTCCGCTTTTGAGGCTCTTCTGTGCCTTCTCGCGCCGACGTTCTACAGTAGCCAGGTCCGATAGCGCGAGCTCGATCTGAATCGTCTCGATATCGCGCACCGGATCGACCGCACCTTCAACGTGAACGATGTTCTCGTCTTCAAAACAGCGCACCACCTGCACGACCGTATCCGTCTCCCTGATGTTCGCAAGAAACTGGTTTCCGAGTCCCTCACCCTTCGACGCGCCGCGAACGAGCCCGGCGATATCGAGAAACTCGACCGTCGCCGGCACGATCTTCTCCGTCTTCACCAGTCGAGCCAGCGGTTCCAGACGCTCGTCAGGAACAGATACAACACCGACGTTCGGCTCGATCGTCGCGAAAGGATAATTTGCCGCCAGCGCGGACGACTGCGCCGTGAGCGCGTTGAATAAGGTCGACTTGCCCACGTTGGGCAGCCCGACAATGCCTGCTCTTAACATTCTTTGCCTCTTCCAGAAACGTAACCGAAGCCACAAAAAAGCGCAAAAGCACAAACTGAGTTTCTGTCTTGTGACTTATGTGCCTTTTCGTGGCTATAATCCGAACCGACCTAATGATTGCCTCCTTACTACTGGCGTTACTAGTCACCCTGAGCGGTACCGTTGCCACCTATCTCTACGATGAGAACGCATCGTTGGGCGCGCGGTTGTGTGCCGGCGCGGCGCTCGGCTTGTCGGCGCTCGGTCTAGTCAGCTTCGTTGTTGCGTCACTTATCGGACTGAGCGGCATGGCTGTTTTCTTCAGCACGCTGATCTGCTGCAGCCCGCTCGCAATACTGACCGACTCAAACACGTTAAAACGCTTCCAGCAAGATCTCGCAGGAATCTCGACTGGCACGCGGCAATTACTGCGATTCGATTCATGGGCCGTCATCTATTTTCTTTTCTACATGGTTGTCGCGGTGATCTTGTGGCAAGTGTTTAGTCGCGCCGTGATCCAGGACGACACCGGCGTGAGCACGGGACTACTTAACAACTTCGGCGATCTTCCGTTTCACCTCAGCGTGATCACGAGTTTCGTTTTCGGAAACAACTTTCCGCCCGAAGATCCGACTTACGCCGGCGTCAGATTCACCTATCCATTCCTTTCAGACTTCGTCTCCGCGGTATTCGTGCGATGTGGCGCTGACTTGCGCGAGTCGATGTTCATCGAGAACTACCTACTCGGACTTGCTTTCGTCGGCCTGATCCATCGCTGGGCGATCGTAATACTGCGCGACCGGCTGGCAGCGATCATCACGCCGTTTATAGTTCTTCTGAACGGCGGCATGGGCTTCACCCTCCTCTTTGAAAAGGCCGGCTCGAACGAAGGCGGACTTTTCGGTGTGCTGATGGACCTGCCACCTTCGTTCACCGTGATCCCGGAAACCACGTGGCGCTGGGGCAATGCCATCTCCGCTCTACTGGTCCCGCAACGCGGATTTCTGATGGGACTTCCGCTCGCCGTGATCGCGTTCACGCAATGGTGGATCGCGACCGACAAAACACGTCCACAACAAACTCCTGAAAAATCAAAGAAGACACGCGCCAAACAAAAAGACGTCTGGCAGGATCAGTTACAACACACCCGTTTTCCTCTCAACACACGCCGCATGATCGCCGCCGGAGTCGCAGCCGGATTACTGCCCCTCGTGCATGCGCACAGCTTCGTCGTGGTGATGGCGATGGCGGGATGTCTCGCACTACTTCAGATCCGCTGGCGCGAGTGGATTACTTTTTTTGTGGTGGCGTCAGTGATCGCGATTCCACAACTACTCTGGTCCACAATGCACAGCGCTGTGAACGCAGGCAGTTTCTTTGCGTTGGAAGTCGGTTGGGATCACGGTCAGGAGAATCCGGTCTATTTCTGGTTCAAGAACACGGGCGTGTTCATCCCGTTGCTCCTCGCCGCGGTACTTCTCAAAAACGGAAGTTACGTCGTCCCCAGACGGCTGTTGATCTTCTATCTGCCATTCACACTCTGCTTCATCGTTCCAAACTTTTTGAAGATGGCGCCGTGGATCTGGGACAACATCAAAGTGCTTTATTACTGGTGGCTCGCATCTTCGCCGCTCGTGGCGTTGCTCCTGGCGAGACTCTGGCAACAGGGCATGACGCGACGCGTCATCGCCGTCGTGCTTTTTGTTTGTGTGACATTGGCGGGAGGGCTCGACGTCGCCGGTATTGCCATGCGATCGGTCAAGTACCAGGTTTTCGATGCTAATGGTGTTCGCTTCGCTGAGCTTGTGAAAGCGCAAACTACGCCACGCTCGCTGATCGTTCATGCGCCCGTTCACAACACGCCGGTGTTTCTGACTGGGCGGCGTTCTTTGATGGGTTATCCTGGACACATTTGGACGCACGGGCTCGAGTTTGTTCAGCGCGAAGGTGAGATCAAACGCATCTATCTCGGCGCGCCTGATGCTGAGCAGTTAATCTCGAAGTATGGCATCGAGTATCTTGTAGTCGGACCGCAGGAGCGGATCGTGACGATGGTTAACGATCAGTTCATCAATCGCTTTCAGAAAGTTGGAGAAGTTGGTGAGTACAAGCTCTACAAAACGGGGCGGTAAAAAAGCCATGCCCAAAAATCGCAGCGCTCAGGGTAAATACTCGCGCTTCGAGACTGAAACGGCCGCTGAACAAGACATTCCGGAAAAAGCATGGCGCATCGGCGTGATAGCGATCTTCGTGATTGCCGCTGTGCTTCGTTTGTACGACCTCAATCTCGTCCCGTTACACCACGACGAAGGCGTGAACGGAAACTTTCTGGTCCGACTCGTTCGCGAAGGAGCTTACACGTACGATCCGGCAAACTATCATGGACCAACACTCTACTACTTTGCCGCGATCATTCCCTGGATCACGAGAGTGTTATTCGGCAACACGGCGCGCGACAATTACGGTCTGACGACTTTCACGATCCGGCTCGTACCGGCCCTCTTCGGTTTCGCGACGATCGGTCTAATTTTCATGCTGCGAAGAAGATTGGGAACCGTTACGGTACTCGCAGCAGGATTGCTGCTGGCTGTGTCGCCCGGCGCGGTCTATCTCTCGCGTTATTTCATTCACGAGACGCTTTTCGTGTTCTTTACTTTGGGAATCGTTGTGGCGCTCGTGCGGTTCTACGACGAGCGCAACCCGGCTTATCTCATTCCCGCCGCAGCTTCGGCGGCGCTTCTCTTTGCGACGAAAGAAACGGCGATGATTTCACTAGGAGTTCTAGTCATCGCTTTCGCCGCGGCGTGGATTTATATGCAGGTCACGGGCGGTTCCACGCAGGAAGGGAGCGTATCAGAGCGAGTGAACGCAGTGATCGACGAAATGGGAGGTCGAGCCAGTCTCGTAGTAAACATTCTGATCGCGCTCACGGTTTTTGTTGCTCTTTACCTGCTCTTCTACTCATCGTTTTTCACGAACTACAAAGGCATCAACGATTCACTCCAAACGTTTGCGATCTGGAAGAAGACGGGAAACGAAGCGCACGTGCATCCGGCGGAACAGTACCTCATCTGGCTTGTGAAACAGGAGTCGCCGCTGTTGTTCCTCGGCGCGATCGGTGCGGCGATCGCGGTGTTGAGGCCGAAGAATGCATTGGCGAACTTTTGTGCGTTGTGGTCGTTTGGTCTGATTGCGGCTTATTCACTGATTCCGTACAAGACGCCTTGGCTCGTGCTGAACTTCATCGTGCCGCTCGCGCTGATCGCCGGTTATGCAATTCAGGCAGTCTACGAGCTGGACCACCGGCATTTACGAATCGCTGCGTCGCTGCTGTTGCTGGCGGTGGGATTCGCTGTCTATCAATCGATTGATCTGAATTTCATCAATTACGATAACGACAAAGAGAAGTACGTTTACGTTTACGCGCACACGAAGAGACACACACTTAGTCTGGTTAACGAGGTCGATCGGATCGCGAAGGAGAGCTCGGGCAACGCGACCGGAATCACGATCGTGAGTCCTGATTACTGGCCGCTGCCGTGGTACTTCCGCAACTTCACGCGCGTGGGATATTACGGGCGGATGGCTGCGTCGACTGAGCCGGTCATCATTGCGAATGCAAACCAGAAGGACGAGGTCGATACGAACTTCGGTCACCTGTACGAGCAAGTACCCGGTCCTGATCCGGGTGGGACATTCGAGCTGCGCCCGGGCGTCGATCTGATCCTCTATCAACGCCGAAGAGGTTTTTAGCCGCGGCTAATTGTGGTTGACATCAAAGCGCCTCCCACTTATAGTGGCTTCCCCGTAATGTTCAAACTCGAACGCCTCGAAATTACCGGGTTCAAATCCTTCGCCGACTATACCGAAATACTCTTCACCGGAGACGGAATCACCGCCATCGTTGGCCCAAATGGCTGCGGCAAGAGCAACGTTGCCGACGCGATCGCATGGGTCCTGGGCGAGCAGCGCGTTAAGCACCTGCGCGGCGGCGAGATGAAGGACGTCATCTTTCAGGGCGCTCGCAATCGTCATCCGAGCGGCATGGCGGAAGTCGTCATGCACATGATCCGCGACGAAGTTGACGAGGTCGAGCCCGACATTGCAGACATCGATTCAACGCTTGAAAAGATCGACGATCGCCTCGTCAATATCGACGAGATCATCCCACAGGAGGCGACCGAAGCAACAACAGAACCGAGCGCGGTAGCGCCGGGTAACGATCAACCCGCGCCCGACGCGACTATCCCAGAACCAACTCCCACTCAAAAGATCACATACAAGCGACACTGGCGCCGTCGCAACCTCGCGCTCGAGTTTGCACCCGGTGAAGCCGTTTCAGTGACACGCAGACTTTATCGCTCGGGCGAGAGCGAGTACCTGCTGAACGGAAAGATCTGCCGCCTACGCGATATCCAGGATCTGTTTTCCGGAACGGGTCTGGCCGGCGGTCACTACGCCATCATCGAACAGGGCCGCATCGGACAAATTCTTTCCGCGAAGCCGATGGACCGCCGCACGATCATCGAGGAAGCAGCAGGCATCACGAAGTTTCGCGTGCGACAACGAGCGACCGAAGCACGCCTTGATTCAGCGCGTTCAAATTTGTCTCGTATCTCCGACATCGTCGCCGAGATCGATCGACAGGTAAACAGTCTCAGACGGCAGGCTGCGAAGGCGCGTCGTTACGGCGTGTTGCGCGAAGAGCTGCGCGAGTTGTTGCGCCTCGTATACGTCGCCGAGGATCAGAAGCTCGCCACTGTCTTAGAGGAGACGAAATCAAAACTCTCCGAAATAACTGAGCTCGAGCTCGGCATCGCTGACGATCTCAACAAACGAGAAGAAGCAGCGCGTGCCGCGACTCACGAAGCACGCAGTCTCGAAGATACGTTGTCGGCTGTTCGCGCCGCCGCTGCGGAGGCAGTGCTGCGACGTGATCGACAGGCACGCGAGTGTGTGTATCAACGAGAGCAGCTAAGCGAGATCGAGAAACGCAAGAGTGAAGTCACTGCCGAGATCGAGGCGTTGACTTCGCGACTCGTGCTGATCGAATCCGAATGCCGTCGCCTGCAACAGGAAGACGCGCGGCTGCGCCAAGAGTTTGACCAGAGCGCGCTCGTGTTACGCACTGCTGAAGAGTCGTACGCGGAAAAACTGTCCGCTTCGAACGCCGCGGAGATCGAGATTGAAAGCTCACGCGCCGAGCTACTGTCACAGACCGCCATCGCTGAGAGAGTTCGCGAAATCGCAAGACAGCTCCAGACTACACTCGAGCGTTTGTCGCAGCAGGCCGAAAGCCTTGCGCGCGAGGGCGATCGCGCCGCCAGCCAGCACGCCGAACGAAAGCTCGAAGCTGAAAGATATGCACGCGAACTGGGCGATGCACGCGCGCGTGTCGCGAAACTGCAAGCCGAACGTGAAATGGCGGTCGACGCGGTGGTTCGCGGTCACGAAGCTGTCAGCGACACTGAGGCAGAGCTGACGCGCGTGCGTGATGAGCATTCGCGCGCGAGTCACCGGCTCGAGAGTTTGAAGGAATTGGACAATCGCCGCGCCTATTATTCACCGGCCGTGCAGCTCATCTTTTCTCCGACCGAAACACCACGCGATTTTCATTTCATCGGCACGCTCGCCGACGCATTGAACGTCGACGCGAAGTGGGAACGTGCCGTCGAAGGTGTGCTCGGATCGTCTTTGCAATCGATCGTTGTGCCGACGCCTGACGACGCGGTACGCGCCGCGCAGTGGCTGCGTGAGAACAATGGTGGTCGCGCGAGTTTCCTCGTCGCCGGTTTGCACGGCGGCAGTGAAGAAGTCGAGGAAGTCGATGCGCTCACGGCGCTCACGTGTCGTCTCGAAGAGCGTCCCTTGCTGCTTTTGACCAGCGGTACTACCGAACCCGTTCGCGAAGACTTGCGCATCTCCGATCTGCTCGGCGCGCCGCAGCAACTCGTCACCGTTCTCAAGCGAACACTCCCGCAAAAGATGGACGCGCGCATCGCCGCGAATCTCGAAGACGCGATGGTCAAATCGATCGCAACCGGCGAGATGTACGTGACGTTGAATGGCGACTGGATCGCGAGTGGTCAATTCGTGAACGCGGGCGACGCACGCGATCTCGAAGAGGGCGCAGGACTGCTCGCCTTCAAACGCGAGCTGCGGGAACTGGAAACACGCGCAGAAACACTCGCGCGAGAAGTTGACACTGTAGCCAGTTCGGCAAGAGATGCGCGCGCGCGCATGGTTGAGCTTGAAGACGCAGTCGTGTTGCTCAACGAAGCGATCGGTCGCGAAGAACGCGAGGCGCTGGCGCACGAGCACACCACGACGAGTCTCGAACAGGAAGTCGAGCGCGCCGAGCGCCACATGCGCGTCGTCGGCCAGGATTCCGCGCGCGTCGACGAAGAACGAATCGAAATCGAAAACCGCCGCGCCCAGGCTTTGTTGGAAGCCGAGGCTGCTGAAACAGCAAGAGAAGCCGCGGCAGACAAGGTGATCAGAGCCTCGGCATCGCTAAATGATCTAAGACGTGAAGCGGAAACGGAGAGCGACTCGCTCGCGCAACAACGTGCGGCTGCGGCTGCTGCCTCCGAACGTCGCCGCGCCACGACTGCTGAGTTGCGCCGCATCGAAGGTGAATTGGCCGACTTTGCCGCGCGTGTCGACAGACATCGCATGGAACTCGCCGAGATGGGCGGCCGCAGCGACGAGTTGACATTCTCGATCGCAGATCTCGAATTGGCAGCCAGCACAGTCGAGAGTGATCGCGCTCGCGAAGAAGAGCAGATTGCGGATCTCTCAAACCGGTTGCAGGAAGCGCGCCGGCAGGCAGACGAGTTCTCCGCCGAGTTGTCCGAGTTGAATCGACGCGCCGCTGAAGTGCGCGACTCGCGTGGTGCTCTCGAAGTGCAACGTGCCGAAGCCCACGCGCGACAAACGTTTGTTCACGAGAACTGCCAGACTGAGCTGGGCCACTCTTTGGAAGAGCTCGCACGCGAGCTCACGTTCCCCGAAGAATTCGATCTTGAAACGAGTCACACGCGCGTCGAAGATCTGCGCACGCGACTCGAAGGCTTCGGCGGTGTGAACATGATGGCGCTCGAAGAGCTCGCCGAAGCCGAACAGCGGCTGTTGTTCCTGACGGTCCAGCGCCAGGACATCATCGACGGAATCTCCGCCACGGAAGAAGCGCTGCGAGAGATCAAGCGTCGCTCGCGCGAGCGTTTCCGTCACGCGTTCGAGCAGATCAACAAGAACTTCAGCTCGTTGTTCCTCGAGTTGTTTGGTGGCGGGCGCGGTGAGATGAGTTTGATCGACGCTGACGACGTGCTCGAATCGGGTATCGACGTGGTGGCCCAACCGCCGGGCAAGCGTTTGCAGAACGTGTTGTTGTTGTCAGGTGGTGAGAAGGCGATGGCGGCGCTCGCGCTCGTGCTCGGCATCTTCCATTACCGTCCAGCGCCGTTCTGTTTACTGGATGAGGTCGACGCGCCACTTGACGAAGCGAACGTGGGACGCTTTACTGATAAGGTCGTCCAGATGTCTGCGCACACGCAGTTCATCGTGATCACGCACAATAAACGGACGATGGAGATGGCGCGCGCTTTGTACGGCGTGACCATGGAGGAGGCAGGTGTCTCGAAGCTGGTATCGGTAAAGTTTGAGTGAATAAACGAAAGTCATTGCTGCAAGGGCTCCCCGCCGCGCTGCTGTGCCTGAGCGCGGCGGTTTTAATTTTTGGCGCGGCGATTTCCATTTATGCGCAAAATCCGGAGGAGAAACATAATGCGAGGCCGCAGCAGGCGGTTCCAGCGCCGGCCGTCCGTGCTAACAACACCGACGTCGTCAAATACTCATATGAGTTTTCGCAGCCGAAGTTTTACGTCAAACATATTGTTATCGAGCATGATGCGAATGGACGTGGCACTGTCACCTTCGAGCGTTTGAATGAAGACGTTCCGGTGACCGAGCCGCTCGAGCTCTCGCCCGACGCCCTTGCGCGCATCAACACTGCATGGCAGGCGTTGCGGTTTCTCGATTCAGATACAAACTACCAGGCAGACAAACAGTTTCCTCATCTCGGCACGATGAAGATCGGCATGGAGCGTGGCGATCGCAAGCGTGTGGCTGAGTTTAATTGGACCAACAATCGCGACGCCGAGGCACTCATCAACGAGTATCGCAAAGCGGCTGACCAGGTGATCCTCGTGTTCGACATCGCGATCGCGCGTGAGAACCAGCCCTTGAATGCGCCGAAGCTGATGGAGACGATGGAGGCGCTGTTGAAGCGAAACGGGCTATCGGATCCGCGCCAGCTCCTCAAGCTGCTCCAGGATGTCAGCACCGACGAGCACGTGCCGCTCATCGCACGCAACCACGCGCTTCGTTTGATCAAGCAGATCGAGAAGCAGAAGTAGCCACAAAGAGGCACAAGAAATAACAAAAGAGCAGTTGATTGTTGAGGTTTGGGAGCAAACCGGCCGTGAGGTCGTGGGCGCGGAAGATTTGAGTCTGATCCAGGATGCGCTTGTACAACGCTTCGGATCCGAGTCGAGCCCGGCATCGATTGCACGCGTGCTTGCAGATCATGGCGCGCGTCTCGGTCATCCCGAGATTCTTCGAGCTGATTCCCGTTGGCGTGAACAACAACATCTGTTCACCTCCGAGGATCTCGCGTTTGACACGATCGACGCCGCCAACGCCTTCATCGAGAAGCTCCAAAAACTCCAGCCGACTCAATCACTGCGCCAGTCAGTCCTGCAGATCAAGCAAGAGCTCGACCTCCTCGGAACCCGACGCCCCGTCGCCCGCGAAGTCGCCCAGTGGTTGACAGTCTGGCTACAAAACCCACAGATTTTCACCGAGTGGCTGGAGTTGCGCCGCTCGACCGTGGAATTTCAGGAGCTTTTTGGAACTTTCCCGCCTGCCCAAGCGAATACCAGTGACCACGGGCTTACATCGGCGCATGAAACTGAAAAGCGACGTCAATGATAACGACTTATTGCGGTTGATGCTGGCCGGAGACGAGGAAGCATTAGCGCTTCTATATCGTCGCCGCCAGGGCAGTGTCTATCGCTTTGCCCTGCAAATGAGCGGGTCGAGGTCGATTGCCGAGGACGTCACGCAGGAGGTTTTCCTGTTCCTGATGCGCGAAGGTCATGTTTTCGACGATTCGAAAGGTACTGTCGGCGCATTTCTGTTGGGTGTTGCGCGTGTTCACGTGCGCCGGCGTTTGCGCGCCGAGCATCGTCTCGAGCCGCTCGGCGACGACGCTGAGGACGACGATGTGTTTATGCAGTCGGCCACTGATGTGTGTCCGCTTGAAGATCTGACGCGGGCTGAGACGATCGAGTCAGTGCGCAAAGCGGTGTTGAGCCTCCCGCCGAAGTACCGCGAAGTCGTTGTACTCTGCGAGCTGCAGGATGTTAGTTACGGCGAGACGGCGGAGATCCTGGGTTGCGCGATCGGCACGGTGAGATCGCGTTTGCATCGCGGGCGGGCGCTGTTGCTCGCCAAATTGAGACCGGCCGCAGATGTTGAAGAAACGGGCGCTACGACGGTGAGGTGTTTCGCATGAACTGTCAAAGATTCGAGACTGTGGTGAGTGAGCTGGCGCGAGGTCAGATGATGGCTGCGGAGCTACGTACCGAAGCGCTGGCGCACAGTGATATTTGTGACGACTGTGCCGCTCGGCTCGGCGATGAGCAGATGCTGACGCTCGGGTTGCAGTCGCTCGCGTCGGAGTTGGAGTCGCTGGAAGCGCCGCGTGAGCTTGAAGCGAAGTTACTCGAAGCGTTTCGTGCGCGCACGGTGGTCGTTCCGATTGCGAAGCGATCGAATTCTCGTTACTGGCTGGCAGCGATCGCAGCGATGTTGTTGATTGCGATCAGTGTGGTGGCCTTTCGTTGGAGTAATCGACAGGGGGATGAGCCTCGCGAGGCCATCAAACAAGAACAACCGAAACCGGATGTGAGCAACAAGTCGACTGAACAGTTGGCCCAGGATGTTGAGAAGCCACCGGTTGAAGATTCATTGCCGCAACAGTGGAAACCGAAGCGAGTTCATCCGGTGACTTTGCGCCGGCCCAATAACGCCGCCGTTGCGAATCATGTGACGAAAGAGATCGCGACTGACTTCATACCGTTGAGTTACATGAGTCCGGCAAGTCTTCAGGAGGGCGGGCAGATTATACGTGTGCAGGTGCCGCGTTCGGCGCTCGCGAACTTTGGTCTCCCGGTCAACATGGATCGTTATAACGAGAAAGTTAAAGCTGACGTTTTATACGGGGTCGATGGAATGGCCCGTGCAATACGTTTTGTTCAATAGATTACCCGGCGCTACCTCGCTCGGTTCTGTCAATCAAGGGTGGCTATAGAACCGAGCGCCGTAGCAGCCTATGAATAGTGCAGAACCGAGCGTGGTAACGCCGGGTGAGTTGAAAGGAAGAGATGATGAAAAGAATATCGGGACTTCTGTTTGGCGCGGCTCTATTGTTCGTGTTCGCAAGCATCGCGTTTGCGCAACAACCGGCAGGAGGCATTGTTGTCAGACAAGAGCGAATCGTGCAGGGACCTGAAGGTGGTCCACCGCCACCACCGCCTGATGCGAACGTCGTGTTTTTTGCTACCGAGAGTTTTGGTGGCAAGGTCGTGAAAGGAGCGCCTTACTCGGCAGAGGCAGTCACGGAAACTATCCAGACACTCGGCGACGGCAATCGCATCGTGAATCGGATGTCGAGCATGGTCTATCGCGATAGTGAAGGTCGCACGCGCCGCGAACAGAGTCTCAAAGGTCTCGGTATTCTGGGCGCAGGGGAAGAGCCGTTCAAGACGATCTTCATCAACGATCCCGTCGCGGGGGTGACCTTCGCGCTCGATTCTCGCTCACACACTGCGCACAAGAGTGTGCCGTTCACGTTTGAGTTGAACACGAAGAAGGGCGAAGGCCAGCAGTCTGAATTCAAAGTCGCGCCGGGAACGGCCGCGAATGGAAGTGTGATCATGAATACGCGACCCGGCGGGCTCGGGGAGGGAACACATGTGGATCTGGATCCCCCTGAACAGTTCACATTGAGGACAGAGACGGGTGTTGGTGAGACGTTTGTTTTCCGAACCAAGTCCAGCAACGCCAACGAAGTGAAAGAGCAACTCGGCAAGCAGAATATCGAAGGTGTCGAGGCCGAAGGCACGCGCACGAAGGTGACTATTGCCGCGGGTGAGATTGGTAATGAGCGTCCGATAGAGATCGTCAGCGAGCGCTGGTATTCACCTGAGTTGCAGCTCGTGGTGATGACGCGTCACAGCGATCCACGCACAGGGGAGACGACGTACAAGTTGACGAACATCAATCGTTCAGAACCAGCGAAGTCGCTGTTCGAAGTGCCGTCGGACTACACAATCAAGGAAGGCCCAGGCATTGGACCAAGAGTCGCGCCGCTGCGCAAAAAGCTAGCGAACCCGGAGTAACCACCGCTCTCTCGGTTACGTCGGTCAAATCCATCCACAGATTACACAGAGCAATTTCTGTGTAATCTGTGGATGGTTTTTTATTCTTCTTCTTCGCCGCCCTTGATACGTCCCTCGGCGCGTGATTGGTCGACAATCTTTTGTGCAAGCTGGCCCGGGACGGGATCGTAGTGAGAGAACTGCATGTGGAATGAGCCGCGCGCCGCGGTGATCGAATTCAGTGTCGATTGATAATTCAACATCTCCGCCATCGGCACCTGCGCTTTGATCACCTGTTGCTTGCCGCTTGTCTCCATTCCCTGCACGCGTCCTCGGCGTGAGTTGAGGTCGCCCATGATGTCGCCGGCATATTCCTGCGGCGCGGCGATCTCCACGTCCATCACCGGCTCGAGTAACGACGGCCTAACTTTCTCCATCGCGGCGCGAAACGCCTTGCGCCCTGCCGCCCGGAACGAATGCTCATCGGAGTCGACCGGATGGAACGAGCCATCAACGAGCTGCACCTTAAAGTCGACGAGGGGATAACCAGCAATCGCGCCTGTCTTCGCGGCTTCGACGATTCCTTTTTCGATCGCCGGACGGAACTGCTGCGGCACCGAGCCACCAAAGATCTTGTCTTCGAAAACAAAACCACCACCGCGCGGCAAAGGCTCAAACACGCACTTGCAATCGCCAAACTGCCCGCGCCCGCCGGTCTGTTTCTTGTGTCGTCCCTGAACTTCTGCACGTTGCGTGATCGTCTCTTTATAAGGAACCTTCGGTGGATGCAGCGTCACTTCAACGCTGTAACGCTTCTTCAACTTCTCGACCACCGTCTCGACGTGCAACTGTCCTGACCCAGACAGCAAAAACTCTTTCGTCTGCGCGTCACGACTGAAGTGTAGCGCCGGATCCTCTTCGAGAATCTTGTGCAACGCGACGCTGATCTTCTCCTCGTCTTGCCGCGACTTCGGCTCGATCGCAAACGCGATCGCGGCTTCGGGATACTCGACCGGGTCATAAACGATCGGCGCCTGCTTATCGCAAAGCGTGTCGCCCGTCTGCGTATCTTTCAACTTAACGCATGCAACGATGTCGCCTGCGTGTGCTTCATTAATTTTCTCGAGTTGCTTGCCCTGCAAACTGTGCAGCGCGCCGAGACGCTCGCTCACTCCGCGCGTTGAGTTGAACGCGTTAGCGTCTGTCCCCAAATGTCCGCTGATGATCTTGAAGATGTTGATGCGACCCGCAAACGGATCGGCGATAGTGCGGAAACAGTAGGCTGAGAACGGCTCGCTGTCGCTGTATTTGCGACCGATGCGCTCGGCGTCCGGACCTGCATCGACCGGCTTGCCCCATTCAGCTTCATGGTGCGCGGGATCAGGAGCGTAGTCGACGAGAGCGTTGAGCAACGCACGCAGACCAACCTGCGTGATGCTCGAAACGGCAAACACCGGACACAGTTTGCTCTGTGCGATCGCGTTGTTGATGTTCGGCAGAATGTCTGCTTCGTCGAGTGTGCCCTGTTCGAGATATTTCTCCATTAACTGATCGTTCGACTCCGCCACGAGCTCGACCAACCGTTCGCGCGTCTTATCGACGATGTCGCGGCCTTCGGTTGGAATGTCGATCTCTTTTGCCTGTCCATCTGCGCTGAGCTCGTAAGCCTTCATATGGACCACGTCCACCACGCCACGAAAGTCTTTCTCTTTACCAATCGGCAACGTGAAAGGAATGATTGCCCTGCTGAATGTCTTTTGTGCGCTCTCGAGCGCCATGCCGAAGTCAGCGTGTTCCTTATCGAGCTTGGTGATCACCATCACGCGCGGGACCAGGAACTCATTGGCGTAGGCCCACGTCTTTTCGGTCTGCACTTCAACGCCCTTGACACCGTCAACAACGACGATGGCGCAGTCAGCAACGCGAAGCGCCGGTCGGGCATGTGATACGAAGGCGGCGTACCCCGGAGTGTCTATAAAATTAAGCTTTGTATCGCGATGTTCGAGATGTGCGAGTGCGGTATTTAATGTAATTTTGCGGGCGATGGAATCGTCTTCGTAGTCGGTAACGGTCGTTCCTTCATCTACCTTTCCCCAGCGCGGTGTGGCTCCGGCGACGTAGAGAAGCGAGCTGACGAGCTGCGTCTTCCCTGCGTCGCCGTGTCCAATGACAGAGAGATTTCTGATCGCTTCGGTCGGATAGACTTTCATATGTTTGATTCCTTTCAGGCATGTGGATTTAGCGCAGAAGCATACTCATCCGCGAAGGTCAAAGGCAAGTTGAGGTATCCACAGATTACGCAGATCTATTAAATGAATCTGTGCAATCTGTGGATAACGCAGCTTTAGCCATCTTTTGGCCCGGTAACTGCATCTGACCGCCGTTGGATAGGAGAAAGTGAAAGTCATGTATTACCGAAAGTTTCTCGCTTGGTCAGTGGCCGTTTTGCTCGCGGTTTCATCGCTCGGAGTAGCAACAGCCAAAGCGAGTTCAAGTAAAGAAGAAGAGCAGAGAAGTTTACAGGAAATCCAGCCTTTGAATCTTGCAGTCCTGATCCAGGATGACCTCGTTTCACAGGTAGGTAATGAGATTGGTGTAACACGCGATTTTATTCGCTCGCTACCGGAAGGATCGCGCGTGATGGTTGGTTACATCACGACTGGTACTTTGCAAGTGCGGCAGCCGTTTACGACCGATCTCGATAAAGCTGCGAAGTCGTTGCGAATACCGTTAGCGTCTCGCGGAACCTCGGCTTTCAATCCTTATGTCGAGGTGTTGGAAGCGTTGAAGAAGTTTGACAATAGTTGGACCAACGCGAACGCAGTGTTATTGATATCGGATGGCTTGGACACGTCGCGTGGGTTTGATGTAACCGCAGCGGGTCACACGATCGATATCGATCGCGCGATCTCGGATGCTAACAAACGTCACGTTTCGATCTTCAGTTTCTATGCTCCGTCAGTGGGTCTGACAAGCCGCAGTCGTCTGGCGGCGAGTTATGGTCAGAGCTCGTTGAACCGGGTAAGCAATGAGACTGGCGGCCGAGCGTTCTTTCAGGGCACGTCAGGTTTTGTGACTTTTGATTCTTACTTCTCGCGGTTGCGCGAGACTCTGAATCGACAGTACGCCCGCGTACGGTAAGACTTCAGCCAGCGCCCGGTTTCTGGAATAGGTCCTATAAGTCAAATAGGACCTATTTTTTATTTGTGGTAAAGTTGCCGCTGACGTTCTGTCCTGAAAATCGACCTACTCAAAGTCCAAAGAAGTGCGCGAATATTGTCTCATCGTCGAAGGCGCGTATCTCTCCGAGTCTGAAGCCGAACACGCTCTGCGCGATCCGTTTATCGAAGATTGGGTTGAACAGACCGGCCGTTTTCGTCTTCACAACATGGATGAGATTATCATTTGTCATGGTGTCACACTCGGCTCGCTCGGAGTGGTCATGCTAGACGACCGCATTTTCGAGATTGCGAGCACCGATCCTGACCACCCGTTGACCGAACACAAGGCCAAAGGTGTCGCCGATGCATTGCGACGTCAGGATATGTTCGACGAAGTTAGAACTGAGCCACGCGGTGAGTGATCAAATAGAATTTCTTGGCGGACGTGTTCTGCTAGTGGTTGGGGATATCACTCGCCAGGACGTAACCGCGATCGTCAATGCCGCGAACTCGGCGCTGCTTGGCGGCGGTGGCGTTGACGGCGCCATTCACGACGCCGGCGGCCCAGAGATCCTTAAAGAGTGTGAGCAGATCAGAAAGACTGTCTATCCTAAGGGTTTGCCGACTGGTCAGGCAGTGATCACAACCGGTGGAAACCTGCCTGCGAAATACGTGATTCACACGGTTGGTCCGATCTATGGTCAAGATCCGGAACGTGAAGCCGAGCTCCTCGCCGCTTGTTATCAAAACTCACTGTCACTCGCGCGCCAGCACGGTGTAACTTCCATCGCATTTCCATCCATTTCGACGGGCGCCTTCGGTTATCCAAAGACCGAGGCCGCTAAAATCGCCTCCACCGCGATCCGTGACTTTTTGGGCGCAGACAGCCATATTCAGCAGGTTCGTCTCGTCTTCTTCCAGCAGCGGGACGCGCGCGTGTTTCGCGAGTACCACGAATTTTAGTAGACTCTCCCACTTTGCTGCTGCCCGAACATGATGACCATTGAAACCACTGAAACGGAACACCGTGCGCCGCGGAAGAACGGCTTGCCTACACCACTAACCCCACTCGAACGCCTGGCCTGGAATTACTGGTGGAGCTGGGCCGCCGACGGCGAGGGCGTCTTCCGCGATCTTGATTCCGAAATCTGGGAAGAGTGTGAGCACAACCCGCGACAGCTCCTCGCGAAAACGTCTTCCTTTCGACTTGCCGAAGCGGCGACGGATCCGATCTACATGGAACGTGTGCAGCGCCTCGACGAGAGTTTTCAATCGTATCTCGCGTCGCAGCCGCGTCTGCAACTCGACGCGATCACGAAAGAACATCCGGTCGCTTACTTCTGCGCGGAGTTTGGCGTTCACACTTCGTTGCCGCTTTACTCCGGCGGCCTCGGCATACTCGCCGGCGATCATCTGAAGTCAGCGAGCGATCTCGGGTTGCCGCTCATCGCGGTCGGTTTGCTTTATCGCTACGGTTACTTTCGCCAGCGACTGCGCAACGACGGTTGGCAGGAAGAGCAATATCGCGAAACCTTCCCAAACGATCTGCCTATACATCTCATCAAGAACGACGATGGCACACCGCTCCGGATCGAGGTTTTGATCCGTGGTCGCAACGTGTTGGCCCAGGTGTGGCGAGCGGATGTTGGTCGCGTCGCGCTTTATCTGCTCGATACGAACATTCCTGAAAACGTCGAGACCGATCGCTGGGTGACCGGACATCTCTACGGCGGCGATCGCGAGACGCGCATCGTGCAGGAGATGTTGCTCGGGATTGGTGGTGTTCGGTTGTTGCGAAAGCTCGGCGTGTCGCCGCATGTGTTTCATCTGAACGAAGGTCACTCGGCTTTTCTCACGCTCGAGCTCGCGCGCGAGATTGTTCAGTCAGAAAAACAATCGTTCAGCGCAGCGATCGAGCGAGTGAAGCAGCAGTGCGTTTTCACGACGCACACGCCTGTTGCCGCCGGCAATGATGAATTCGATGCCGCGCTTGTTACGCGTGCTTTTGGACCAGACTATTTTAAAGAGCTTGGTCTGACTGAAGAAGAGTTTCTGGCGCTCGGTCGTGTTGAGCCGGGGAATAAATCGGAGCGTTACGGATTAACGCCGCTTGCGATTCGCATGTGTCGCTCGACCAACGGCGTCAGTCGTAAGCACGGAGAAGTGTCACGCGCGCTTTGGCAAAAGATCTTTCCGAACGCGAAGCTTGAAGAAGTTCCGATCACGTACATCACGAACGGTGTTCATGCGCCGACCTGGATGTCGCCGCCGTTGCGTTATCTCGTCGAGAATCATGTCGGAGACGATTGGGACGCGAAGATTACAAATCGGGAAGTTTGGGCCGAAGTGATCGCGAGCATTCCTGATGAAGAGTTGTGGAATGCTCACATGCGACTCAAGGAGCGGCTCGTCGCTTTCATTCGTCACCGCTCAATGCAGACGCGAATTGCGGCGGGCGAGCGCGCGGATTACATCGAAGCCGCGAGTACGATGTTTGATCCTTCGGCATTGACGATCGGTTTTGCGCGTCGTGTTGCTGGTTACAAGCGCTGGAATTTATTGCTGACAGATCAGCAGAGGCTTTTACGACTCATCAACAACGAAGAGCGTCCGGTGCAGTTTGTCTTCGCCGGCAAAGCGCACCCGCAGGATGAGGGATCGAAGCTGGTGCTGCAGCAGCTCGCGCAATGGAAATACGATCCGTCGGTGAGACAGCGCGTAGTGTTTGTTGAAGATTACGATCAGGAGATTGCGCGACAGCTCGTCCAATCGGTAGATGTTTGGCTAAACGTGCCGCGACGTCCGCAGGAAGCTTCGGGGACGAGTGGTGAGAAAGTCGCGATCAACGGCGGGCTAAATCTCTCGATACTCGACGGCTGGTGGCTCGAAGGGTATGACGGGACGAACGGTTTTGCTATCGGAAACGGCAACGATGGCGCGGACGTTGCGAAGATCGATGCGCTTGATGCGGAGTCGCTTTACCGCACGCTGGAGTTGGAAGTTGTGCCCCTGTTCTATCACGAGGATAACGATGGGATTCCTCGCCGGTGGATCGCGATGATGAAGCGCGCGATTCAAACGCTCGCGCCGCGGTACAATAGCGACCGGATGGTTGAGGAGTACGCGCGCAAGATCTATCCACAGATTACACAGATTAGGTAAACTCTGCGTAATCTGCGGGATCTGTGGACGAATGAAATACTGCACCCTCTGCAAAGCAAAATACGAGGACACCGTAACCTTCTGCTCGATTGACGGCGAGGTCCTCGAGGCCGATCCGGCTTCAATCGTCGACACCGTGCTCGACGGCCAGTATCAGATGGAAGCGCTGCTCGGCAAAGGCGGAATGGGAGCAGTCTATCGCGCCCGGCATATCCTGCTCGGCGATCGCGTCGCGATCAAAGTCCTTCCCCCAGAAGTCAGATCTAACGCCGAGTGGCTGCGACGATTTCGACGCGAGGGCCAGGCCGCGCGGCGTTTTCGTCATCCTAACGCGGTCACTGTCTACGATCTTCGCACCGCTGCTGACGGCACGATTTACATGGTGATGGAATACGTCGAGGGACATACTCTCGACCTCGCCATCAAGACTCGCGGTCGATTTTCTGCGGCTGAATCCCTCGACATCCTTACGCCGGTTATGAGCGTGCTCGACACCGCGCACTCGATGGGCGTTGTGCATCGCGATCTGAAACCCGAAAACATAATGATCGGGAAAGCCGACGAAACCGGGCAGCCCGTTGTGAAGTTGCTCGATCTCGGCATCGCGAAGATGCGTGAGATCGCGGGCGGCGATAACGGCGGCAACACGGCGCTGACGATGGCGGGACAGGTGCTCGGCACTCCTTATTACATGTCGCCCGAGCAGTGGGGTGAGATTCCGCGCGACGAGAGCAGCGAGATTGATGGTCGCGCTGATATTTACAGTCTGGGTCTCGTGTTCTACGAGATGATCGCGGGCCGGCGTTGCTTTGCCGGTAACACGTTGCACGAGTTGCGACGTGAGCATGTGCAGACGAGGCCGCGACCGCTGGTCGAGGTCGTACCTGATGTTCCGCGCGGTTTCAGCGACGCGATTGAGCGTGCGACTGCGAAAGATCGCGGTGATCGACAACCGACAGCAGGGACGCTCGCCAGTGAGCTTCGTGCCGGTCTCTCGACGCCGAGTGGAGCTGGTGCCCCTGTGCAATCACCTGCGCTCACCGAGACTGTTGTCGGAGACTCGCGCGACACAAACGCCGACGTTAACGCGCCGACAATTCTCACCGTGGATGCGCCTGCGACTTCGCCTGCATCCGGACGAGCGGCGAGTACGCATGATGCGACTGTTTACGAACCGGCAAAATCGCAGCCTGCTGTTGCAGCCACAGTCGCCGAACCAGCTAAACATGCCGAGACGGTAACGGTGCCGCATGTACAGAAGCCTTTGCCACCGCCGCCAGTTTCCGTCGCACCCCCGGCAGCTTCAAAGGGCAAAGTTGGGTTAGCGATCGGTGTCGGTGTTGTATTCGTGATCCTGTTGGTGGGCGGTGTCGGAGGTTTCCTGGTTTGGAAGAAGATGAAGTCCGACAGCTCGTCGACGACTTCTACAAACGTCAACACGACAGGTGTGGCCAGTGCTCCGGTTGAGGTTAGTCGATACTGGGTCTCGCTCGAGCCGAAAGGTAAACCAAAAACGCAAGTCGCGGCATTGGTACCGATCGCTTCCGGGCAGGACTTCAAGTTTTATTTCACTTTCGCCGAAGATGGCTATCTGTATATCGTTGGTCCGGGTCCTAACAAGAATCAGCCGATAACTTTTCTGACGAACAAGCCATCCGGAACAGGTGTTACAAGTAATAAGGTCAGCAAGGGCGTAGAGTTCAGTTATCCGAAGGATGATGCTGACAATGTGAATAACCTGACTCTCGACAAGAAACCCGGCACGGACCACTTCACGGTCATTTTTTCGAAGACGCTGCTCTCGTCGCCTTCCTTTTTTAACGATCCGGTGACCGGTGATGCTTTGACTGCCGCGCAGCAGGCGGAGTTAAAAGATTTCATTTCCAGGTATCAATCAAAGGCACCTACTACCGAGCTTGATGAATCAAACGCCAGTACGCCTTTCGTCAGGGTAAAAGCCGTGACTGACCAGACCAGCAATCCTATTGTTTTCGACATCCGTATTCAGCACAATTAGCCTTTTGGGTTCCAGGCAACGATAAGGAGATTCGGTAATGCGATTGAGTGTGATGGTATTCGGACTCGTTTGTGTTTGTGCCCTCGTGATTGGGACTGCCGCGCCGGCTTTCCAGGACGATGACGATGTGCGCGGGGCGTTTCTGACTTCGCGGCCGAAGGATAAGCCGTCGAGTTCCAGCAGTGCGCCGAAAACGACCGGCCGGAGAAAACCGAAACCGCCTGAGGGTGGTGGCTCAACCGGCAGCGGCTCGGGGAAGAGTGGCTCGGGCAATACCGGTGGTAACTCAGGCAGTTCGAGTAGAACTGACAAAACTCCCAAACCAACTCCGACCCCGCCGCCAACGCCCGTCAACGCACGTCGCCTCGGTCTCGGCGTGACCTTGTTTATGCGCGACTCGAACGGTTTGGCAGTGCGTGTCGATCCCGATCACGTGTTCCGCAAAGGCGATCGCGTGCGGGTCGTGCTCGAAACGAATACGGACGGATATCTATACATCTTCAACACGACGGACGACGGCCCGGCGACGATGATTTATCCCGATTCCCAGCTTGATGACGCCGGGAACTACCTCCAGGCGCACGTTCCGTTCGAAATCCCTTCCACCGGGTCGGCCGATGAGCGGTTGCGCTGGTTTGCTTTTGACCAGGTTGCCGGCACTGAACATTTGTTCTTCGTTTTTACGCGTGAACCATTGAGTGGTATTCCAATTGACGACGACTTGATTGCTTCATGCAAAGACTCGAAGGAGCGTTGTATGCGCCCGAGTGATGAAGTTTGGGCAGGCGTGCAAAAACACATGCAGGAGCCGCTCAAGACTGATAAAGAGAAACAATTCGGTAATGCACAAACGTCCACAGAACAACAAGCGACCTCGCGAGGTTTGGGACTGTCGAAAGAAGATCCGCCGCCGTCGCTGGTGATGATGGCTTCGTCACCGCGCTCGACACTCGTCGCGACACTCGATCTCATTCATAAATAAATGAGTCCAGAACGTGAACAAGTCAGGAAGAGGGGCTTGCCCCGCCCTTCGAACAGCGGGGGCAAGCCACCCTTCCTGACCTGTTCTCTTTAGAAAGTTATTTGTGCCTCTTTGTGGCTAAAGTTCGAAAGGGAAGTGAAATGAATTTCGTAAAGAAGTTAGCTACTTTCTCGTTGGTTGTGGCGCTGTTGGTTACGCCAATCACAGCGTTCGCGCAGCAGGCCGACCAGGCAAGCACTGCCCTGCACGAAGGGCGGCGATTGTTGAAGCGCGGGCAGGCGGATAAAGCACTCATTCAATTACGCAACGCGCTCAACCTCTACACTGCCGCCAAGAACAACAGCGGCATGGCGGCGACGCATAATGAGCTGGGCGATCTCTACATGCGACAAGGGCAGTATCAGATCGCGCTCGACCACTATCAAAAGGCCTTCGAAGGATTTTTCGCCGCCAATCCAAAACAGGACGCGGTGACTTCCGGCGTTGCGTCGGCAGCGGCACCCGCGGCTGTGACGACTGCGGCATCAGCGGCTGCCAGCATCGCTGACGATAAGTACAACGCCAACCTCATGCTCGCGAAAATCGGTGACGTGAACTTCCGGCTGGGAAAGACAGCGGACGCACGAACGGCTTACAGCCGCATGGCTGTCAGAAAGCCTGAAGGCGCCGCGTCAAAGGTCGGGAGAAGATTTGGCGGGTTGAGTGCGATCACGGGTGCGATTTCTACCGGAAAAGTAGATGTGGCCGCACCGACGAGCGCGCTGACGGTCGCGCTCGAAGCAAAGAAAGAGCTCGATGAGTATCGCGTAGCGATCGTTTATTCGAGTTACGAATTAGGACTTGGTCGTCTCGCGTATGCCGACAACGATGTGGAAGAAGCGAAAACGCATTTCACCAATGCGCTTGAAGCGTCAGGCAGCTCGCTTGCCGGAATCGCGAAGCTCGGACAGGTGCGACGCTTTCGCGCTGCCGCACGCACGAGCCTCGGCGACGTCGCGCTCAGGCAAGGTAAGTTCAAAGACGCGACCAAGTTTTACAACGATGCCAAGAAGGGTGCGCAGGAAGATAAGCGTCTCGATCTGATGTGGCCGGCGCAACGCGGTCTCGGAAAGAGTCTCTGGCTACAGGCGTCACAGGAAAAAGATCCGAAGAAATCGCTGGCGCTACGCGAGCAGGCGGTGGCGAACTACCGCGAATCACTCGGCACGATCGAGACGTTGCGACAGGGCAGCTTGCGTGCTGATGAGTCACGCACGACGTTCCTGGCGTCGATCAAAGATGTGTTTGATGAAGCGGCGGCAGCTAATGCCGCACTCGCGCTTGCGACGGCCCCGTCAGCAACCGATGCACTGAGCGGCAAAGCCCTCGAGTACGCGAGCGAAGCGTTTCGTATCAACGAGCAATCGCGTGCCCGGTCGCTGCTCGACATGCTCAACGAGACTGACGCTGCGATCACCGAAGGCGTCCCCCCGGATTTGCTGAAACGAAAACAAGAGAACCTTGATAAACAGCAAGAGATCGCAGACATCCTCACCGGAGTGAACATCTCGACTGAAGAGATCAAAAAGAAACCGTCTGAGCTGGATGCCGATCTCGAGAAGCTGCAGGCCGAGTTCGAAGAGATCGAGAATCAGATCCGCACCGCGAGTCCACGTTATGCGACGTTGACTGCCAATAAACCGTTGACCCTCGCGGAAGTTCAACAAAACGTGCTCGACGATCAAACGGTTCTCGTTGAGTACGCTTTACAAGCTGACGACTCGTATCTCTTCGCTGTCAGTAAATCCGCCGTGAATCTGATCAAGCTGCAGCCACGCGCGAACATTGAAAAGCTGGCGATGGATTTGCGAGCACAGTTGATCCCGTCGAAGCTGCAACGCCGGATTGTCGGCATTGACGTAGCTGAAGCGAACCGCGGTCTCGGTATCGCGACCACAGCGCCCGAGGATGTCGCGCCGTTTGTAGCTGCCGCAAATGCGCTCTACAAAGCCGTGCTCGAGCCAGCCGCCGGAATGATTGGTGAGAAGCGCGTGATGATCGTCGCGGACGGCGCGCTCAACTACATTCCATTCGAGGTCTTGCTCAAGACTACAGACGGCGGTGACTTCTCATCGCTCGGCTATCTCGTTAAGACAAACGAAGTCATCTACGCGCCGTCGGCTTCCGTAGTCGGTGCGATAAAGCAACAGCGTACGAAGAACACGAGCAAGGCGATGCTGATCATCGCTGACCCTGTCTTCAACTCCAACGACACGCGCGCGCAGAAGCGTACCGCAGCGCCCGCGGGCGACGCTGAAGTCCGCGGTCTCGGAATTCAGAGCGCGCTCACAGACGTCAGCGGATCCGCTCTACCGGCGCCGAGTGGACCGATGGAAGGATTGCCGCTCGCACGACTCAACGGCACGCGCACCGAGGCCGACCAGATTTCCAAGCTCGCCAAAGCCTCAGGAGGCCAGGCAGACGTTTGGCTCGATCTGGACGCAAACGAAGACAACATCGACACACGTGACATCACGAAGTACCGTGTGATTCACGTAGCCACGCACGGTCTGTTGAACGCCGAGCGCCCGCAGTTCACCGGCGTTGTCCTGTCGCTGGTTGGCAACAAGACAAACGACGGCTTTGTGCGCACGGATGAAGTCTTCAATCTGCACCTCGGCTCGCCTCTCGTGATGCTTTCAGCCTGCGAGACAGGCCTTGGCCGAGAGAAGCGTGGCGAAGGCGTCATGGGACTCACGCGCGCGTTTATGTATGCCGGTGCGCCGACTGTCGGCGTCAGTCTCTGGTCGGTTGCAGACAAGTCTACGGCCGATCTGATGACAGACTTCTACAAACGGCTTTTGAGCACAGGCGAAGGCGCCACCTCCTCGAGCGCGCTCCGGGGCGCGCAGTTAGCGATGATCTCCGGCAAGCGATACAGCGCACCGTTTTATTGGGCGCCGTTCGTGCTCGTCGGCGATTGGAATTAGCCGCAAAAAGAGTTAGCCACAAAGAAGCACAAGAAACTCAAATGAGTTTGTGCCTCTTTGTGGCTGATTTATTTCTTCTGACCTTGTAAAGGCCACCCAATCCACTCAACAGCAACAGCACACTCGTTGGCTCCGGAATTGTGGAGGCTTCCATACTCGTCCCCTCTACGACGATGTTGTCGATGCGATTGTTACCCGTCGACGACGTTGCACCATTGAACACAATCCGAAACGCGGCGTTCGGGTTGTCATTCAATCCCACGATAGCCGCGAGACTGAATACGAGTGGCACGGAGCCAAACGCTGCCGCCGGTACAAACGGCGACCCGAAATCGATAAACGAAATACCATCGAGACTGTACTGAAACTGATTACTATTGAACCCGGTGCTGGTCCCTTGCGTCGCAAAACTCACGATAATGTTCGAAAACCCGAGCGTGCTGACGTTCAAGGTAAGGTTCCGTCCGTTGTTCGCGGTGCCAGTTCCACCTTGTAACGAAAGCGCCTGTCCGGCTATGTCTCCCTGTCGGGCGTTGTTGGTTGTTCCAGCCGCGAACGACACATTCGCAGCGTTGATAGTGGTGGTGAGTGTCCCGCTACCATGGTCCACGTTAAGATTTGAATCGTTGAAATTCCAGACTGCCAGCTCGTCAGCCATCGCCGCCTGAGACGCGGCAAGGGAGATCAAAACTGCGCAGATGAGGTTGAAAGGAATTCGTCGCGCACGACGAAAATCCGGCGTAATAAACATACACGTTCTCCTTTAATGAGGTTTTGGACACACGTAGTCCATTCCGTGAGAAAGCAGGAGAATCTGTTTCAGAGACTCGTGAGGCTCGTCGGTAAGTTAGGCCAGGCTTTGAGGACAGCCAAAGCTTTCTCGTTAGCGTCACGCACAATAAGCCGATTCTGTTTGCTCGTCAATAGGTAATTCTGCCATTTGTAAACCCAAAGTTGAAATGTCACCCAAATGCGCAAAGTAGAAATGTCACCTTTCTACTTGCGCAGAATACAGAGTTCGCCACGCCGCTCTCGTGCTT
>Ga0208338_1000073_pt1 | contig 37817 bp, 34 predicted proteins | sample ForSoiNitrogNN91_FD_187858 | JGI IMG/M metagenome (GOLD analysis project Ga0208338, IMG submission 187858) | Forest soil microbial communities from Browns Valley, California, USA, that are Nitrogen fertilized - NN91 (SPAdes) | ecosystem: Environmental > Terrestrial > Soil > Temperate forest ...
CTCTACTGCAAACAACACGGCTCCGCGCATCATCTGATGGACCAGATCCTCGGCCACGCGTCTCGAGAAGCCCATGTGTACGCCCGCATCGATCAGCGCTTCCATCATTAAATAGATATACGTCGGTCCAGTCGCACTCAACGCCGTAGCCATGTCGATCTGTCGCTCGTTCTCAACCCGCGCATTCTTCCCGAGCGCGTCGAGCATCGCGCGCACCTGGCTCTCCTGCTTCTCATTGACTTCGCTGCTTGCAGTCCACGCCGTCATGCCTTCGCCAATCTGCGCGGGGGTGTTCGGCATCGTGCGTACGACCGACGCATGCAGGAGCTGCTCGGCAATCGTCTCAATCTTCGCGCCCGTGACGATCGAAACCACGAGCTGTTCCTTCACGAGCGCGCCTTTCAACTCCTCGAGCACGACATGCAAACGTTGCGGCTTCACCGCGAGCACGATGATCGAGCTGTCGTCCGGCCCTTCCGGTTGAATTTCAGTGACGGCTTCGCGATTGCTCTCAACCATCTCGATGCCATACTTCACGTGCATCTCTTCACGCCGCGCCTGTCGCGGGTGACTACCAACAATCTGCTCGGGTCCAACCAGCTTCTTGCGGAGCAGCCCGGCAATAATCACCTCGGCCATCACACCACACCCGACAAACGCGAAACGGCAATTGCTAAGAGGATTTGTATCAGCCATAAAACGAGGATAGCGCACACTTTAATAGTTGAGCTACTCTATCCAGCGATGACTATCGACGAACAACTCTCATATCTCGGCAAAGGCACGGTGGAGGTGATTCGCGAAGCCGAGCTGCGCGCGAAGCTCGAAAAGTCCGCCGCCACCGGCAAGCCTCTGCGCGTGAAACTCGGAGCCGATCCGACCGCGCCCGACATTCACCTGGGCCACACGGTCGTGATCCGCAAGCTGCGCGCGTTCCAGGAGCTGGGCCACACCGCGATCTTTCTTATCGGCGACTTCACCGGCATGATTGGCGATCCTTCGGGCAAGACCACCACGCGTCCACAGCTCACACGCGAAGAAATCAACGCGAATGCTGAAACTTACAAACAGCAGATCTTCAAGTTGCTCGATCCGGAAAAGACGGTTATCGACTTCAACTCACGGTGGATGGATACGCTCGGCTCCGCGGGTTTCTTGCGTCTCGCCGGTCACGTCACGGTGCGGCAGATCCTCGAGCGCGATGATTTTCAACAACGACTCGAAGCGAACCGGCCGCTCGCGCTGCACGAGGTGATGTACCCGCTCGTAATGGCCTACGACTCAGTTGCGCTTGAAGCGGACGTCGAGCTTGGTGGCACCGATCAGAAGTTCAACTTGCTGATGGGCCGCAATCTGCAAAGAGAGTATGGGCAGGAGTCGCAGGTGGCGATGATCACACCGTTGCTTGAAGGCACTGACGGTGTACAGAAGATGTCGAAGAGTTTGGGTAACTACATCGGCATCAACGAGCCGCCGCAGGAGATCTTTGGGAAGATCATGTCGATCACAGATGATCTGATGTGGCGTTATTATGAGCTGTGCACAGGTCTCTCAATGGTTGAGATCAAGGCGCTGCGTGATAGTGATCGTAATCCGCGCGACATTAAAGTAGATCTCGCGAAACACATCGTCGCTGATTTCTATTCCGAAGCCGACGCGCGCAAGGCTGAGGAAGATTTCAATGCGATGTTTCGAAACAAGCAGGCGCCGGAAGATATCGAGGAGCGAACGCTTGTGTCGAGTTCGTGGAAGCTGCCGAAGCTTCTGGTCGAGCTCGGCCTTGTACCGTCCATGGCTGAAGCGCGCCGCGTGATCGAGCAGGGCGGTGTTCATGTCGATAGTGAGCGACGGACGCAGACGGATTTCGAAGTTCGAATCAGTTCGGATCATTCAGTGCTGGTCCAGGTGGGGAAACGTAAGTTTGTACGAGTGAGAGGGAATTAATCTGTCAGCAACATTCGCAACTGAAGAGGTATTGATTATCGAGACGCCGGAGCGTGTGCCGCTGCACTTCGCGCTCGCGTCGATCGGCAATCGTTTTCTTGCGTGCGCGATTGACCACACGATTCAGGTGCTGGCGTTGGGGCTCATCGCTATCGCCTGCGTCACCCTCATGAATTTCTCGTTCATCGAGCAATTCATATCAAGCGCGCCGAAGTGGGTCCTCGCGGTGATGCTCATTCTTCTGTTTCTGGTCTTTGCCGGTTACTTCACTTTCTTCGAATGGATCTGGAGCGGGCAAACGCCGGGCAAGCGCTGGTTGAAGTTGCGCGTCATTCGCGAAGATGGGCGGCCGATCACGTTCTGGGAAGCGTCAGTGCGAAATCTGCTGCGTGCGCTCGATATGTTTCCAGTGGGATCGTATTCGATTGGTTTGATCGCCGTCTTTGCGTCGACGCGCGATCAGCGCATTGGCGATATGGTCGGAGGCACCGTCGTCGTTCGTGAACGCGAAGCCGAAGCGCCCGAGTTCGCGAAGGTGTTTGCAACGCCGGTGAGCGATCCCGCGATGCGTCGATCTTTCAAGCCCGTAGATTTCACGGCAAGTTTGAGTAATTTGACTGACTCAGAGATCCAGGTGGTTGAGACTTTTCTGCGCCGCCGCTGGGACCTTTCCGACATGCCACGACAATGGATGGCGTGGAGAGTCTCGCTGCCGATTCTTTACAAAATCCGTCCCACCTACGACCTCGCCACGTTCACCTACGAAGGCTTCCTCGAAGAACTACTCCACCGCTACCTCCAGGAACGTCGATTTCGAACTTAGTTATCCACAGATTACGCAGATTGTTTTTATTGAATCTGTGTAATCTGTGGGTGGTTTTGTGCCTTTTTGCGGCTTATGGTAGTCTTCAAGGTTTCTTTTGAGGCGGTAATTCGTAACAGGGGATTTGAACATGAGTAAGGACGTTTTCATACTGGGTGGCAAGCGGACGCCGATGGGTGAGTATGTCGGCGTGTTGAAGGATATTTCAGCAATAGATCTTGGCGCAGTCGCGGCGCGCGGCGCCCTCGAAGCAACCGGGGTCAAACCTGAAGAAATCGATCACACGGTTATCGGCAACGCACTGCAAACCTCCGGCGACGCCATCTACGGCGCTCGTCACGTCGCACTAAAAGCCGGCATTCCTTTTGACCGTCCGGCGCTGACAGTCAATCGACTCTGCGGCAGCGGCATTCAATCGATCGTGTCAGGCGCGCAGATGATTCAGCTCGACGAGGCGCAAACGTGTCTGGTCGGTGGCATGGAATCGATGTCGCAGGCGCCGCACGTCATTCGCGGCGCGCGATCGGGCTTCGCGCTCGGCCAGGGAAAACTCGAAGACAGTTTGATGGTGGCGTTGCTCGACACTTACTGCAACACACCGATGGCGGGTACTGCGGAAAACCTCGCGCGCAAGTTTGAGATCTCGCGAGAAGAGCAGGACAAGTACGCACTGCGATCGCAGCAGGAAGCGAAGCGCGCAAAAGACGCAGGCTCTCTCGCCGAAGAGATCGTTCCGGTTGAAGTGAAGTCGCGCAAAGGAACGACACAAGTCACTGACGACGATCACGCACGTCCGGAAACGACGATCGAAATCCTGGCGAAACTCAAACCCGCATTCGCGCACGATGGATTTGTCACAGCAGGTAATGCTTCAGGAATCGTCGACGGGGCAGCGGCGCTCGTGATCGCAGGCGAAGAGTTTGTGAAGCAGAAAGATCTGAAGCCGATGGGCCGCATCGTTAGCTGGGCGTATGCCGGTGTCGAGCCCGAGATCATGGGAATCGGACCGGTGCCCGCAACACGTTTGGCGTTGCAGAAGGCAGGTCTGTCGCTGAACGATATCGATCTCATAGAAGTGAACGAGGCTTTCGCGGCGCAGTACCTGGCTGTGGAAAAAGAACTGGGACTAGATCGCAGTCGTACTAACGTGAACGGCGGCGCGATCGCGCTCGGACATCCGCTCGGCGCCACTGGTACGCGGCTCGTTTTGACGTTGCTGCACGAGCTGCACCGCCGCGAAAAACGCTATGGTCTCGCGACCGCTTGTATCGGTGGCGGCCAGGGAATCGCGATGGTGGTCGAGCGAGTCTAGTTTCGCACGATCTGTTTTATTTAAATCGCTCGATTGCTTTCTCCTGAAATCAGGATTAGATCCAAATTCCTGATGCGACTCAGGGGCTAGCCTTGTCTCTCTCCGGGCGTTAACTATTGGCATAACGAGGTTTCGTCTGCGCAGGCAGGCGTGACATTTATCCGGCACAACGATTGCCGATTTTCGCTAGCACGCTAAGTCTCCGTCAGGATTAGGTGTTAAGTCTTCCTTAAATTGATTTCTGCAGTCTTAAATTACGATAGAATCACGCGCTCGGCTCGCGCGGCCGAGAAACGTTCAACCGTCAACTCATGTAAGGAGTTCCCCTGTATGTCGAAAACTGTAAAGTTCTTATTTGTAAGCCTGCTGGTGTTCGCTCTCAGCGCAGTCGCCTTTGCGCAGTCGACCACCACAGGCTCCGTCGGCGGCGTTGTGAGCAATCCTGCTAAAGAGGTCGTTCCCGGCGCTGCAGTCACGGTGAAGAACATGGGCACGAATAAAGAAGATTCGGCCACCACCGATGACACCGGGCGTTTCAAGGTTGCGAACCTGCAACCCGGAAACTACTCCGTGACCGTTAATTCGTCCGGATTCAGTCCCAGCACGATGGAAAACATCGTGGTCGAAGTCGGACGTGAGACGACCCTCGAAGTGTCGCTCAGTGTTGGTCCCGTAACTGGTACCGTAGATGTCAGCGCTGAAGCGCCGGTAATCAACACCACCCAGCAGGACTTCTCGACCAACATCAATCAAACTTCCATTAACGAGCTCCCGGTCAATGGACGCCGCTGGTCCAACTTCGCCATTCTTACTCCCACCGCTGTTCCGGATGGCAATTTCGGTCTGATCAGTTTTCGCGGCATTTCGGGTTTGCTGAACAACAGCACTGTTGATGGTGGCGACAACAACCAGGCATTCTTCTCAGAAGAGAGAGGCCGCACGCGCGCCGGTTACTCAATCAGTCAGGGCGCGATTCGCGAGTTTCAGGTCAACACCTCAAACTTCGCGGCTGAGTATGGACGTTCGGCCGGCGGTGTTATCAACGCCGTCACCAAGTCGGGCACGAATGAGTTTCACGGTTCGGCGTTCTTTTACGACCGCAACAACAACTGGGGCGCGCGCAATCCGAATAGTTTCGTAAATCAGTTAGTGAACGGAGTCTCCACCAGGGTAGCTCTGAAGCCGGAAGACGTTCGATATCAGTTTGGCGGCACGATTGGTGGCCCAATCGTCAAAGACACTCTGTTCTTCTTCTTCAGCTACGACGAGCAGCGGCGTAACTTCCCCGGCATCGCGGTGTTTAGTACGCCGGGTTATCTCAATACTGTTAACCGCCCAACTCTTACCGGAAGAGGCCTGACAAACGGGCAGATCGATTCAGCGTTGTCATTCCTCAACGATCAGACTGGTGAAGTGCCGCGTCGCGGAGATCAGAGATTGTTCCTGCCCAAGATGGATTGGAATATAAACTCTAAGAATCAGTTCACGGCGACGTACAACCGGCTGCGCTGGAAATCACCGGCGGGTGTTCAGACTGGCGCCACCGTGACTCGCGATCGTACTGGCTTTGGGGATGACTTCGTTGAGGTCGATTCCCTGAACCTGCGACTCGCTTCAACGCTCTCGAGCAAGCTCATCAATGAATTCCGCTTTCAGTGGGCTGATGAGCTGAATTCACAATTTGCACAAAACCCGCTTCCGGGTCAGCCGACCACGGCCAACGGATTTTCACCGCAGATTACGCTCACCAACGGCGTCACGATCGGTAAGGCCACCTCGCTCGATCGAGTGGCTCTCCCAGATGAGCGCCGTTTTCAATTCGCAGATTCGGTGACGTACACGACCGGCAACCACACGTTCAAGTTTGGTACCGACATCAACCGCGTCAGGGACGTCGACGACAACCTGTTCACCGGAGCTGGTTCTTACACTTACAGCAACATTAACGACTTCATCGTTGACTACACCAACTGGACCACCAATGGCTCTCTCCGGGACCAGGCTATTACGAATTTCAACGCCAATAACGCGACCACGAATCTTACCGGCAGGTGCGCCACCGCAGTTGCGGCGCCCAATGCCGCTCAAACCCGGTTTGCCGGTAGGTGCTACACCAGCAACTACTCACAGGGTTTCGGCCAACCGCGTTTTGAAGAGAGAACTACTGACTGGGCTTTCTTTGCTCAGGACGACTGGCGCGTTTCGCCGCGGCTCACGCTGAACCTCGGTTTGCGTTGGGACTACGAAGCGTTTCCTGAACCGTTCCTCGTAAATCCGGCGTTGCCGCAGACCGGTAACAAGCCCAGCGACAAGAACAATTTCGGTCCACGCATTGGTTTCGCGTCGGATCTCAGTGGCAATGGTAAGACCAGCCTGCGCGGCGGCTACGGAATCTATTACGGCCGCATCAATGGCACGATCATCATCAACTCGCTCATCAACACTGGAACGTCGGCTGGTCAGGCCGTTAGTTCGGTTCCGGCCAATTGCAGTGCGGCGCTCTGCGGCGGTGCTGCTAATGCCACCAACCCCACTGGCAACCCGGCGGCTCCGGTGTTCCCGAATATTTTGGCCACGGCGCCTGCGGGCACCGCTGCAGTCAATTACTTCCGTGACGGTTTCCAGAATCCCCTGATTCATCAGGGCGACATAATCATCGAACGCGAGATTGCGCGTAACACGGTTATCTCCGCGAGTTATCTCTTTAGCTACGGACAACATCTGACCACGTTCGTCGACACGAACCTGACTCCTGCAACTGCGCAGGGACGAGTAAGCATCGTCGATGGACCATTTGCCGGACAGACGTGGGCGTTCCCGTATTACCGTGGCACGCGACCCAACACCAGCTTCGGCAACATTCTCGAGATTCGCGACAGCATCTCGACGAAGTATCACGCTCTCGTGTTGCAGGCGAATCGACGTTTGACGCACGGCTTGCAATTCCAGAGCAGCTACACGTTGTCACGATCACAGGACAACGGCGGATCGCAGAGCTCGGCCACGTTCACTCCTGGGTTCTCGGCGCTGTTTGATCCTTTCGATGCGCCGGCTGACAGTGGACTGTCTCCATTTGACCGCCGTCACAAATTCGTGGCCAGCGTTGTTTACAACACTAACTTCAACGGCTTTAGTGACACCGCCAAGGCAATCCTGAACGGCTGGACGATTGCACCAATCGTCAATATGTATTCAGGTTTCCGCTACACTGCGGTGACTAATGGCTTCACTCCTCCGGCAGCGGTTGCAACCGGTAGCACATTTGGAACTAGCCAGGCAGGTGGCATCAACGGTTCGAATGGTTCGCTGCGATTTGGTTTGACACCGAACAATGCGTTCCATACGCCGTCTATCAAGTACGTCGACTTGCGCGTCTCACGTCGCTTCAAGGTGACTGAAGGATCCAAGATCGAGTTCCTGGCTGAAGGCTTCAACATTTTCAACCGTACACAGGTGACGGGTGTGAATAACCGAATGTATGTTCTGTCGGCGGCTGGCACGAACGTGATCGGTACTTTCGATCCGACGTTCGGCACAGCGAGTGACTTGTCCAACGGCTTTTTCTTCCGTGAACGTCAGATTCAGTTAGCAGTTCGCTTCGAGTTCTAGACGATCACTAACACAACCTGACGCGGGTGATACGGATTCAATCCCTATCACCCGCGTTTCTTTCTCTGTGCAACCTCTGTGTTCTCTGTGTCTCTGTGGTTAATGTATGGCTCCGAAAAACAACCACAGAGACACAGAGAACACAGAGGTTGCACAGAGAAGAAATCAGGTTCATAACGATTTAAATCTCAGCAGTTAATCTAAGTCTTGCTAAAGCAGGCGCGAGCGTGATAAGAAGTCAGGTTCTTACATTGCAATCCAATCGCAATTATTCCTGACTTGAATTTAGGGTGTTCTAAAAACTAACTAACACCGGCGCAGCCCGTGGGGCTGAGGCGCATTCAACGTTAACTCATAGCCTAAGGAGTTCCCCGTATGTCGAAAATAGCAAAGCTCTTTTTCGCGAGCCTTATGGTGTTTGCTCTCACCGCAGTAGGTCTCGCGCAATCGACCACTACAGGCTCGATCGGCGGCGTCGTTACCAATCCCAATAAAGAGGTCGTACCCGGCGCGTCGGTAACTGCCAAGAATGCCGGCACCAATAAAGAAGACACGGCCACGACTGACGATACCGGACGATTCAAGGTCGCAAACCTGCAACCGGGAATCTATTCCGTGTCTGTCAACGCAGCGGGCTTCAGTCAGATCACGCAGGAAAACGTCGTGGTCGAAGTCGGACGTGAAACAGGCCTCGAGGTCTCGCTCTCGGTTGGTCCCGTAACGGGTACGGTAGACGTCAGTGCTGAAGCGCCGGTCATCAACACCACGCAGCAGGACTTCTCAACCAACATCAACCAGACTTCAATTAACGAGCTTCCAATCAACGGTCGTCGCTGGTCAAACTTTGCTTTGTTGACTCCAGGCGCAGTGCCCGATGGCACGTTCGGTTTGATCAGCTTCCGCGGCATCTCGGGCTTGCTGAACAACAACACGATCGACGGCGGCGACAACAACCAGGCGTTCTTCGCTGAAGAGCGCGGCCGCACGCGTATCAGCTACTCGGTCAGCCAAGCTGCGATTCGTGAGTTTCAGGTCAACACTTCGAGTTACTCGGCGGAGTACGGTCGTTCAGCCGGCGGCGTGGTCAACGCGATCACGAAGAGCGGCACAAACGATTTTCACGGCGGCGCTTTTTACTACCAGCGCAACAACAAGTGGGGCGCGCGAAATCCGCTTGCCGTTCGTCAGGCATTGGTTAACGGCGTCTTCACACCAGTTGGTTACAAGCCGGAAGACGTGCGCCACCAGTTTGGCGGCACGATCGGTGGGCCAATCGTTAAAGACAAAGTGTTCTTCTTCTTCAGCTACGATCAGCAGAACCGAGACTTCCCCGGTCTGGCCGTTTTTGGTCAGAACGGATTTTTGAATCTGACTCAGGCTAATCGCGACGCACTGATCGCCCGCGGTGTAACAAACACCCAAATCAATAACACGCTCGCCTTCCTGTCTACCCTCTCTGGTCCGGTTCCGAGGACGGGCGATCAAAAGCTTCTCCTGCCGAAGATCGATTGGGTCATCAACGACAAGAACACGTTTACCGCGAGCTACAACCGTTTGCGTTGGAATTCGCCCGCGGGTATTCAGACGCAGGCCACCAACACACGCGCCGTGGACAACTTCGGCGACGACTTCGTCGAGATCGACGCGCTGAACGCGAAGCTCGCATCGACGCTCAGCTCAACGCTGCTGAATGAGTTTCGCTTCCAGTGGGGCCGCGACAACGAGTTTCAGTTTAGTCAGCCGCCCATCGCGGGCGAGCCGACGAATGCTATTGGTGGCAGGTCACCACAAACGATCCTCGTCGGCGCCACGACCTTTTCCTTTGGCATGCCTGAGTTTCTCGAGCGCGCTTCATTTCCGGATGAGAGACGTTGGCAGTTTGCCGACACCGTCACGCTAACTGCCGGCAATCACACCTTCAAATGGGGCGGCGACATCAACTTCGTCAAGGACATCATCAACAACCTGCGATTCTCAGGTGGTGAGTTCAACTACACCGGCGCTACCACCGGGCTCCCGGATTTCATCGTCGACTACGTCAACTTCCAAACCAACGGCTCGATTCGCGCTCTAGCCACTAACAGCGGATTGCTTGGACGTTGTGTTGGTCCGCAAACACCGGGCGTCTTCCGCCTTGCTGGTAAATGTTATGCGGGTAACTTCAACCAGGGATTCGGCGTTCTTGGTCTGACGATGAAGACCACCGACCTTAACTACTTCCTTCAGGACGACTGGCGCGTTACGCCGCGATTCACTTTGAATCTCGGACTGCGTTACGAGTACCAGCTCAATCCGGATCCGGTAAACGTGAATCCGGGGTTGCCGCAGACGAACAACAAAGTCGATGACCGGAACAACTTTGGACCACGTATCGGTTTTGCATACGATGTTAGCGGTGATGGCAAAACCAGTGTTCGCGGTGGTTGGGGACTCTACTACGGCCGCGTGATCAACTCGACCGTTTACAACACGCTCGTAAACACAGGTGTTGGTACTGATCGAGGTCAGCGGCAGTTTACTGCGAGTGCGACAAATCTTCCGGCGGCATGCGCGGGCCAAACGGCCGATAATTGCGCACTGCTTCCGATCTATCCGAACCTGTTGCCGGCTTCAAATCCGCCGGTAGGCGCGGTGCAGTACTTCGACGATGATTTCCAACTGCCACAGATTCATCAGTGGGACTTCATTGTCGAGCGCGAGATCTCGAGAAACACGGTGGTCTCGGCCTCGTATCTGGGCAGTTTCGGCAATTCGTTGCCAAACTTCGTCGACACCAACCTGCCACACGCGGCGCGTACGGTAGCGCTGAATATCGTCGGTGGACCATTCGCTGGTCAAACATACCTGACCCCGATCTTTGTAGGGCCACGACCCAACACTGCTTTCGCGCAGATCACGGAAATTCGCAGCGACGTGGTTTCCAAGTATCACGCCCTGGTCTTCCAGGCTAACCGTCGCCTGACACGCGGACTACAGTTCCAGGGGAACTACACCTTGTCGCGCTCTTCTGACACCGGCCAGACCTCGACAACGTTCACCACGAACAACCTGCCTTTCAATGCTTTTGATCAGCAAGGCGAGGATGCGCTTTCGGCTTTCGACCGCAGGCAAAAGTTTGTCGTGAGCGCGGTCTACAATCCGAATCCGTTCAATGATGGAGCAGCCAAGGCCATCTTTAACGGTTGGACGATTGCGCCGATTCTGAATGCATTCTCAGGACAGCGAGTCACGGGAAACATCAGCGGCAATATCACTCCGACCTCGTTCGGCTTCGCTTCGAATACGACGCCGGGCGGCGGCATAAATGGCTCAGGTGGCTCGTCGCGCTTTTCGTTAGTGCCACGCAACTTCTTCAAGCAACCGAACATTTGGTACCTCGACGGACGAATTTCGCGACGATTCAGCCTGACTGAGGCTGTCAAGCTCGAAATTCTGGCTGAGGGCTTCAACGTGTTCAACCGCACGCAGGTAACGAACGTCAACCCGACCATTTATAACCAGTCGGGAACGACGTTGACCTTCAACGGCGTGGGCACGAACCCGTTCTTTAACGTCACCGGCGCTGACAGCACGTTGTTCCGCGAGCGTCAGATACAGTTTGCCGCTCGCTTCGAGTTCTAAAACTGAGGCGATTCCCTTCAAGCATCCACAGATTGCGCAGATTTTCTGTGTCATCTGTGGATGCTTTTTGTTAGGCGCTGCCAAACGTTTATAATGCCCGGTCCTATCTTTATTAACTGCACTTGACGAGGGGAAACCTACAAATTGGCGAACGAACAGTTTGACGTAACGATTATCGGCAGCGGGCCTGGCGGTTATGTGGCGGCGATACGCGCGGGCCAGTTGGGTTTGAAGGTTGCGATAGTCGAGAAAGATAACCGGCTCGGCGGCACGTGCACGCTGCGCGGCTGCATCCCGACGAAGCAGATGTTGATGTCGGCCCATATTTACGAGCAGATGCAGCACGCGGCTGACTTCGGCGTGCAAGCTTCGGGCATTCAGCTCGCTTTTGCAGATGTGCAGAAGAGAAAAGACAAGGTGGTGCTGAAAAACTCGAAGGGCATCGAGTATTTGATGAAGAAAAACAAGGTGATTGTGTTCAAGGGAACGGGCAAGCTCGCGTTGCCGGGTAAAGTTGAAGTCACCGACGCTGAAGGCAAAAAACAGACGCTCGAGACGAAGAACATCATCATCGCGACGGGTTCAGTCGTGCGGCCGATTCCGGGATTCGAGACTGACGGGCAGCACGTCGTCAACAGCGATCATATTCTCGAGTTGCAGCAGGTACCGAAATCGCTGATCGTGATGGGTTGCGGTGCGGTGGGCGTTGAGTTTGCGTCTGTATATTCGCGTTTCGGCGCTGACACGACAATAGTTGAGTTGATGCCGCAGATCGTGCCGTTGGAAGACGAGGAAGTCTCAAAGGAGCTCGAACGCAGTTTTCGTAAACGCGGCATCAAGTCGCTAGTCGGTACGAAGCTCGAAAAGTTGGAAAAAACTCCGGCTGGCGTGAAAGTCACCGGGAAGAACAGCAAGGGAGAAGACGTCAATCTCGAGGCGGAGATGCTGCTGGTTGCCGTTGGCCGCATGCCTTACACGCAGGGACTCGGTCTCGAAGGCACGAAGATCAAAGTCGAAAAAGGTTTCGTCCTGGTTGATGAGTATCAGCAGACGGCTGAAAAGGGTGTGTATGCGATCGGTGATGTCGTGCCGACGCCTTTGCTCGCTCACCTGGCGTCGAAAGAAGGAATCGTCGCGGTCGAGCATATGGCCGGTAGAAAGGACGTCCGACCAATCAATTTAAGATTAGTCCCGAATTGTACTTACTGCGATCCGGAAGTCGCATCAGTTGGGCTCACCGAGGCGAAAGCGAAGGAGCAGGGTTATGACGTGAAGGTCGGGAGGTTTCCGTTTTCTGCGTCGGGCAAGGCGCGCATACTCGGTGAGGAAGAAGGTTTCGTCAAGATTGTCAGCGAGAAGAAGTACGACGAGATTCTCGGAGTCCACATCATCGGACCACACGCGACTGAGCTGATTGCCGAAGCGTGCGTGGCGATGCAACTCGAATCGACCGCGGATGAGCTCGGGCGCACGATGCACGCGCATCCGACGGTCTCCGAGGCTGTGATGGAAGCCGCCGAGGGCGTCCACGATCTCGCTATTCACATTTAAGTATTAGCCACGGATAACACGGATTTCATACACAGATCAATCCGTGAAGAAATCCGTGTAATCCGTGGCTAAATTCAATGTTTGCATTTATGGACCAACCGGATAAATCAACGCGCCGCCGACGTCGCCCGGCGCGCCCACGTTTTCAAATGCGCGTCAGCACGAAGTACGCGCCGCGCAAGGCCGTCGACGGCCAACCATTAAGCTGCTCCACTGAGACGACGCTAAACGCCGAGCAGCATCTCGATCTTTATCGTTACCTTAAGCTCACGCGTCTCGTTGAAGAGCGTCTCGTGAATCTTTACCGCCAGACGAAAGTCGTCGGTGGCGTGTTTCGCTCGTTGGGCCAGGAAGCGACGGCTGTCGGGACGGCGTACGCGCTCCAGCCGCAGGATTTCATCACGCCTTTAATCAGAGATCTCGGCGCCGTACTCGTGAAAGGCATTCGCCCGCGTGAGATCTTCGCGCAGTACATGGCGAAGGCGTGGGGACCATCCGGCGGCAAAGATCTCAACATCCATTTTGGCGACATGCAAAAGGGCTTCATCGGCCCAATCTCGCATCTGGGAGACATGATTCCGGTCATGACCGGCATCCTGCTCGGCGCGCGCATGCAGAACAAGAAGTTTGTGGCCGTGGCCTACATCGGCGACGGCGGCATGAGCACCGGAGCATTTCACGAAGGTCTCAACTTCGCCGCCGTGCAGCGTCTACCGCTGATCGTCGTCGCCGAACACAACCACTACGCTTACTCGACGCCGACAAGTCTGCAAACAGCAGTGCGCGACCTTGCGGAGAAAGCGGCTGGTTACGGTATTCCTTCGCACATCGTCGATGGCAACGATGTGGTCGCGTGTTTTGAAGTAACAAAGCAGGCGGCTGATTATGCGCGACGTGGTGGCGGCGCAGTTTTGATCGAAGCGAAGACGTATCGTCGCAAGGGACACGCCGAACACGACGACCAGCGTTACGTCGGAGAAGGCGAAGTCGAGTGGTGGGAGAAGAACAACGATCCGCTCGATCGTTACGAACGGTATTTGTTGGAGTGCAATCACGCGACGAAGGAGAAGCTCGAAGAGATCGATGCGAGTGTTCTCCGCGAGATTGACGAGGATTGCGCCTGGGCAGAATCTTCACCGATGCCCGAAGGCGAGCAGGCGGCCTACGGAGTTTTCGAAAACACTGTGGTCCCGCCCGCGTTTAGACCAAACGTTTTGGAGAGTTAATGCCACAAAGAAGCACAAAATCTCAAATGGGTTCTGCTGGTTTTTGAGCCTTTTGTGCTTCTTTGTGGCTAAAATCAATCGCTTGAGTATCTAACGATGTCGACTGCCGTTAAAAAAGAACATAAATCTGCGCGCCCGGAACGTGGGGGACAGGCCACGCTCGTCGAGGCGATTCGCCAGGGAATTTGGGAGGAGATGGAACGCGATCCAACCGTGTTTGTGATCGGGGAGGACGTCGGCGCGTATGGCGGCGCGTTCAAAGTCACGGATGGATTGATCGATCAGTTTGGCAAGGAACGCGTGGTCGATACGCCGATCTCGGAAGGCGCGATTGTCGGCGCCGCGTGTGGCGCAGCGTTGATGGGCATGCGGCCGGTGGCGGAGTTTCAGTTTATCGATTTCATTTCTGCCGGCTTCGATCTACTGACGAACTACGCTGCGAAGTGTCGCTATCGCTGGGGTGCCGGAATTCCGGCGGTGTTTCGTGGTCCATGTGGATCGGGAGTACGTTCGGGCCCATTTCACTCGCTCAACGCGGAGGCGTTTTTCCTGAACACCGCGGGACTGAAGATCGTCGAGCCATCGACGGCTTACGATGCGAAAGGCCTGATCAAAGCCGCGATTCGCGATCCCGATCCGGTGCTCTTCTTCGAGCACAAGAAGCTCTATCGCTTGCCGCGACTGCGCGAAGAGCTGCCGTCGGATGATTACATCGTCGAGATCGGAAAGGCACGCGTGGCGCGCGCGGGAAGAGACTTGTCGATCATCACGTTCGGCGCAATGGTTTTGACGGCGCTCGATGCTGCTGAAGAGCTCGAGAAAGAAGGGCTGGACGTTGAAGTTATCGATTTGAGAACGCTCGCGCCGCTCGACAAGGCCGCGATACTCGCGAGTGTGAAGAAAACAAGCAAAGCAATTCTGTTGCACGAGGCCTCGCGCACCGGTGGTATTGGTGGCGAGATCGCAGCGCTGCTCGCTGAAGAAGCATTTGAATGGCTCGATGCGCCGGTAATTCGCCTCGCATCGATTGACACGCCGGTGCCGTATTCGCCGCCGTTGGAAGATTATTACTTGCCGCAAATAAAGGACGTCGTCGACGCAGCACGCAAGCTGGCGGCGTACTGACAAACTGGAGTAGAGATGAGCACTGAAGTGGTGATGCCGCAGATGGGTGAGTCCATCGCGGAGGGAACGATTACGAAGTGGTTGAAGCAGGTTGGAGAACGCGTCGAGCGCGACGAGCCGCTGTTTGAGATCTCGACGGATAAAGTCGACGCCGAGATTCCGTCGCCCGCTGCCGGAACGTTAACCGAAGTCAGATTCAAAGAGGGCGACACTGTTGAAGTGAACACAGTCGTGGCTGTGCTTGACGGTAATCAGGCGTCTGCAACCGCACCAGCGCCGGCAAAAGCAGAAGTACCTGCGCCGCCTCCGCCACCAGCGCCTGCACCACCGCCGCCACCACCACAACAAGCTGCACCGCCACCACCACCTCCACCAGCACCACCAGCGGCAGAGAACAAAGATGGTAGTGCTGCAACTGCGGAAGATCTGCGCCGGACCAAGTCGAGCCCGTTGGTCCGAAAAATCGCGCAGGAGCACAACGTCGACATTTCACAACTCGAAGGCACTGGTCTAAGTGGTCGTGTAACTAAGAATGACATTCTCAGCTACATCGAATCGGGAAGCACCGCAGCGCCACCACAACGTCCGGCCGAACGCGTAGCTACCCCTGCGCCCTCGCCTGCTCCACCACAGGAGATCGTCGCGCCACCGCCACCGCGACCACAGCTTGGCGATCGCGTCGAACAGATGAGCGTCATGCGCAAGAAGATCGCGGAGCACATGGTCCTGTCGCGACGCACTTCAGCGCACGTCACTACCGTCTACGAGATCGACATGACTCGCATCGCGCGACTACGCGACAAGCATCGCGACGCATTTTACGAGCGAACTGGGACCAAGCTCACGTTCATGCCGTTCATCTTCGAGGCCGTGAACAAAGGTTTGCGACAGTTTCCCATCTTCAACGCACAGGTAAACGGCGAGCAGATCATCTACAAGCAGGACATCAACCTCGGCATGGCTGTCGCACTTGATTGGGGTTTGATTGTGCCCGTTATCAAACGTGCCGACGACCTGAGCATCTCCGGGCTCGCTCGCGCTGCAAACGATCTTGCAGATCGCGCCCGGACCAAGCAGTTAAAGCCCGACGAAGTAACCGGCGGCACCTTCACAATCACGAATCCGGGCGTGTTTGGAGGTCTCTTCGGAACGCCGATCATCAACCAGCCACAGCTCGCGATTCTGGGCGTCGGGAAGATAGAAAAGCGTGCAAAAGTGCTGACTACGCCTGACGGCGACGACTTCATCGGCATTCGCTGGATGGCCTATTTTGCCCTCAGCTTCGACCATCGCGTGATCGACGGCGCGGACGCAGAGCGCTTCCTCGCGTTCATCAAAGAGCAGCTCGAAGCGGGTGATTTTCTCAGTGTGAAGATTGTTTAGACCATACGAGAATTACTAATCGAAAGTAGAACAAGTCAGGAAGGGTGGCTTGCCCCCGCCGTTGCTTGGATGGGAAAAGCGCGGGCAAGCCATCCTTCCTGACTTGTTCTTTTATTTATCTCTCAACAGCACGTCTAAAAGACTATTCTTTGCGGTAAAGTTGCGAAAACAACACGTAAATTTCCATTTCCACGCACACGTTATTGCGATAAAGTGGTGATTCGATGAAGAAAAGCCAAGCCTATTGACTTAAGTTCGGTGACGATCTAAATGATGTCATCCGCAAAATTTAACGAGCGGGAGGCGAGGAGGAAACTCGCCGTTGTTAGCTTGAAGAAGACGCGCGCGAAGGAGCGCGTTAACTAGTCACCAGTTTGAAGGAGATAAATCGATGGTATTCACTAAACATAAAATGTTTGCCCCGGCAGTGCTTGCCACTTGCCTGTTAGTCTTCTCAGCCTCCCCCTTATTGGCCCAAGACAAAACCAACCCCGCCGGCTCGCGCACCGTCACGAGCGGTCAGAAAATGAAGCTCAAGGGCGTTGTCACCCGGCGTGATGCTGATACATTCACCGTCCGTGACATGAATGGCGTGGACACGGTTGTTCGTCTGAGCGACAAGACGAGTGTGAAGACAAAAGGTGGGTTCATGCGCGGCGGCTCAAACTACGCACAGACCAGCATCCTCCGCGGCCTCAACGTTGAAGTTGAAGGACGTGGCAATGGATCGGGCGAGTTAGACGCAGACAAGATCCGGTTCAATGAAGCAGATATGCGCGTTGCCCGCGCGGTCGAGTCGCGCGCTGCGCCACTCGAAGAGAGAGCGTCTGACACGGAAAACAAGCTGAGCCAGGTTGAAGCGAATGCGCAACGCCTGTCGGGCCAGTTGGAAGAGCTGCAAGCAGTTTCGAACGCGGCGCGAGGCGGCGCGAAGGCTGCACAGCAAACTGCTGACGCGGCTGTCGCTGGTGTGAACGCAACCAACGAGCGCATTTCAGCTCTCGACGACTACGCACCACAGCAAACTGCTGCCGTGAATTTCAAGACAGGCAGCGCAGTGCTTTCACCAGAATCGAAGACAACGTTGGACGACATCGCCGGCAAGGCTTTGAACGCCAAAGGCTATGTGCTCGAGGTTTCCGGTTTTGCCGACTCGCGCGGCAGCGTAAACCTGAATCGTGCCCTCAGCCAGCGTCGTGCTGATGCAGTGATTCGTTACCTCGTTGAGAACCACAACATTCCGCTCCGCAGAATCGTGACGCCGTATGGCTACGGTGAAATGAATCCGGTTGCAGAGAATGAAACCAAAGAAGGTCGCGCACAGAATCGACGCGTTGAGATCAAGTTGCTCGTCAACAAGGGACTCACGTCACCGGCGCCGACCATGAATCCAGGTACTTCGGGTTCAGGTAACTAAATGTGTACAGCGCGGGGTTCACTTTGACAGTGCAACTCCGCGCATGTTGCGCGGCACCAAAAGAGTCATGGATCATGCCGTCACAAACGCGGTAGGATAGAGAACATGCAGGCCAACAACCTGGCGGCGGCATGAAACAGGCTCGAAGGGTGCGAAGATGATTCTGGGGGTTGAGAAAAAACTTTTGTGGCCGGCGTTCCTGATCGGAGTGCTGGCCCTTTTTCTGTCTACACCAACTGCGCACGCGCAAAAAACAGTCAAAGACTTACCGCCGCCGCCGCCGCTTTGGAAAGCAAAGCCCACACCCACTCCAAAGCCGGTCGAGCCTGAAAAAATCGAAGACGTCATTCGCACGAACTCGAATCTGGTGATGGTGCCGGTGTCTGTTACGGACCAAACCGGTAATGCGGTGCAAGGACTTCAGGTTACGGATTTTCGTTTAGAAGAAGAAGGAAAGCAGCAGGAGATTTCTGGCCTCGGCAATCCGGAGCAGGTGCCGTTGGCGATTGCGCTGTTGTTTGATATTTCGAGCAGCGTTAGCACCAAAGGTTTCTTCGCTTCGCAACAGAATGCAGCGGCTGCGTTTCTCAAGCTGGTGATGAAACCAAATGACAAGGCTGCGATATTTACGATCACCGGTGAACCAAACTTGATTCAACCGCTTTCTTCGTCTGAGGCGTCAGCAGCAAAGATGTTGAGCATTCCGCCGGCGACAGTCAGCGTTCCCACAGCGTTCTACGACACGGCGGCAGCCGCTGCGAAGTATCTTATGGAGAACGCGCCGAGTAATTATCGCCGCGTTATCGTGGTGTTGTCAGATGGTGACGATAACAACAGTAATCTAACGCGCGACCAATCGGTTGCAGACTACCGGGCTACCACGGCTGGCAAACAGGAAGCCCTGGGAACTCGGACTGGTTTAATCCAGGCGCACGCGCGAGCAGTTGCGGGAGTACAAAAAGCCGTCCAGCAGGCTGACGCGATCTTTTATTCCGTGAACCCTGGTGGTCCTTCGATAAAGCTGAATCTGATTGCCACGCGGGCTGAGAAAAACATGGAAGCGATTGCGGAGACGACTGGCGGCACGGCCTTCGTTCCCGAGTCGGATGCTGATCTCGAAAGAGTTTTTAGACAGGTTGCCGCGGAGTTAAGAGGACAGTACTTGCTGCAATACTACGCCGATACCGAGAAGATTCCTGCCGGGCAATTCCGGAAAATCCAAGTTGCAGTTCCCGCGCGCAATGACGTGCGCGTCCGCGCCCGCCAGGGCTACTACGCCAAGAAACAAGATTAAAGCCACGGATGAACGCGGATGACGCGGATCAGAAGGAAGAAGCTTCTGAGCCGTGTTCATCCGTGTAAATCCGTGGCTCGGTTTTACTGTCGCATGATCACGAGCACGTCGGCCAATCGATTGATCACGCTGAGCAGCGTGCGGCCGGCGGCGTCGAATTGATTCGCGTTTGCCTGTTCTTCGGCCGTGGCCGCACCCGACGCTACACCCGCGAGCTTGATGTAAAAGGGCTGAAGCTCTGGCGTGTTACGGAAGTCGATCTCTAACTTATCAAGACCATCTTTGAAGTCCTTGAAGCTCGACTTAACCTGCGCTTTTCGCTGCTGGTTCAGTTGCAGTCCTGCCTGTGATACCTGGTTTTGCTTCGCCGCATCATCAACTGCGTTGATAGTGCTGGTGATGCCACCGAGCAGGTAAGTAAACCGCGCTATATTCTTGACCTGTTCGGCGACGCGCGTCGCCCCCTGCGTACGAACTTGCGCCACGCGTTGTGTCAACTGCGCCTGTGTAGGCGGCTTGGGCTTGGACGACCGGCTGCGTGTTTGGCTAAAGGCGGAAGAGGGAATTAGAAAAAGGGGGGCCACCAGTAAAGTGAATGCGATGCGTTTCAAAATGTTTGTCTCCTCTTCTGCAGTTAGTTTGTTCGCGCTTTGGAGGGGATTGTACCAAAGACCAAGGCGGCTGTTAGAATGACGCGCGAAGACTACGATCTGGTTGTATAACTGTTGTATGACGAGGGAAAGAAAGCTTTTGGTCCAACGGCTGGGCCTCGTTGACTACGAATCCGCCCTCGCAATCCAGAAACAGACGGAACTTGCGGTCAAATCCGGCATTCAACCGGACACCTTGCTCCTGCTTGAACACCCACACACGCTCACCATCGGTCGACGCGGCGACAGCTCGTCAGTCCTGCTAAACGAAGCGCAACTAAGAGTGCGCAACGTGACCTTGTTTGAGACGAATCGCGGCGGCAAGGTGACTTATCACGGCCTGGGCCAGATCGTCGGTTACCCGATCATCAATCTCAGTCCCGATCGCGAAGACGTTCATCGCTACGTTCGCGATCTTGAAGAAGTGCTGATCCGGACCATGCGTGACTTCGGTATCGACGCATTTCGCATTGAGGGACTGACGGGCGTCCACACGCCACGCGGAAAGATCGCCGCGATCGGCGTACACATCTCGCGCTGGGTGACAACGCACGGTTTCGCGCTCAACGTAAACACCGATCTCAGCTTCTTCGATCTGATAATTGCCTGCGAAGGCGAACCCGTAACATCGATGGAGGTCTTACTCGGCGCTGAAATCGAGCTGAGCGCCGTCGAAGATCGCATCACCGAAAACTTCAGTAACGTTTTTTCATATCCGTCTTTTCCGTGTCTATCCGTGGCTTAATTTATGCTGACAACCGAACTCATTACCGAAGCACGACATCGAATCGCCTCCCGTATTCATCGCACGCCCGTACTGACGTCGCGGCAGTTCAACGAAGCCGCAGGCAAAGAAGTCTTTTTCAAGTGTGAAAACTTTCAGCGCGCGGGTGCATTCAAGATCCGCGGCGCGACGAACAAGATCCAGTCGCTCACGCCTGACGAGAAACAGCAGGGCATCGTCGCGTTTTCATCCGGCAATCACGCGCAGGCGGTCGCGTTGGCTGGTCGTGAAGCCGGCGTTCGCGTGCTCGTCGCGATGCCGGAAGACGCACCCGCGGCGAAAGTCGCGGCGACACGCGGTTACGGTGCTGAAGTCGTCTTCTACGATCGTCACAAGCAGGATCGCGAAGCCTTCGCACTCGATCTCGCCGAACGCGAGCGACTGATCCTCGTCCCACCGTACGACGATTATTTGATACTTGCAGGCCAGGCGACGTGTGGTCTGGAGCTATTGGAAGAAGTGCCTGATCTAGATTGTGTGCTCGCGCCGTGCAGCGGCGGTGGTTTGTTCGCGGGCGTAGCCAGTGCAGCTAAATCTATGAATCCGGCAATTCGATGTTTCCCAGTCGAGCCGGACACGGCTGACGACACGCGCCAATCGTTTCTGAAAGGTGAACGAGTCACGATTCCGCCACCACCGACGATTGCCGACGGCCTGCGCGTTCAGATCCCCGGCAAGCTCACCTTTCCCATCGTGCAGAAACTTGCCGAAGACGTGCTAACAGTGACGGACGAAGAGATCCTCTCGACCCTACGCTTCATGCTCTTCCGTATGAAGATCCTCGTCGAAACCTCAGGCGCAACCGCCGCCGCAGCAGTAATGTTCAACAAACTTCCTGCAGACATAAAGCGCGTCGGCGTAATCGTATCCGGCGGCAACATCGATCCGGATCTTCTTCAATCCGTCATCAATCCGTGAAGATCCGCGGCTAAAAAACAACCTCACCTACAAGAAACGACGCGACATTCGCAATGACGATCACCGCGAAGTCGCGCCACTTCGCTTCCTTCCCGAACGCGAGCCAGAACAACGCACACTCCGCCACCGGCGCGAACACTTCGGCGATCAAAAGATAGAACGCACGCGAGTGGTCTACCAGCAACAACGGCAACACGAGCGTGACGATCGGATAAGTGCACGCCGTCAGCCACAAGCCTGAAAGTATGCGTCGCCATTTCGAATGATGTGGCGAGAGCCCGAAGAAGAGTATCGGAGTTTCGATCGCGATCGTGAGCAGGTAACCAACTGATAGGAACTGCCAGAGATCAAACGGAGCCACTACAGCATCCTCAGCAGAAACGGCGCTTCTGCGAGCACGTGCGCGATCGCAATAGTGAAGTAAACATCACGCGTCGTGGCGTAATCGACTGAAAACCCAAGCCATAGCCCAACGACAGCCATGATCGCAAAAGCCAGCGCGCAAGCGACAATCCGCGGAAATCCCTTCGGATGTCGTGCGATCGGCACCGTGCGCACTTCCCAAAAGCGCGCGCTCCCGATCCGTCCGATCAGTGGCAAAGCGATGATCCAAACAGCGTAGTGCAGTATCTCGAGAAACAGGTGCACCGAAACCAGCATGTGACTCGAGACTTGCGGCAGCACCTCCGCGCCGGAGTGTTGCGTGATGCGCCAGAACAGACCGTTATTGTCCGCCAGCGGCGTGGCCAGCGACAACTGCCAGATCATCACCGCGAGCACGAGCGGTACCAGCCAGAGACAACGCCGGTAAGCACGCGACCATGCAGGTCGTGTGCGACGGATGTGTCGATCGAGAAACCAGAGCGCGATCAGCGGGTGGACGTAAACGATCGCGAGACTGAACAGGTCTGGACCAAGCCAGTTCAACGAACACAGTGCGAGCGCGACCGGAATCGTCCATTTCCAATTCGCGCGAGGCTTTTGTCTGCTTCGCAACCACACCAGCAACGCCAGCCAAACCATGAGCGCCGTGTTCCACGAAGCCACAACCACATACCAAGCTTCCTCGCTCCATAGCGTCGCGTTGTAAAGAAAAGGAAGCGAGACGTACGTGAGTGTCAGCACACCCAAACCAGCAAACGCCGTCAAAAAGAAGTTGCGCGATCTTCCGAAGCGGACAGGCAGCCGCATGAGAAAGTAGCGCAGCTCAAACCAGTTGTGAGGCCCAGCGAAGAGGAAGAGCGTCACGATCGACACTTGCAGCGGCAACCAGCCCGCAAACGCCGCCGCCGCGAGGACCGATAGCACAACGATCGCGCTGAAAGGCATCGTTGTAGGGGTGGCCCTCTGTGGCCACCCGTTGATTACAGTTGCGTCCTGCAATTATTCCTCGCCGGGGCTGTTTTGTTTCTTGAGTGGAATGATGAGCCGCATCATCCGGCCATTCAACTGATCGTCAGCCACGACCTCGACTTCAACACCGCCGAGCGTCGGCTTTCCTTCCGCCAGCGCTTGCGGCAGATTGCGCCAGCGCCACGATGGCGGCGGTCCCGCGTTGCCGCGCGTGATGATCGCCGCTGCGCCGAGCAAAACGGCCACGAGCAGCACTGCTCCGACTGTTTTCTGAGCGCGGCCAACACTCGACGAACGCGCAATCAGCACGCCCGCAACCGACATAGCCATAAACATCAGCAGCCCGGCGACAATCGTTCGCGGCGCGCTGAACATGATGCCGCCGACGACCGGTGCATTACCGCCATTGCCGTCGAGGGACGCGCGTAAGACGTTAAAGTCAGACTGGCCGATCTGTAGTTTGGCTTCGTAAACCTTCGGGTCCGGCACGATCTCGAGGCCAGTGCGCAGGACCTGCTTCGCTGCTTTATCTGGAGTTTTCGGCTTGGGGACGTCGGCGTTCACGGTTGAAATTGTGGTCAGGAGAATAAAGAGTACGAGAAGGGTTTTGATCATGTGTGCTCCTTCAATTGTTATCCACAGATTACGCTGATTACACAGACATCTGTGTAATCTGTGGACCGATTCTGAACTTCGCACCTTATACTGTAAAATCCCTGCAGAGGTAAACAATTGGCCCGCGAACTCCGAGTAATCAGCAACAATCAAAAGGTCCGTCAACCCAAACCCGAATGGCTGCGCATCCGCCTGGGCGACCCCACCAACCAGAACCAGGTGCTGCAACTGATCGAAGGTCTCAACCTGCACACCGTCTGCCAGGAAGCGCGTTGTCCTAACATTTTCGAGTGTTGGACCGATCGCACCGCCACCTTCATGCTCGGCGGCGACATCTGCACGCGTCACTGTGGCTTCTGCGCCGTGGGCAAGGGCCAGCCAGGCTCGCTCGATCCGGAAGAGCCACGTCACGTCGCCGAAGCTGTTAATCATCTGAATCTCGCGCATGCCGTGATCACGTCAGTCAATCGCGACGATCTGCCGGACGGCGGCGCCGCGCACTGGGCCGAAACGATTCGTCACGTGCGTGCGATGAATCCCGATTGCAAAGTCGAAGTTCTCATTCCTGATTTCAACGGCGACGAAGCTGCGCTCAACACCGTGCTCGACGCCGAGCCGGACGTGCTCAATCACAATACGGAGACGATCGCTCGCCTTTATCGACGAGTCAGGCCTGACGCGGTCTACCAGCAGTCGTTGACTCTATTGCAACGTGCGGCGACACGACGCGATCGTGAAAACCGCGGCATGTTGACGAAGAGCGGCATCATGGCGGGACTTGGCGAGACATTCGATGAGGTCGTCGAGTTGATGCGCGACTTACGCTCCGTTTCGTGCGACATCATGACGATCGGACAGTATCTACAGCCGCACGCGCGTCGTTTGCCAGTCGAGCGTTACGTGACGCCGGAAGAGTTTGCGAAGTGGCGCGAGATCGGCATGTCGCTCGGATTTCACCACGTTGAATCAAGCCCACTCACGCGCTCCTCGTATCACGCCCGCGAGCAAGCCGCGAAATGAAAGCCTCCATTTTCAGACAGCACGGTGGGCCGGAAGTGCTCGAGTTCACGGACGTGCCCGAGCCGCAGATCCGCGCGAACGAAGTGCTGGTCGCGGTGAAAGCGTGCGCGTTGAATCACCTCGACATTTTTGTTCGCAACGGTTTGCCGGGAATTGAGATACCGCTGCCGCACATTCTCGGTTGCGATGTGGCGGGAGTTGTTCGCGAAGTTGGCGAGCTCGTGACGTGGGTCAAGGCCGGCGAGGAAGTGATGGTCCAGCCCGGCGTTTCGTGCGGGCATTGCGAGGCGTGTCTCAGCGGGCAGGACAATCTGTGTCGTGAGTACGACATGATCGGTTATCGTCGTGACGGTGGTTATGCGGAATTAGTCGCAGTTCCGGGCGTGAACATCATTCCCAAGCCCGCGGAATTAAGCTGGGCCGAGGCGGCGGCGTTGCCACTCGTGACTGTCACCGCCTGGCACATGCTCGTGACGCGCGCGAACGTGCAACCGGGTGAAGATGTGCTTGTGCATGCAGCGGGAAGCGGCGTCGGTTCAGTCGCGATTCAGATCGCGAAGCTGCGTGGCGCGCGAGTGATCACGACGGCGAGCTCAGACGAGAAGCTAACGAAAGCGCGCGAGCTCGGGGTCGATGAGACGATCAACTACTCACGTGACGATTGGCCGAAGGAAGTTAAGCGACTGACCGGTCGAAAAGGTGTTGATGTTGTTGTCGAGCACACCGGCGCCGCCACGTGGCCCGGATCGATCGCGTCGCTCAAAAACAATGGACGACTCGTGACGTGCGGCGCGACGAGTGGCTTCGATGCGCGGACGGATCTGCGGCAGGTGTTCTACCGTCATTTGACGCTGCTCGGATCGTTCATGGGCTCGAAGGCTGAGCTGCTGGAGGCGATGAAGTTCGTTGCGCAGGGGAAGATTCGTGGTGTTGTCGATCGCGTGTTGCCACTCAGCGAGGCGCGGCAGGCGCACGAGTTGATCGAGGATCGGGCTCAGTTTGGGAAAGTTATTTTAGCCGCGGATTTTCACGGATAACACGGATCAGAAAAAGAAAATGTACGTCTGATCCGTGTTCATCCGTGAAATCCGTGGCTTATTTATTCGAGTAGTCTTCAGCGACGTAGCGTTTCTTCAAAACTTCCAGATTTCCCTCTTCGAGATTGAAGTTCGTTCCGGCAATCACTTTCTTACCTCCATCGGTAGTCACCCAATCGACAACCTGTGGTGCGTTGGTGCGGAGGAAGATGCTGTCGGCCGGCTCGAGCGGCTTCCCGTCTTTGCGTGAGAAGACCCAAATGTAAGTGTATTGCCCGTTGCGGATGTACTGAAGATCCTTTTCGAAACCAGTGAGCGGTGACGAAGATGGACTGGCAACCGCGGAGTTGCTATTCGTAGAACTCGGCGGAAAGCCACCTGCGCCTCCTGAAATACCATTTCCACAGCCCGTCACGAACAGGACAAAACCCAAAAACAATATAAGACCTCGGTTCATCTCAAGGCTCTCCTAAAGGATTCTCTTCTTCAATCTTCTGATCCCTAATGTACATGATCGTGCAGTCTGCGTCTTCGTAAACGATATCAAACCAGCCACTCGATCGCGCATGGTCGAAGAAGTCATGGTGCGTGTTGTCTGAAAACACCCAGCGTGTTCCGAAGCGATCGCGAATCAATGGCCCTGGATCCTCTTCGTGCCCGAGCGTGATGCTCTCGTAAAGACCTGAGAGTTCTGGATTCTTGTCGTAGAGATAACCCGGATCGAGTCCGGAAACGTAGTAATGCGTCGGATCGAAGTAAAAGAGACGCGGAAAGTCGTCCCAATCGGTGTTGAATATCAACTGTCCAGGCGGCACATGGGTGCGCATCCATTCAGCGCCTTTCCGGTAGAAATCGTGAGGCTCACTCTGCTTAATTTCCTCTTTTGTGGCGTACACGTTGAATAAACAAAAGACGCTCAACACGACCGAGATTGTCGTGACAGTAACCACTCGAATCACATCACGCCACGTACTCCCCTCCTCTTTTTCAGGTGGTGGCACTTCACGATCGAGAAACGGCTCGAGCTCCTCCTGCACTTCGGCAGGCAGTCGCGTCAGATACGGACGATAGCCTTCAAGCCACGGTCGCAGTGAAAAACCAGCGAACAACACCGCAAACGGCGGCCAGTATTCCGCAATTCGTTTCCAGCGCGCCGTCATGATCATCAGCGCCGTCGAGAGCAGCAGGAAGAAAATCGGATACTGCCCGCGCCTGCGTTCCGTAGGCTCAAAGAAAAGGTAACCGACGACCATCGCGATACAAGCAACCGCCGAGTTGCCGAGAAACTCCCACGAGTCGTACGGGTACCACTCAGATCCGACTTTCGTGTCGAAGTCTGACGCCGTGAGCTTGATCTTCATGTGCTCGACGAGCAGTTGCAGATTGTGTGGGAAGTAAGGGTTGATGATGAGCCCGAGAACGCATCCGGCGATTACGTAAACCAGCGGGCGCCATTCAAACCGGTGCTCGGTTATCGCAAGCGCGACCGACCAGAAGACCGCAGCCATGATCAGCAGCACAAACAAATCGTAGGTCCACGTAAAGACGAGGGCGAGCGGCAGCAGCGGCCAGTATTTTCGCTTGAAAAACAGGTGAATCGCGATGACGAGATAGATGATCGCAAATGGTGGCGCCTTCGCCATGTTCATCCGAAACAAAAACGGCGCCGAACAGCCGAGCAGCGCAACTAGCCAGACAAACGAATAACGAATTCGATAGCGCAGCAGTAGCCAGTAACACGACAGCACTGCGAGGCTGCCGAAGAGTATCGCCGAGATTTTAGCGCCGAGGCGCGGGTCTGAAGACGCAGCGAACGGAATCTGAAATACGTGGAACAGCAGGTGATGGTCCACATAGTCTTTCGAGTTTAAAGTGGTGAGCGGAAGCCAGGGAAACTGCGGGAAATGACCGCTCTTGATCGATTCCCAGAGCGTTTGCGTCCATTTGATGTGATAGTAACCGTCGAAATCGCCGCAGCAGATCGCGGATGTCGAGAACTGGAGTCTCCAGAAAAAGAAGCCGACGATGAGGGCGCTGGATACAAGCTCAGCGATTAGTATGGGGGACCTGATTTTAGACGCGGAGGATATGCCGGACGGGGTCGTCATCAATCGCTCAACTAGTTTTTACTCACAGTTGGTCGATCAGTTCGAGTAATGCTCGGGGATCGATCGGCTTGGTCATGTGAGCATTGAAGCCGGCGTTGGTCGATCGTTCCTTGTCGTCAAACATCGAATAGCCGGTAACGGCCACCATCGGAACGGTCTCGTAACCAGGCATCGTCCTCATTTCCCGGGCCAATTGGTAACCATTCATCTCGGGCATGCCGATATCGGAAATGATTACGTCAAACTGGCGCTCGCGAGCGGCCTTCAATGCCGCGGGTGCAGAGGCGGCCGTCACTACGGAATAACCAGCGTGAGTCAACACCACTGCCAGCATCTCTGTAACATCGGCGACGTCGTCTACAACGAGCGCCGTTCTGCGCGCGCGTGGTTCAGTTCCGAGGACCTCAGAGTCGGGCGCCAAATCAGAACGATTCGATTGACTTGATAAAAACTGGGCGAGATTGTGAAGGGAGGGCTGAAGATCCGTACTAACGCACGATGAGTAATAATCTCGCATCGAGACAGCCTTTCCGCAGGTTTTTAATCTGACCGCGTGTTGGTTGGAGAGCAGGTTTAATGTAGCTGAAACAGTCGATGGTGTCTACACAAGTCTTGCTTTTTGATCTTACAGAAAAGCAGAAAAACATCGTGGACAGTCTTTGATTATTTTGCTACGTTGAGCCAAACTCAAAATACACATAAGGAGCGAAGTAAATGGCAGCCAAAAAAGGAACCAAGAAGTCCAGAGGCGCGCGCAAAGGAAGCAAGAAAGGTACGAAGAAGAGCGCGTCAAAGAAGTCCCGAAAAGGCGGCGCTAAGAAGTCGACCAAGAAGGCAGCCAAGAAATCGACGAAGAAGAGTGGAGCCGGTAAAGGCACAAAGAAAGCTGCAAAGAAGTCCACGAAGAAAGCCGGCAAGAAAGCCACAAAGAAAGGTGGCAGTAAAAAAGGCACGAAGAAACGGGCCAGGAAGACTTCATCAACAGCTTCACCGGCAGCAGTAGAAGGATACGAGTCACCGGAAAGCACGGGCGCTGAAGCGTCTGGCATGGAAGAAGGCTCGGGTGGTGAGTCTGAAGCCGCAGCCAGCGAAAACGAAGACATGGAGTAGTTAGTGCGGCGCTGATGTATCCAGCCGGCAATCTTTTCATTCCTGTAGCGCACGGCCAGTTAGAAGCAATTCTGAAAGAGCCTCGCCAGGGCGCAGCGAAGGGCGTGGCCCTGGTCCTACACCCGCATCCACTCGGTGGCGGCACGATGCATAACAAGGTTGTGTTTCGTGCCGCCGCGGCGTTAAACGACGCGGGCCTCATTGTTCTCCGTATCAATTTCCGCGGCGTAGGCCAGAGCACCGGGCAGCACGACGAAGGGCGTGGTGAGCGTGACGACGTTGGCGCCGGCTTGGATTACTTGTCGCAGCAATATCCGGGTTTGCGGATCACTGTGTGTGGTTTTTCGTTTGGGTCCAGAGTCGGGCTGGAAGTCGGGATTCAGGATCCGCGCGTTGCGTTTCTGATCGCGATCGGCACGCCGCTCGAAAAGTATGACTTCAGTTTTCTCGCGCAGTGTCGCAAGCCGCTGCTGCTGGTCCACGGCGAGCACGACGAGTTTGGCGATGTCGAACGATTGCGCGAGCTGGTCGCCGAGTTTGAGAAAAGCGTACCCGTTAAATTAGTCGTGATACCGGGCGCCGGACACTTCTTCGAAAAACACCTCGACGAGCTCAAGCACGCAATCACAAACTGGGCCACAGATTTACACGGATGAAGATGGATCTTTATCCGTGATGCTGATGAAGTTCGACGTCGATGGTTTCTTATCACGCATGCGGAATTGGATGACGACGAAGCCAACTGCCACCACGATTGCCGCCGCCATACCGCCCAACAGCAACTTACCGAGATCATCAAAGCTACTCGTCGCGTTTTCCTGAAGCAGTGTCATTAGAAGCATTTGTCACGACCTTTCTGGGAGGTTCGTTTCAGAGCGGGGAGTGGCAGCTTAGACACCGTTGTCTGATTGTTTGTTCCGCTTTAGGATAGCGCGCATGCACGAATACACAGATCCTGCGATACGCATCACTCTTCTGCCGCGCGATACGAACTCACGCGGCACCATTTTCGGTGGCGTCATCCTGAGTTACATCGACACTGCGGGCGCCATCGAAGCGCATCGTCACACGCATATGGAGCGGTTTGTGACCGTGGCGATGAAGGAAGTGATCTTTCATAAGCCGGTATTCGTCGGCGACCTGGTGAGTTTTTATGCGGAGACAGTGCGCGTCGGCGCCACGTCGATAACAGTCCGCGTGATCGTGGAAGTTGAGCGGCTCGGAAAGGAAGAGCGCGTGCGCGTCACAGAAGCTGAAGTGATTTACGTCGCAGTCGACGAGCACGGTGAGAAAATACAAATCGTGCAGCCATAAACCATTTTGTGTTTTTGTGCTTTTTTGTGGCTAGTTTAGTCTTGCCTGCATTTTTCTCAACGCGATCGCGGCTTCTGTGAAATCAGGCTTCTGCTCGAGCGCTAATCCGTAATGCCTCGCCGCTTCGAGGAACCGGCGCCGCGTTTCATAAACCCGTCCGAGATTGAAATGCGGAAACGCGTACGACTCATACCGCGGCGCCAGCAACGCGCGTTTGAACCAACGCACTGATCCGTACGGATCACCCTTCGCAAGCAGGTAGCTGCCGATATCGTTGTAAGGATTTCCTAACGTCTCATCGACTCGAATCGCCTCGAGACACTCCTCGATCGCCTCGTCATATCGATTCTGAAAGCTGTAAACCCAACCAAGATAGGTGTGCGCCTCGGCAGTCGGATACGTCTCGATCGAGCGTTTGTATAGCTCGATCGCGCGCTCGTAATCATGCGCGAGCTGTGCCTCGTAAGCCTCGTTAAAGAGCTGGCTGGCTTCGTAGCGTTTGTCCATAAAGCTTCCACCTTATCCACAGATTATCGGTGTAATCTGTGGACTAGTTGCAGTTTGCGCCGGGCTTCTGAGCCGCGTCCAGACGTTTGATGCGTCCTTCCATCTTCGGCGCAATCGGCCGCGTCCCAAGCGCTTTCCGAACGACATCGACGTCGACCGGCGCTCGATCCGGAGGAATGATCACGGTCGCGCCTTTGAACATCGCGTAACCATCGCCGCCGTCGAGTCCGATGAACGTTGTGGTCGTGAACGTATACTTTTTCGCGTCGTCGAGTGGCAAACCGTTGACCGTCACATCGACGAGCCGCGCTCCGGGCGCGCGAGTCGCGTCAAACGAAAATTTCACACCCGAAACCTGCGGAAATCCACCGGGCTCCGAATCCTCAGCACTGCGACTGACGCCGTGTTCGAGCGCGGCCCGCAACGTCGCTCCCGTGATCTCGATCTTCACCAGTTTGTTCTTGAACGGCAAGATGGACAACAGATCTCTTTGCGTCAATCTTCCCGGTCCGATGATAGCGTCAGCACGAATGGAGCCGCCGTTCATGAAACCGATATCAGCCGCCGTCGCTTTCCGAAACGCATCCGCGATGAAGTTGCCGGCATTCGTTTCGCGCGTACGATTTTCTTTACTGCGCGCGTCGAGCGCAACGCTCGTGCGGCCTACAGGTTTAGCAAGCTCAGTTAAAAGGTTTGCATACTTCTTGTAGACTGCCGCGAATTCGGGTGCCTCTTTGGTCGTGCTGTCGACCGTGATCACTTTCCAATCGATACTATCGAGGTCTCCGGCGGGCGTGATATTGAGATCGATGCGCCCGAGCTCGCGCGCGTCTGAAGTCATCTTGAAGATCGGCGCGATGCCCGCGTGAGATTCGAGGAGGGTGTGCTCGTGCCCGCCGACGATCAGGTTGACGCCGGCGCAACGAGCGACTTCCTTGTCTTCGCGCATCGACAGGTGAGTCAAAGCGACGACCACTTTCACGCCCTGTCCGTGTAGCTCCGTGACAACTTCCTTCGCCGTATCACAGGGACTGCGAAACTCGACGTTATCACCCGGACGCGAAGTGATCTTCGTTTCCGGCAAAACGAGACCGAAGAGCCCGACCTTCACGCCACCAAACTCGCGCACGACGAAACGCTTCGCACCGCCGAATGGCTGACCGGTTCGCTTATCGATTACATTCGCCGCGATCCAGCCAAACTTCGATTCGGAAACACGCTGCACCAGCACATCTGGCCCAAAGTCAAATTCGTGATTGCCGTACGTCGCGTAGTCGAGACCGATCGCATTCCACGCTTCGATCATCTGCGCGCCTTTGTACGTGATCGATTCGACTGACGGTGAAATGGTGTCGCCAGCCATCAGTAATAATGTGTTTGGGTTTTGCTGCTGGATCGATTTCTTGAGCGTCAGTACTCGTCCGAGCCCGCCCGCCTTGCCTTGATCGACAGGAGCAAACTGGTAGACGTCGTTAACCTGCAAGAGGGTGACTTTAACGTTACACTGGCTCTTCTCCTGCGCGGTAACGGTGAAGAGCGCGGCGACGAGCAGGACCAGAGCCAGCGCCCTACGGCGCGTAAACATCCAATCGTGGTTCATATTTTTTGACCTTGTATCCACAGATTACACAGATCGGTTTGTGAAATCTGTGTAATCTGTGGACGGACTTGAGCGGTGAATTATACTCAGGTATTCAATGCCGGATAGAGAGATATTCTTCATAACAGGTTTCCCGGGCTTCATCGCGAACCGGCTACTCGAGCGGCTCGCTCGGCAGGACTGCGATTTCATTCTGCTCGTGCAACCGTCACTACTCGGCCGCGCCCGCGAAGAAATTGCCCGCATCGCGCAGCTCAGTGGCAGAGATGTCGAGGAGTTTAAGTTTGTCGAAGGCGACATCAGCGTACCGCAAATGGGGTTGAGTGCTGCGGATCTCGAACTGGTCCAACAACAAACGACGCGCGTGTTTCATCTCGCCGCAGTTTACGACCTCGCGGTTCCTGAAGCCCTCGCGATGCGTGTAAATGCCCGCGGCACGCGCAATGTCGTCAACCTGGCGCGCACGCTGCCAAACCTGCAGCAGTTTCATCATGTCTCAACTTGTTACGTCGCCGGCAAGCGCGAAGGCGTGATTCTCGAGACAGAGCTTCGCCACGATGCCGGTTATCGAAACTATTACGAGGAATCCAAATATCTCGCGGAGCTGGAAGTCGAGTCAGCGAAGAGCGACTTGCCGGTCACGATTCATCGTCCGGCGGTTGTGTGTGGTGATTCGAAAACAGGCGAGACAGGAAAGTACGACGGTGTTTACTACCTGATTCACTATCTCCTGCGTTGGCCCAGCGTGCTCTCGACGATCAATATCGGAAACCACAAGGTGAGCCTGAATCTCGTGCCAGTGGATTTCGTAGTCGACGCGATGGCGGCGCTGGCGTTTGACGAGCGAGCGATCGGCAAGACTCTGCAACTCGCCGATCCCGCGCCACTCACGACAAACCAGTTATTCAACGCAATCGCGAAATCGATCGACGGTCACAAGTCGAAGATCACGGCCCCGGCCAGGCTCGTGCGCTTCTTCCTGATGCTACCGCCGTCACCAAAGATCACGGGCCTCCCTCACCACGCCGTCCCATACTTCTTCGTCAAACAACTCTACGACACAACCCAGTCGCAGCAGATGCTCGCCCCTCACGGTATCCACTGCCCACCTTTCGAAACCTACGTCGACCAGATAGTCGACTTCGCGAAACAACACCCAGTTATTTAGCCACGGATTTCACGGATGAACACGGATTTTCTTACAGTGTTTATCGGTGTAATCCGTGGCTTGACATTTCCTCGATTTAGAATTAGTCTAAATCCATCGTGAAGGAAGCCAAGCCAAAACCGAAGCTGACGCCGCAGCGAGAAGCTGTCTTTCAGGTGATCCGGGAACGCGACGATCACCCGACTGCCGGCGACATCTTCGAAGCGGCTCGCCAGCGTTTGCCCGGTATCAGCTACGCAACTGTTTACAACTCCCTGCGCTACCTGAAGGAAGCCGGGCTGGTTCACGAGATAAATTTTGGCGACAGCGCCAGCCGCTACGATCGCGAGCTGGATCGTCACGACCATGCGATCTGCAACGATTGTGGAAAGCTGGTCGATTTCGAATTGCCGGACGCCGCAAAGCTTATGAACGCCGCCGCTCGAAAATCACATTTCAAACCGCAGTCGGTTCATCTGACGTTGAGAGGACGTTGCCCCGACTGCTGTGCAGGTTCAAACGATTAACGGAATTTAAATTACTTGGAGGATACATAGGATACATGACAGCAGCAACAGCAGTAGCAGCAGAGAAGGCGATGGTGGGCCAACCGGCGCCGGATTTTGAAATGGCCTCGACGAAGAACATTGAGAAACTGAACGAGCCGGTGAAGCTTTCCGATTATCGCGGCAAGTGGCTCGTGATGGTTTTCTATCCACTCGATTTCACGTTTGTTTGCCCGACGGAGTTGACGACTTTCAGCGATCGTTACCAGGACTTCGCGGACATCGGCGCCGACATCATCGGCATTTCTACTGACTCGGTTTTCTCGCACCGTGCGTGGTTGAACACAGACCGCGACAAGGGCGGAGTTTCCGGTTTGAAATATCCGTTGGCGGCTGATGCGACGAAGAAAGTGGCGAGCGATTACGGCGTTTTGATCGAAGACCGCGGCATCGCGCTTCGTGGTTTGTTCGTGATCGATCCGGAAGGCATTCTTCGTTACAAAGTCGTGCACGATCTGAACGTTGGTCGCTCGGCTGAAGAAACGCTGCGCGTGATTCAGGCGTTGCAGACCGGTGGTCTTTGCCAGGCTGAGTGGAAGCCCGGCCAGAAGACGTTGAACTAATGAAGCCATCCACAGATTACACAGATCGATCTGTGTAATCTGTGGATAAGAAATAGAGAAACAACAGCAATGGCGATGAAGATTGGAACACAGTTGCCCAAACTCGAAGGCGCAACGGAGTGGTTTGGTGGTACGCAGGCTCATGCTGAGTCAGAAGCGACCGGCCATCCGACACTCGTTCACTTCTGGTCGGCGAGCTGCGGGATATGCAAAGACAACCTGCCGCGCGTTGGGCAATGGCGAGATGAAAAGAGAGAACAAGGTTTACGTGTGATCGGTATCCACATGCCGCGCTACGAGGCTGACACTGACGTCGAAGCCGTGCGCGATCTGATCTCGAAGTATGGTCTGAGCGAGCCGGTCGCAGTTGATAACGAACACAAGTTGAAAGACGCGTTTGGGAATGACCAGGGCTTTGTGCCGGCGTATTACCTGTTTGATGCGGAAGGAAAGTTGAGAAGCTTCGCTGCGGGTGAGCGTGGGCTTGATATGTTGAAGACAGCTTTAGAGCGGATGACAGCTTAGACAGGATTTACAAGATTTCGACAGGATTTACATGTTCATCCTGAAAAATCATGTAAATCCTGTCAACAACTTGCTCAACAAATAAATACTCACAACGGCACTACCAATCGCCAACACTATCAGTCCAACAATTATCCCACCCACAAAGATCCAATCACTCAAATCACCGGCGCGCGCTTCTTCCGCCGAAAGAGTCGCCCGCTTCCGCAGCAACGCCACATTCTTCTGATTCGACTTCCACCACGCATCCGCCACGTCTCCAACAACCGGCAACGATCCAAGCAGATAATCAATACCGATATTCAGTCCCATGCGCAGTATCGTTATCTTCGGCACCCCGTGACGTACCGCCGCCGCGAGGATGTAAAACGAAACGAGCGCCGTACTCGTATCGCCAAACCCTGGAATCAGACCAATCAGCGCATCCAGCCCAAAGCGCCATCCGACGATCGGCACTCTGAACAGATCGTCCATGAGCCATCCCAAACGCTCGACACTTTTATTGATTGTTAACGAATTCGTGTTACTTGCTGCCAAAAGAATTTCCCCACCTTCGCTAGCGCGTTGAAAGCGTTCTTATCACCACCCGATTTGGGGGGATTTTGTTTCGTGGGGAGTCCGAGTGTCGCAGCCAACTCAGCGTCCGGCGGCGCGATGTCTTCGTCGCCACGCTTCGCGGTTAGCCAGCGGGTGAATGTACGACCAATCATTCGCCTTTGTTCATTCGGAGCTTCGGCGACAAGCGCGATGCGCAGGTCTTCGAGCTGGGCAATCTCGTAGAGGTTTGCCTGGTAGTAGTTGCGGAGGGCCGCGAAGATCTTCTCCTCACCAAGCGTCTTTTGCAGGTCAACAAACATCAGCGCGCCTTTGGCGCTGACGATGGCAGCGTACTGGAACGTGTTGCGATAGTCGCGCGAGGGACGATTGGCGTCCATGTCGTCGCCGCCGAACGTGCGATAGAGACGATAGACACCTTTCACTTGATCGTTGAGTACAGCAGTCGCTTTCTCCTCGCCATAGACGTTTTTGTAGTAGAGCAGCGCTGACCAGCCTGAGAGTGCTTCATCGAGCAGCGGCTCGCGTGCGGGATCGTTACCGACGGCCGCGCCCCACCATTGATGCGCGACGAGATGCGCGACGGCCCATTCCAGACTCTCCTCGACCGACGGTCTTTGCTCGCGAATGATCTCGGGCAGATTGCGTACGGCGGGCGAGTCAAAGTCGACGTAGAACGCGCTCGCGATGATGTTGAAACCGGAGAACTCAGCGCTTCCGAGTCCCGCGACGAGCGGAGCTTCAGCGATGCTGACCTGCTTGAACGGGAGTGGTCCAAATAGCGACGTGAACACTCGCAACGAGTTAGCAGCGACGGTCAACGCACGTTTGCCGACGCGCTCGTGCTCGGCGAGATAGATCGAGCGGATGTTGACGCCTTGTACTTCCGTGTGTTCGCTCTTCAGACCGCGTCCAGTGAGAATCGCGAAGTCGCGCAACGCAGCGGCGGTGAATGTTTGCCCGGTCTTCTCGTTGCGCGGGCCGGATTCGATGCCGGAAGTAAACACGTCGACGTTCGAGTTTGTTGAAACAGTAACTTCGTAATCTGCGACTTCGTTGAAGACAAAATCGCCTACGGACGGCTCGAGCTTGCGTCGCCACTCGTCGCCGTCGTGTACAGTTAATACAGGAAACGCAGAGCCGAGCAGCATCACGCCACGGGAGGAAAAGTTGATGTCGCGGGCGCGACGCATTTCGCGATCGCTGCGTATCGCGGCGCTGACTTGCTTTATGACGTGCGTTGTCAGGCTCGTCTCGTCGCGATCGATCTCCGGCACTGAGCCTTTGAACTTGATGACTACTTCGGCGGTCGCTTCAGGCGCGACCTGCTCGCGCAGGTTGATGCGCAACGTCGTGCCTTGATCGTCGAGTGAAGAGAAGAGCAGTGTGTCGTCAGATCCGGCGCGCACTTCGAGAATGTCGATACGTGGCTCGTCTGCGTCAGACGCCGTGCTGTTTGCGGTGACCGGCTGATCGCCGGTGCGCAGGTTTGGATACAGATGAAAGTAGATGATCGAAGTCGGCTTCTCACCGCGATTAATCCATTGAACTCGCTCGGTGCCGGTGTAAGTGAGACGATCGAAATCGATCTTCAGATCGATCTTGTATGAATGTCTTTCCGCCTGTTGTTGAGGCGTATGCGCGATCAGTCCCTGAGCCGAAAGGCATATAAAAATAACAACGCATAGACAGAATTTCTCACGCAGCGGCGCAACGGCGCAAAGCGCTACCGCGTTTCTGAGAGTTTTCGTTGCGCCGTTGCGCCGTTGCGGGAGAAACATTTTCTTTTTACTTAATCACCACTGACTGAATCACGTCGCCGCGTACGATCCTGTCAACTACATCCATTCCCGTCACCACTCGCCCGAAAACCGTGTAGCCTCCGTCGAGGTGCGGCTGCGGCGAGTGTGTCACAAACCACTGCGACCCGCCCGTGTCTTTGCCTGAGAGCGCCATGCCGACTGCCGCGCGGTCGTAAGGCACCTGGTTGATCTCGCAGCGAATCTGGTAACCCGGCCCGCCGTTTCCATCGCCTCTCGGATCGCCGTCCTGAATCACAAAATTCGGCACGACCCGGTGAATGGTGATGTTTCGAAAATAGTCCCGCTGGGCAAGCTGAACGAAGTTATCTACGGTAAGG
>Ga0208338_1000074_pt1 | contig 36931 bp, 30 predicted proteins | sample ForSoiNitrogNN91_FD_187858 | JGI IMG/M metagenome (GOLD analysis project Ga0208338, IMG submission 187858) | Forest soil microbial communities from Browns Valley, California, USA, that are Nitrogen fertilized - NN91 (SPAdes) | ecosystem: Environmental > Terrestrial > Soil > Temperate forest ...
GCGATGGCGAGCGAGGTGCGGCCCATTGCGGCCTCAGTGTAGACCTCGTCCCAAGTGCCCGCGCCGCCTGCGTCAGTGTTGCGGAAAATGCGGGATTGCGGTTCGCCCGGGTTGAAAGCCGTGCCTGCCGCTACGAAGATGTAGTCAGTCGGCTGGTCAGTGCGGATTACGAGGTCCATCGCTCCGCGCACGCCCGTGGTGCTACCGATTACAGTAGGAATGTTCAGGGCCAGCGTCCAGGTCGTGCCGCCGTCGAGCGAGCGGAATACTCCGGTACCCGTCGCGGCGTAAACATGTTGACCGTTAACGTTGCTGACGACGATGTCATTTACGAAGAAGAAGTTCGAGTTTGATACGGTTGCGGTTAATCGAGTCCAATGCGCACCCGCGTCGATCGACTTGAATATACCAGCGCCGCGGACACCATCGGCGTTGAAGAATCCCTCTCCCGTACCTGCGTAGAGGGTATTGTGATTGGTTGGATCGAGGGAGAGGGAGGTGACAGCGATGTTCGCCATAAAGTCATCAAGCGGAAGCCATGCCGAACCGCCGTTGGTTGTTTTCCAGATGCCACCAACTACTCCTGCAGCGTACATCACATTAGGATTGACCGGATCGATGACCAATGCACGTGTGCGACCACCGACGTTGCCCGGTCCCAGCGACTGCCACGTGCCGAGCGCGCCGCCTGTTGAAGCGCTACCGTCACCGGCGCCGCCGCCACCCGTGCTGCCCGGAAACTCACCGTCTCCCGGGTCGAGTATTTCATCGGCGTCGTTGCTGTTAGCCTGTGCCGGCATGCTCTTGCCCTTGGCGGACGAGAACCGCTTCATCTTTTTAATCTGTTCTTTTGCCTGGAAGTAGCGCTCGATTGGTAACACTTTCTCGCCTTTGGGGAGGCGTTTTTGGAGGTAGTAATCGAGTGCCTCTTGTGGCTGGTCGAAGCGCTCGCCGTCGAGGTCCGCTTCTCCTTTAAATAGGGCGGCAGCGCGCGGATTGCGTTTGATGGCTGCGCGGCGTGCGACAGCTTCTTTGCGCGATTCACGTTTTTCACGCGCCTCTTTCGAGCGCTCAGAGCTGGCGGAGGCTTTACGCTCCACACGTGATTTTTGTCGTTTTGGATTCTTGTTGACGGCCAATGAAACAGCGCCGTTCAGGAAGAGCATACAGATCAAGGTCAGGGATGTGGTGATGCGACTACGCATAACTAGGAGTGTCCTTTCGTTGGGAGCGCGTGAACTTAGGATCGACTTTAACTCTTATCGGACTTCGTAAGTGAAAACCGCCTCTCCTCCTACCGGAATTCGTAAGAGAGAAGAGAAGAGGGGTGATGATTAAATTGTCTGCTGACCACTTTGTCGTAAAGGGAGGGCATTATGGCAAACCGTGGGAAAAAGCACAAATCGCGGCGGGAGTTTTTGACAGGATTTACAAGATTTCAGAGTTACATGTAAATCCTGTCTGATCTTGTAAATCCTGTAAACGATTAATCTTTAATCACTGAGTGCTCGGGGTGTTCGTGCCGTTTGGCTCGTCGATGTATTTCTTGAGCCACGCGTAAAGCTCCTGGTACCAGTAACGACTGTTCTCGCCCTTTAATATCCAGTGGTTCTCGTCGGGCCAGACGAGCAAACGACTCAGAACGCGCAGGCGTTGCAGCACACTCCAGTTTTCAAGGGTTTGATTTAGCGGTACGCGGAAATCGTTCTCGCCGACTGACAGCAGTATCGGAGTGCGAAAGTTCTTCGCAAAGCGGATCGGATTCTGCTCGCGCCACACTGGTCCCTGCTCCCAAACTGGTCCACCGTTGTTTACTTCACGCGAGTAGATCGTGTCGCTCGTTCCCCATTGCGATTCGAGATTAATCAAGCCGGCATGACTGACCAGCGCCTTGTAGCGCGTGGTCGTGGCCTGCATCCAGTTGACCATGTGACCGCCGTAACTCGCACCCGCACCAGCCTGGCGCGTTCCGTCGACAAACGAGTAGAGCCGGATTGCTTCATCCGCAGCTTCGTTGATCTCATTCGCTGGTCCTTTAAAAGGATCGCCCTTAATACTTTGCGCAAAAGCCTCACCAAATCCCGTCGAGCCGGAGTAGTTGGTTAGCAGCACGACGTATCCGGGTCGGGAAAGCATGAAATAGTTCCAGCGCAGTCCCCAGTTGTCGCGCCACATGCTGTGTGGTCCACCGTGCATGACAACGAACAGCGGATACTTCTTGTGCTCATCGAAATTCGGCGGCAGCGCGATCATGTTGTGAATGCGTTTGCCTGCTTTGCTGGTGAACCAGAAGTGACGCAGCGGTTGCCAGTCGATCTTGGCGACCTGATCGGCATTGAAGAACGTGAGTGGTGTTTGAACTTTTGATGACAGATCCAAACGAAAGATCCCAGGCGGATTGATCGCGCTTTCCCAACTCGCGAGCACGATGGTCGTTGGCGCTTTTGAAGGAATTCGCAGATTCGTGTAAACGCCCTTCGTCATGTCCATGGCGAGACGCACTTCGCCACCGTCAGCAGGGAGGGTGAAGAGTTTCTCGTTACCGGCTTCTTCCGCTGTGAGATAGATCGACTTGCTGTCAGGCGTGAATGCGTAGCCGCCAACCGATCGATCCCATTTAGCAGTGAGGACTTCAGGCTGAGCTACGTTCGGCCACGCTAACTTCACGAGTCGATCGAGATGGTAGGTTTTGTTATCACCTTCGTTTTCGGTAAGCGCATACAACGCATTGCCATCAGGCCGAAAGACAGGATTAGTAAAACTATCGTCACCAGTCGTGAGACGCACCGGCTCGCCACCGCTTGCCAGCACTTTGAAAAGCGATGTGTTCGTGTTGGCATAAGCCGCAGCGTTTCTGTTTGTTGAAGCGACGAACACGATGGCATTGCCATCAGGCGTCCAAACAGGATCGAGCTCTTCACCGGAATCGGAAACGCGACCAGCGAAACCGCGCTCACTGACTAACTTTGTTCCGGCCAGTAGATCTTTCGCCTTCGCACCGGGCTGCGCAGTTTGCACAAATAGGTGCGCTTGTGTGTCTTCGATCCACTTGTCCCAGTTTCGAATCGGAAACTTGTCGTAAACTCGCACGCGATACTTTTGCGCTTTTCGTTCAGCCGCAATCTTCTTGTTGGCCTCGTCATCAGCCGCGCCGGGATAGACCGTGCTGACGAAGAGTAATGCTTGTCCATCGGGCCGCCACTGCGGAGCGCGCGCGCCAGTCGAAAGCGAAGTCATGCGCACTGCTTCACCACCCTCAGCTACATCCAGCACGTAAATCTGGCTGGCCTCATCGCCTTCGCGTCGTGCTGCAAATGCGATTTGACGACTGTCAGGACTCCACGCGACGCCACTCTCACCACCTTTGGTTGACGTCAGCCGGCGCGGCTTCACCCCTCCATCAGTCGGAACGATCCAGAGGTCTGACACCTGGTCCTTTTCGTCATAAGCCGGCTCGACGAGGGAGAACACCACCCACTTTCCATCCGGACTCGGCACCGGCGCCCCGACACGCTTCATCATCCACATGGTTTCGTGCGTCAATGGCACTTTGGTTTGTGCGCTAACGAACAGCCATGTGGCCGAAATCAGAACGATGATAGTCAGTGCCTGACAAGAGTACCGGTAGGAACGTCGTGTAAACATGAGTGATCTCCTGCGAAGTTGATGGTTGGCGCGGAAATCATACCGGAGCGGCTGCCAAAACGCACAAAGCTTTAGCGATGATTCCGCGAAATGATTTTGTAACTTTTAGTGAGTTAATGCTGACGAGCGAGGGGGGACCACAGACATGTCTAACACTTTTGAGCGCCGCCGCGCCTACCGGCGAACCGAAGATATCTACCGCAAAGCAATCGAAGACATTCGAGATTACGCAATCTTTCTGATTGACGTTGACGGCCTTGTGACCAATTGGAATGTCGGCGCCCAGCACATACTCGGCTATACCGAAGAGGAGATTATCGGTAAAGACGCCAGCAAGTTTTTTACCTTGGAAGACAGGGTGAAGGGAGTTCCGGCGAAAGAACTGACCGAAGCCGCAATGCTGGGCCGTGCGGAAGACGAACGATGGCACGTGCGGCGCAACGGCTCACGTTTCTGGGCCAGCGGCATTGTCACTCCTGTGCGCGACCAAATGGGACAGCTTATCGGTTTCTCGAAGGTCATGCGCGATATGACCGAGCGCAACAAGTTAACCCAGGAGCGCGATCGGTTCTTTGCGTTGTCGATTGACATGCTTTGCATTGTTCACCTCGATGGTCGTTTCCAGCGAGTGAATCCGGCTTTCCAGCAAGTGTTAGGTTTTTCTGAAGAAGAGCTGTTGGTGATGAATTTATTTCAGCTCTTGCATCCGGACGATGTTGCTAAAACTCTCAGCGAATACGAGCGACTGTCCTCTGGCGAGCCGGTGACGCATATGGAGAACCGGCTGCGCACGAAAGATGACACATACAAGTGGGTGGCGTGGAGCTATTTCCCTGTGCCGGAGGATGGACTTGCTTTTGGTGTTGGCCGCGACATGACAGAGCTGCGGCAGATCCATGAAGTGCTGCGGCTGCGGGCACAGGAGTTGGAAGACGCGAACCGTGTGAAAGATGAATTTCTCGCCACTATGTCACACGAGTTGCGAACGCCGTTGACTTCGATTCTCGGCTGGTCGCGTCTGTTGCAGTCAAATCAGTTGAGTAACAAAGAGAAAGATCGTGCGGTTCAAGTCATTCAACGCAATGCGGAAGCGCAGTCGAAGTTGATTGAAGATTTGCTGGACGTGTCGCGCATCATCACTGGGAAATTGAAGATTGAGTTTCAACCGGTATCGTTTGCGTCGATAACTGAGGGCGTGATCAATTCGCTTGGCCCTGCTGTTGATGCAAAGCAGTTGCGACTTGAGACGGAGATCGATCCCGCGGCTGGTCCAATCCTTGGCGATCCAGCGCGGTTGCAACAGATCGTCACGAATCTGCTCTCGAATGCGATTAAATTCACGCCGAGTGGTGGAAGCATTTATGTTTGTCTCGAACGCCGTGATTCGCATGTGAAATTGGAAGTGCGGGATACGGGAGTGGGAATCGAAGCGAAGCACTTGCCACACATCTTTGAGCGATTCAGACAGGTCGACTCATCGAATGTTCGTGCGCATGGCGGGCTTGGGCTGGGGCTCGCAATCGTCGATTACCTCGCGCGCCAGCAGGGAGGAACTGTTGCGGCCAGGAGTGAAGGGCTGGGCAAAGGAGCAACGTTTATGGTCGAGTTTCCCCTCACGTCTTTGGAGGTCACGGGTCGAAATTTCGCCGCAGCCGAATTATTCACCGAACGAGCTTCAGCCGCATTAGAGATAATTGAGCGTGCCGCAGATGAGAGACTGAAGGATGTGCGCGTTCTCGTTGTTGAAGATGACCCGGACACACAAGAGCTACTCAAGACTGTGCTGCAACAACATGGCGCCGAAGTCGTGACTGTCGGGTCTGCCCCGAGTGCGTTGACAGAGATCGGACGAGGGAAGCCTGACGTCATTATTAGTGATATCGCAATGGCCGGTGAAAATGGCTACGAGTTGATCAGGAAAGTACGATCGTTAGAGCCTGAGGCAGGAGGTCATATTCCTGCTATCGCACTAACCGCATATGCGAGCGTGGCGGATCGGCGTCGAGCACTAATGGCTGGTTTTCAAACACACCTGTCAAAACCGATTGAGCCCGATGACCTGTTGGCGGTCATTTTGAGTCTCACATATCAGCAGGACGTCGGCTGCGGAGATAAAGTGGAGGACGCCCGCTAGATTTGTTGAACTAGCTGGTGAATGTGCGCGTAATCTGCCAAGTCTGAGCTAAGTTCGGCAACTCAAGATAGCCTACAAACATCGTAACGGGCCGCTCATTTTTTGTGTCTAACTTGTTGTGGAGGATTTACATTTGATTCATAGCGCCATTTTTACTGGTTTTCAAAAAGCCGCGCTTCTGCTCGGCTTTGTCGTGATTGGGCTATTTTCAGCCGCGTCCGTTCAGGCCCAGGCAACCACTGCCCCGAATCCCAAAAGTGAGATCACGTCGAGTCTGACTGATCTTTCGAATCTATACAGAACCGAAGTCGAGAGGTTAGAGAAGCGACAGCAGCAGTCGCAGCAGCTCTACAACGACGGGCTCATCTCCCGCGTGGACTTTGAAAAAGGTGACAAAGAGTTAGCCGATGCGCGCGCCAAGGTCGAGCAGATCACGAAGGAGATCGCCGCTGTGAATCAACCGGCGCAAGCGCTTCCTGAAGTTGTTTCGAGTCTCGTGGCAGCGGGCAATCAGGTTTGGTCTACAGGTAATGTGAAGGTTGATAATCTGATTCGACTCTACGGTGGACAGTATGGAGTGGATCCTTTCCTGATTTACTGCACGATGGCGCAGGAGTCGAGTTTCAATGGTGGTGCGATGAGTCCGAAAGGTGCGCAGGGGTTGATGCAGCTCATGCCTGACACGGCTGCGCGATATGGGGTGACGAATCCTTATGACGTGGGCCAAAACATCAAGGGTGGCACGCGCTATCTGAAAGATCTGCTGAAGATGTTCAATGGTCGCGTTGACCTCGCGCTGGCGGGATACAATGCCGGGGAAGGCGCGGTGATGAAGTATGGCAATACGGTTCCGCCGTACACCGAAACACGCAACTACGTGCGTTTGATTCTGAAGCGGTACTCCACGAAGAAGCCAGTTTCTTAATTCAGGCCACCAAAGGCACAAAGGCACAAACTGAGATTATTCGGTTTGTGCCTTTTTAGATCTCCATTAAGTCTTTTCCGACGATCACTTGTCCTTTAAAAGTTTTGCGCGCGCCTGCGGCCCATTGTTCGTCGGTGATTGAAGCGTCGTCACCGGGAACGAAGTGTGACAGCACAAGAGTCTTCACGCCGGCTTGCGTAGCGATCTTGCCGACGTCTTCGGGCAGTGTGTGAGCTGCCATAAGGTGTTCGCGAAGTCTCTTTGCGTTCGGCAAACGTTGAAGGAGTGCTTCAATGCCGGGCAGGTACATTACTTCGTGGACGAGCACGTCTGCGCCTTTCGCAAACTCAGCGAGCTCCGGTGCGTATGCTGTATCGCCGGATATGACTACGGAACGATCGTTCGCGTCGAAACGATAAGCATACGATTGCTTGATGGGCGGATGACGAACGAGGCACGAGGTTACTTTTACGTCGTCATTTGTTAACACGACGCCGGGCTTATCGAATTCATGCGGCGTTAATAGGGTGCGTAGGTCTGCACGACCTTCGTCGACGATGCGTGTGTCGATATCAAACTTGAGATAGTTGAAGAAGTCACGTGTCATCTGGGTCAAGCCTCGTGGGCCATAGGCGTCGAAGCGCACGGGTAAGCCAGTGATCCACGCGTTATAGAAGAGTGGTCCGAGCTCGATATTGTGATCGGAATGGTGATGAGTGATAAAGACGTACCGTACACGATTGAGCGCCACGCCTGCGCTGATCAATTGTTTCGACACTCCATAACCGCAGTCGACGACGTACGGCACGTCGTTGATTATTAGCAGGGTTGCAGGATTACTTCGTCCTGCTTCACCGACTCTTGGTCCACCCTTGGTTCCCAGCAACACAATCCGCGTCGGTTTTGCTTGTTGCTGCGCAAATACATTCTGACGCAGAAGCGCATGCGAGACGGCAAGGCTCGTAACGCCGGTTAGAAACTGTCTACGTGTGGTTTGCATTTTTAATGTGAGCATAATCAACTGTGCGTCTTTAGCCAACGCCTGATGGCAGAGATGTATTCGCGAACGGGAGTCATTGCAAACTCGTGTCTGGAAAAGCCAGCCTTTTTGCGTTGGTCATAGAAATCAGAGTAAAACTCAGTGAATTCTTCCCAGAGAGCGCTTCCACTCGGGGCGCTGTTTAGATGAATAGTCTCAACAAACCAGTTTCTTAAAGCGATCACAGCTTCCTCTGGATCATTCGCGTGAGATTTAGCATCAATACCTCCTAGATCTGAAAGAGCTCGTTTATAGTCATGAGGCCCCGCGCCTAAAACCAGAAATCTCTTCTTCCGAAAGTATCCTGCGGCCGCACGGCGGCATCCATAATCGATTCCTAATTAAAAGGGAATGTTCAGCCGGAAAAACTCACCTCGTCTTCGCGATCTTATTCTGGAAAGATCATGAATGCTGTATCGCGATTTAAGAATGAGTGACAGAATTTTGTTGATTCGTTGTTCTCCCGAATCCGCGGACTGCGATGAGATCTGAGGGGTGAATCCTAAATAAACTATGGTGAAAAGGATCGGATTGAGCAGGGATGAACTGTATTGGCTGTCAAATGGACAGTTGATAAATACGTTTTTGTTGAATCCCGGGTGAGGACCAGGTCGCATTTATGTTTTCTCTACTTGCGGCTAGCGCTAATTTAGTTCTGATACTTGCCTATAAGGGTGCATATACCGGACGCTGCCGTCCCGGTTGTGTACATATAGGTCAAATCCCTTTCTTTTACACTTCGATTTTGCCCACGATATGGCGTCGCTTCGCGAGTCAAATCTTTTAGCGGCACGTGAGGCCCCGTATGTTTTGACCTTCCAGCGGCCTTGCCAGGGAAAAACCAATTGCGCTTTCTTTATCATGATTGGAGCGTACTATAGCACGAGATCGCCCAATCCGTATACTCTGTGGGGAGACAAAAACATGAAACGAATCTTTATCCTGATCGGTGTTTTGCTAGTCGCGGGTTTGGTCCGTGGTGACCAGGATCCACTCAAAGTAAATTCAAAAACGATCGCACTGAAACTCGAGAACCAGCGTGTTCGCGTGCTCGAAGCAACGATCAAACCCGGCGATAAGGAGGCCACACACTCGCACCCCGCTTACGTGATCTATGTGATCGCCGGCGGCAAGTTTCGCAATCATGCTGTAGACGGAACTATCACTGACGGTGAGTTCAAAACCGGCGACGTCATCTACCGCGATCCCGTAACACACTGGGCCGAAAACATCGGCGACACGACGATCCGTCTCGTGCTGGTTGAGCTTAAGAATTAACTCCGCCGGTTAAGTGGCCTGAAGCTGTAGGCGAGAGCAGCCTCGCGATAAGCAGGTGCATCCGGTCGAAGTCGATCGGCTTTGTTAAATATCCCGAGATACCCGCATCGTAAGCCGCGCGCTGAAAACCCTCGGTGCCGAACGCCGTAATCGCTACGATCGGAACCTCACGCAGCGGATCGGTTTCACGAATTCTGCGCGTTGCACCGAGTCCGTCGAGTGTAGGCAGATTGATATCCATCAAAATGAGGTTGGGCAACATCTGCATCGCGACGGTAACAGCATCTTCACCATCACTCGCCGTCACTACGCGATAACCCTGTTGTTGCAGATCAAGACTGATCACTGCCACGTTATCGGCCGAATCGTCGACCACGAGAATTAAGAATTTCGGCTGGATAGTTTGACCTCCGCGCGAGGACGGAGTCTCATTTAATGCCGGGAGCCCCGACGTCGCTAACGGGTCCTTGGGTACCATATGTCGACGATTATAGCGGTGCTCGTGGTCGTTTAGTAAACTCACCTCATGGACGCGAAATTTCATCCCGCAATCAATGCTATGCGCGCCGGCGACCTGGAGAAGTTGAGAGCACTCGTCACCGCGGACCCGTCAATCGTGACGTCGCGGTCATCGAAGAGTCATCCAACGTTGCTGCAAGCCCTGGTACTGGACGGCAAAGACAAACCGAAGAATGTCGAGATGGTCCAGGTGCTGATCGATGCTGGCGCGGAGTTGAACGAGCCGCTCGTTGCTGCTGGCAGTATCGATAATCGTCCTGCTGCCGAATTGTTACTCGATCATGGCGCAGCAATCGATGGCTCGGGTGGCTGGTCGCCTTTGGAAGAAGCTTTGTACTGGAATAATCGTAGCGTGATCGCGTTATTACTCGAACGCGGTGCGAAAGTGAAGAACTTGCGCACCGCAGCGGCACTCGGTCGCACTGATCTGATCGAGAGCTATTTCAACGCGGACGGTAGTTTGAAATCGGAGGCTGGCAGAATCGACTGGCCCTTCGGCAGTCTCGATCAGATCGCCTGCTCGAATCACAATGCCGCAGTCAAGCAGGCGCTCGCTGATCGTGTAAACGCGTGGTCCCAGGATCGGCAGGGTATCATCAACAATGCTTTTGTCTACGCGTGCATGCACGGCCACATCGAAGCGGCGAAGCTATTGCTGGACAAAGGCGCGGAGATCAATGTTATTCCGGGTGGGTTCGATTACGCTGGCACCGGCTTACATTACGCGGCGATGAACGGTCATCGATCAATGGTTGAGTTCCTGTTGGCCCACGGCGCAGATCGTAACGTGAAGGACACTAAGGTCGACTCAACCCCCGCCGGCTGGGCCGACCACGGCGGCCACCCAGATCTCCGCGACTTATTGAGCTGCGAATAAGGTTTCACGCAAAGACGCAAAGATCGCAAAGACGCAAAGGCGGGTCAAAGACCTGGACGCGATCGAAGCACTTGACCCGCCTTTGCGTCTTTGCGTTCTTTGCGCCTTTGCGTGAAAAACCTATTTTACGTGCAGTGAGCCTGCTATTGCAGGTTGTACTGACTGTTTCTTCTTCTGCTGGCGAGAGGAAGCGATATGCTGTCATTTCAGTCGAGGAGGAGTTAAGCGCGTCTGCGTTGAAGCGGTGTTTTAGTTTTTGTCTTGCCAACCTCGGCCAGCACTTTCTTCGCTTCTCGCGCTTGCCATTGTGCATTGTTGAGACGCTCGCGGGCTTGGCCGAGGTTCATTTGGGTGAGACACCCTTGCGCATCTTTGATTGCTCGCAATGCGAAGTTCAACCGCTTACACGCTTCGCGCAGGCGGTCGATCTCGGAGTCTTCAGAGGGCTCGGGGGCAAACCCGATTGCGTTCATTACTGCAACTTACCGAGGCGATTTTCGTTTGGCAATAAAACAAAACTCAGGAGTAATTACCATGCGAAGAGACAAGCTACCAAACCGAGTGTGGTTGGGTATTGCAATCATTTTTCTTATCGCGCCAAACGTCGCGGTTGCGCAGGACCACGCCGCGAAGATCCAGGAATTTCTCGCGACCGCGCATAAGTACCGGCAGTTCAATGGCACAGTGCTCGTCGCTGAAAACGGAAAGATCATTTACAAGGGCGCGTATGGACAAGCCAATATTGAGTGGAATATTCCGAACACGCCCGATACGAGGTTTCGGCTCGGATCGATCACGAAGCAGTTCACCGCGACCGTCATCCTGCAATTAGTCGAGCAAGGGAAGATCAAACTCGACGCTAAGCTGTCGGATTATCTGCCGGACTATAGAAAAGACACGGGCGAGAAGGTGACGATTCATCACCTGCTCACGCACACGTCCGGCATTCCGAGTTACACCAGCCAGCCCGGCTTCTTTCAGAACGTCAGCCGCAACCCTTACAAGGTGGATGAATTCGTGAAGAAGTATGCGAGCGGCGATCTCGAGTTCGAGCCGGGCTCAAAATTCAGGTACAACAACTCCGGTTACTTTCTTCTCGGCGCAATCATCGAGCGCGTCACCGGCAAACCTTACGAGCAGGTGTTGCAGCAGAACATCTTCGATCCGCTTGGCATGAAGAACACGGGTTACGATCATCACGACACGCTCATTGCCAAACGCGCTTCCGGCTACAGCAAGACGCCCGACGGCTACACAAACGCTCCCTACCTCGACATGTCGATCCCATACGCCGCGGGTTCGCTTTATTCGACTGTCGAGGATCTCTACCTTTGGGACCAGGCGCTCTACACAGATAAAGTGCTCTCAGCGCAATCGAAGGCGTTGATGTACAAACCATTTCTCGATGACTACGCCTACGGCTGGGCCATCACGAACGCATCGTTCAAGCAGAACAATCTACCCGTGCCGATGATCTCACACGACGGCGGCATCAACGGCTTTAGCACCACCATCATGCGCTTTCCGAACGAGAAGAATCTCATCGTTATGCTCGATAACACGGGCAGCGAGTACGTCAATCGTTTAGGTGAGTCAATCGGAAAGATCATTTATAACCAACCTTACGACCAGCCGAAGATGTCGATTATCCCCGTACTCAATAAGACAATCGCGGAGAAGGGAATCGAGGCAGCCATCGCACAGTATCGCGATCTGAAAGCAAAGCAGTCGGCGACGTACGACTTCGGTGAGTCGGAGCTGAATCGACTTGGTTACCAGCTACTGCGAACCGGTAAACCGAAAGAGGCAATCGAGATCTTCAAGCTCAACGTCGAGGCGTATCCGAAGGCCTTCAACACCTACGACAGTCTTGCCGAAGCCTACCTGTCGATCAACGAGCGTGAGCTGGCGATACAAAACTTCAAGAAGTCACTCGAGCTCGATCCGAATAACCCAAACGCGATCGAGAACTTGAAGCGACTCGAAAAGGTACCCGATTAAGTAACCACGGATTACAGACGGATTGCCGATGATTTGCCGCGCGAGCGCGCAGCGGTGGTGGCGAAGTTTCCCGTCAGGCCGCGTCCGGATTTATCGAGGCGCCACACAAACTTGCCGTTCGACTTTCGCGCCGAGCCTGCCTCGATGAAAGTCGCTTCGATCCGGTCGCCGTTGATCGATCCCTGCACCTGAATCGGAGTTCGACTGTCGGCAGGCAGGCTGCGGCCGTTCTCCGAAATTTTCCTGCCTTTGCCTATGAATGTTGAGCCTGTTTGATCAATCGAGAGATCAAAACCGATCTTCATGTTCTTGAAAGAACGGAAGGCGGTCGTGTCGACCGAGTTGACCACAGTCCATTTGCCGGAAAGATCACGGACGGTGCTGATCGGTTTCTTACTTTCCTTGACGGGCGCCGGTGCAGGCTGCGCGGCTGGCGACTTGGGTTGTTGTATAGGCGCGGACTGCGATGGCGCCTCGGTGCTTGCGACTAAGCTCGACGAAGCGGGCTCGTGCGACCTGTTCATAAAGATAGCGACTGCCGCCATGACAGCCATTACCAACACAGCCAATGCGAGCGCTGTTCGATAAGAAAATCGTGCAGCGTGCGGCGGTGGCGGAAGAGGAGCAGCAGGAATGCTGGGCACATCGCTTCTCACGATCGTGACTTCTTCCTCAACCTCGTCCGGAAGAGTTGCAACAGGGTCGATGTATTCACTGGTCGCGGCTGTCTCAATTCCGAAGAATTGTTTGAGCACGACTCGCTCACTTGCCGTGATCGAGCTGGAAGCCAGCGGAGCGAATGCGGGATCAAAGCTGAAACGAGCGTCACGCAATGCAGCGACGGCGTTAACTGCGGGAAAGCCCGTGAGATGCCCAAAGCGCGCATCGACGAGCTTGCCGTAAGCAAAAGACAATTCGCCTTGAATAGCGCCAGCCAGGATCTCGAGCCTGCCACTCTCGCCGTTGGCGCAGATGGACTGAATGAAATTCAGAATGTTGCGATCATCAGACATCGGAGCTTAGAGGGGAGTTGTGGGAAGAGGGTTGCAGACAGGATTTCAGGATTCTCAGGATCGGATCCTGTGAATCCTGTCAAGTACTACTCGTAACGCAGCGCGATCAAAGGATCCACCTTAGCAGCGCGACGTGCCGGCAGATAGCACGCGAAGAACGCCGCCAGTGACAGCAGCGCCGAAATTACAATGAACGTCACCGGATCGGTCGCACTCGTATTAAAAAGCAGACTGTGCATCAAACGCGTCAAAGCGATCGCGCCGCCGACGCCAATCAACACGCCCACTGCCGTCAACTTCATTCCACGTCCGACAATGAGCTTGAAAACATCGCGCCTCGATGCGCCTAGCGCCATTCGCACACCGATCTCATGTGTTCGCGTCTGCACCAGAAACGCCATCACACCGTAAATCCCGATCAGCGCCAGCAACAACGCGCCACCAGCAAACGCGCCAAACAACTTCGCGTAGAGTCGTGGCTGCCAGATCGACTCAGCCACCACTTCCTCCATCGTCGCGACTTCACTGACCGGCAAATCGGGATCGAGCTGCGCTACTTCGCGCCGCAGCGCGCCCGTTAACTCCTGCGGATTTGAAGTAGTCCGCAACACCAGCGCCATGCCGCCTGTCGGAATCTTCGCGTGCGGCAAGTAAACGCTCTTGCGCGTGTCTTCCTGCATTCGTTGATGTCTGACTGTGCCGACTACGCCGACGATCGTGTGCCACGGCTCGTTATCTTCCGGTGGTCCAAAACGAACGCGCTTACCGATCGGGCTCTGGTTGGGCCAGTACTCACGCGCGAGTCGCTCGTCGATGATCGTTACGTTCGGCGAATCCTTTACGTCAGCGTCGTTGAAATCACGTCCGGCGAGCAAAGGTATTCCCATCGTGCGAAAGTAACCGGGAGTGACAACCGTGTGTTGAATCGAAGGCGCCTGGCCCACAGACAGCACCGGAAAACCTTCGACTGTAAGACTTCGTCCCCAGCCGCCTCCTCCTAACGGCAGAGTTCCCGTCGCACTCACCGCCTCGATGCCGGGCAAATTACGCATACGTTCCAGCAACTGTTTGTAGAATGCGATCCGCTGATCGTCTTCCTTGTATCTTGCACGCGGCAGACTGATGGCCGCAGTCAGAACATTGTGCGCGTTCAATCCAATGTTGACGCGCTTCAGACGCAGGAAACTCTGGATCATCAACCCGGCGCCCACCAGCACCACGAGCGACAACGCAATCTCTGCGACGACGAGCAGACTGCGTGCATGACTACGCACACCCGAACCTCCCCGGCCTCCTTCTTTGAGTGTGTCGTTGAGATCGACGCGTGAGGTTTGCAGTGCAGGAGCAGCACCAAACAACAGACCAGTTAACAAATTGATCGCAGCAGTGAAACCGAGCACACGTAGATCGATACCGAAGTTCATCCAGAACGGTATCTCGCCCGGAATTGCGGTCAGCAACAGGCGCAGCGCCCATATCGACAGCAAAAACCCGAGAACGCCACCGGCTAACGCAAGTAACAAACTCTCAACCAGTAGCTGGCGCATGATGCGCCAACGACTCGCACCGAGCGCCGCGCGCAACGCAAACTCTCTCTGCCTTGCAGTCGCACGCGCGAGCATGAGGTTCGCGACGTTCACACACGCCACCAGCAACACGCAACCGACAACGGAGAGAAGAATTAGAAGCGCCTGGCGATAGTCGCCCGTGAGGGTGTCGTGCAAACTGTTCACCTTGACGCCAAGACCTTCGTTGGTGACGGGATTCGCTTGCTCGATACGCGCTGCGATGTTGTTCATCTCCGCCTGCGCTTCGGTGAGCGTTACGCCGTCTTTCAGACGCGCGATCGAGAGCAGGCCGTGATCGTTTCGAGTGAACGTCTTTGTCGTTAAAGCGACTGGCGCCCACAGCTCAGCCGTGTCGGGAAATCTAAAACCGGGCGGCATCACGCCGACAACTGTGCGCGCGCGACTGTTGAGCATGATCTTACGACCGATGATGTTTGGGTCACCGCCAAAGCTTCTTTGCCAGAGACTGTGCCCGAGAATCACGACCCATTCTTCATCGGGAGTGTCCTCGTTCGCGGTGAACGTGCGGCCCAGTTGCGGCGACACGCCCAGGATCTCGAAAAGACCATGTGAGATGTACGAGCCGCGCACCTCGGTGGGCTCGCCCGCGCCGCTCATAGCAAAACGTTGCGTGCTGAAGTAGATGCCGATGTCTTCGAAACTCTTGTTTTGCTCGCGCCAGTCGAGAAAGTTCGGGTAAGAAACGGCCATCGATTCGCGGTTCTGTTTGTACGAGAACTCATCGAGTACGGCGAGTCGATCGGATTGAGGATAGGGAAGTGGTCGCAGCAGAATGCCGTTGGCAAAACTGAAGATCGCCGTGTTGGCGCCGATGCCGAGTGCCAGCGTTAGCACGACGACGATCGTGAAGGCGTAGTTCTTTAGTAGTACGCGCAGGCTGTAGGTAGTGTCGCGCAAAAGGTTCTCAATCAGTCCGACACCGCGTGCGTCACGGCATTCTTCCTTTGATTGGTCCACGCGATTGAACGACTTCATTGCCGCGGAGCGTGCGTCTGCGGGTGTCATACCGTTCTTGATGTTTTGCTCGATTAGTCGATCGAGATGAAAGCGCAACTCTTCGTCGAGCTCCTGGTCCAGTTCGTGGTGATGAGTTAGAGCGCGCCAGCGGCGTAGTAAATCTTTTAAGTTCACGGAGAATCCTCACGCATCTCGTAAAACCAGAGCGACTGCACCGGAGAATCGCTCCCATTGCTTGAGTTGCGCTTCGAGCTGTTTGCGCCCGCGCGCGGTCAAGCCATAAAACTTTGCTCGACGATTGTTATCGGAGGGTCGCCACACGGCGGAGATGAGACCGCGCGCTTCGAGGCGATGGAGCGCAGGATACAGAGCGCCGGCGGTTATGGTGAGCACGTCGCCGGACAGCAGCTCGATACGCTGCATGATGTCCCAGCCGTTCAGGCTCCCGGAACTGAGCAGTCGCAGGACCAAGAGCTCGAGCGTGCCCTGCTTGAACAGATCAGCTTGTTGTTTGTTCATGTCTTCCTCTAGTCAGCCAATAGGAAGACAAGAGTCTAGCGGCCGCTCCTATTGGCTGTCAATAGGAAGACACGGATTGCTTGAACGCCGAAGCGTTCGCTAATTTGAGCCCAGGGGTTCGAGCTTGCGAGAACCCTGGGACCATAACATCAAAAATCGATTTAACCCTGAAAGGGTTCTGCAGTTGGCGGACCCCTTCAGGGTTTAATTTATTTATTAGTTAACCCAGGGTTCTCGTTCCTCGAACCCTGGGATCAAATTAGTGAACGCGTTCGGCGTATGTTCCACGTCCTACAATGAAATTGCAGCGGGCACTTTGTGAACAGGCGTGTGGAACTGGGCCTGTTCTGTCGAACCGGTGAGGGCTGTCGTGGATGAAGTGCCGCCCGCGACGATCTGGGCGATGGTGTCAAAGTAGCCGGTGCCGACAAAAGCCTGGTGTTTGACAGCGCGATAGTCGCTGTCGGCTGCGCACTCGAATTCGGTGGCTTGCAGCGCAGCGTAGGCGCTCATGCCCGTGTCGCGGTAGTCTCGGGCCAACTCGAACATCGCGAGATTGAGCGCATGAAAGCCTGCCAGCGTAATAAATTGAAACTTGTAACCCATCGACGCGAGCTCTTTTTGAAACTTTGCAATCGTGCGATCGTCGAGCTTCTTCTTCCAGTTGAACGAAGGCGAACAGTTGTAGGCCAGCAGCTTGCCCGGAAACTGCTCGTGAATCGCTTCGGCAAACTGTGCGGCGTCCTCGAGGTTCGGCTCCGAAGTCTCACACCAAACCATGTCAGCGTACGGCGCATACGCGAGACCACGCGCAATCGCCTGGTCCAAGCCGGGTCGAACTGTGAAGAATCCTTCGGTGGTGCGATCGCCAGTCAGAAATGGGTGATCGCGCTCGTCAACGTCGCTCGTGAGCAGACCCGCGGCGTCAGCGTCTGTGCGCGCGACGAGGATCGTGGCAACACCGAGAACGTCAGCGGCCAATCGCGCCGCGGTCAACTTCTGAATAAACTCCTGCGTCGGCACCAGCACTTTGCCGCCCATGTGACCACACTTCTTACACGACGCAAGCTGATCTTCGAAGTGTACTCCGGCCGCACCCGCTTCAATCATCGCCTTCATCAACTCAAACGCATTCAAGCACCCGCCAAAACCAGCTTCGGCGTCAGCGACGATCGGTGCAAACCAGTCAATGCCGTTGCGTCCTTCAGCATGATCGATCTGATCGGCGCGTTGAAAGGCGTGATTGATCTTGCGTACGACATCGGGAACGCTGTTCGCCGGATACAGACTCTGGTCGGGATACATCTGACCAGCGACGTTTGCATCCGCGGCCACCTGCCAGCCGCTCAAGTAAATTGCCTTCAACCCGGCCTGCACTTGTTGCACCGCCTGACAGCCAGTCATCGCCCCAAGCGCCGGAACGTATGACTCGCTGTGCAAGAGCTCCCAAAGACGTTGTGCTCCACGCTCGGCCAGCGTGTGTTTGATCTCGACAGAGCCGCGTAGCTTCAACACGTTTTCGGCGGTGTAGTCGCGCTTGATTCCGCGCCAGCGCTCAGACGTGGCCCATTCATTTTCCAGTGCAGCATGATCGTAAGTTTTCATCGGTGTCCTCCCCAGTGGATCGTTTTCAACAACTCAGATTGGATCAAATTCCTGATTCCGAATTAGCAATTCGCTGATGACGCGCGCGGCCCGATACTTTTCAATCACAAGAGCATCAGCACCGACGGGCAGCTCTCTCAGGATGCGATCGAGCTCCTGATCGAACATTTGGCTAATCGTCTCCGGCGTGTGCCGGATCTGATCGCTCGCTTCTTCCATCTCGAGACTATCGCGGTGACGAATGCGTTGCGCGATCATCAGTCGATAGATGCGATCGGTCGCGAGGTCTTCCATGTAGCCGTCGAGCAGGCTCGCGCCTTTGCCGTTCAGCACGCCGTTGCGATAACGGATCACTGTACGGATCGCCGCGCGTGTTCCATTCGTCGTGATCTTCCCGACTGCGACAGGTGCTGGCCGCAGATCCGGTCGCGCTTCGGCATCGGCTTTACGCACGCTGACCTGATTCGGAAAAGGAAACTGTTCGACGGCGATCTCGTTCTGGTCGGGATGTCCGGTCCATGCGCCGTCCATTAGGCAATTGGCCTCGTTTTTTTTGTCTTCAGCGAGGACACGCAGCGCACGTTCATTCAACTCGGCATCGGCGCGGCTCGGATAGAGCGCGGTCATGCCGCCGATCGCGAGGATGCCGTGTTTGTGGCAAGTCTCGGCGAGCAGCTCGCGCAGGTTTTGAAAGAACGGCACGTTGTGCGGAATCGTGTTTCGATCGGGCAGGATCCATTCGGGATCTTCGAAGTTGAAATGGATCAGGCTGGCCATGTAATCCCAGCGACCGAGATTCAACCCGATGATGTGATCGCGCAGGTTATAGATGAACTCCTCCATCTGGTACGCGATCGGGTGCGACTCAACGAGCGCCATGCACTTGATGTAACCGCGCGCCAGTCCTTTCGCGTCTTCGATCGCGCGAAAGAGATCGCGCCACCACAAAGCCTCTTCAGCAGACTCGGATTTCGGAATGTAGAAGCTGAGCGGATGCCGCAGACGATCGATATCAGCCTGGTAGGCGACCATCGCCACGTCGAAAAGTGAAGCAGACATCAGCTCGTCTTTGACGACACCCGCCTGGCTGATGTGCAAACCGCGCGGGCGCGTGAACGTGACTGTGTTGCTTTCCTTGATTCCGACGTTAGTTTGTCGCTTCGCGTTGAGATAAGTGAGCTCGCCTTTTAAGGCTGCATCGATATTCGCGATGCCGGTCATGAGGTTTGACCACGTGTTCGCTGTGGAGTCTTCAAGATCGAGCATCACGCCCGGCGCGCCCGAGTTAAGCATCTTCACCACGAGTTCGGCGTCGTCCGCGGGTCCGGTCATCTGGTTACGCTGATCGACGCACCAATCGGGGAGTGGAATCGTCCAGTCTGACGTCGTAGCTTCCGAGGCCGGCAGATAGTTTGGCTTTTTCCCCTTGTGCGACAACGCAAGAACGTCAGCGCGCTTTTGCCTCAGCGTTTGCTGGCGCGGCGTTAGCTCACGATGAAGCGGCAGCAAAAACTCCATGAAGCCCGCGGGCAGGTGTGTTTCCGGTGGCGCAGTGTTGAAACGTGTTCCGTATTGTGAACGAGTGCTTGTCATGATGTGCCCGCAGGTTTAGCATGCGTTTGAAACCCCCGCAACAAGCTAATCGGGATCGTGAACGCGATATTTCTAAGGTGCGATAGCGCACCGTCAGCGTTCAGGTGAATTCCTTTGGAGAAGGCTTTTGGTTGGGTGTTTTAGAACAGTAAGGCCATTCGGCATTGTGAACAGTATTTTCGTCTGCGGAGGAATCAAGGATGAGGGCAGCAGTCGTCATAAGCCAGGAAGCCGGGAAGCGTGATCACAATCGTGAACAAGTCACTTCGGTTGAGCGGGCATTATCGATTCTGGAGCTTCTCGCCAGCCGGAATCACGGACTGAGCACGTCGGAGATCAGCCGGGTTGCGCGCGTGCCGAAAAGCTCAACGAGCTACCTTTTGCGCACGCTGGTCGGGCGTGGATACGTGCGACGCGATCCCGAAACCGGCCAGCACACACTCGGCATCCGCGTTTTGAGTCTTGGTGGACAAGCAATGCAGGGCATGGCGCTACGTGAGCTCGCGATGCCGCACTTGCGACAGCTTGTTGAGACTACGCGACTCGGCGCGCACCTCGGCATTCTCGATCATGGCGAGGCCGTGTACATCGAGCGGATCGAGTCGCCCGGCTTTATCAAGATGGACATCTGGAACGGGAGACGTGTAGCGCCGCAGGCTACCGCTATCGGTAAGGCGCTGATCTGTCACTTGAGTCGTGAAGAAGTGCAGGAGATTGCGGGGCTACATCCGCTCCGGCCCGTGTCACCACGAACGATCGTGACGTTGCCACATCTATTCGAAGAGCTCGCCGCGATATGCCGTCGAGGTTATGCGATCGATGACGAGGAACACGCCGTCGGTGTGCGTTGTGTGGCTGCGCCGGTGTTTTCAGCTAGTGGCGAGGTTGCTGCGGCGATCGGCGTGACCGGTACAGTGAGTCAACTCAACGACGATTATCTGCCGTCGCTCGGCAAGATTGTGCAAACTACGGCGCTGAAACTGTCCGCACAGCTTGGTGGCCGCCGCAGCCGGTAACACGGATAAACCCGGATTTAAAAAGCACTGATTTAAAATAACCAGTTGCAGAGAAAGTGCCCGAACCTTAGTCGCAGCGGCCCGGTTCCGAGCGCTGTGATGTGTGAGCCGACCGCCTTCCACGCGCCACGTCGCTTCACGAGTACGTCCGTGTACTGGTACCGCCCAGCCATAGACCAGCCTTTGTAACGACCGCGGAACGTCGATCTGCCAGTCACGACCGCCGTGTCGCCATTGATACGTACTTTTATGTCGTCGCTTTCAGTGCTCTCGAAATTGAGTTGGTTCGTTTCGATCGCCGCAAGACTCTCCGCTTTGCTCCGCACGTTCCCGAGCGGATCGGTAAGGATGTATTCGTCGGCCATCAGGCGATCGAGTGTAGCCATGTCTTTACGTTCGAAGGCCTCGCCCCACTCAGACTCGACGCGCCTGACCTCATCTTCCACCGTTGTCGTTGAATTCATACCCGCGTTGTTAACCCCTGATTTTTTTGTCGTAACCATGAAAATCCTGTGCCGTGAACACACGTCAACGTAATCGCGGGTTGGACCAGCATCTTTCAGTTTTTTGCTTGAAAGTATTACAAACATGCCGCATCGAAGTGAGGCGACGCGTGACTGTACGCTAGCGTGCTTTCAACACCACGACAATCCTTCGCGCGCGATGCCGGCGGGGATCTCGTGATCGCCGTCGAACTCGCGAAACGTGACGTCGTAGCCGTAAGACTTCAGGCCCGCGGCGATGCGCCGGCCACAACGATCGATCGGAAGAATGTGATCGTGCGTGCCGTGTGAGATGTAGATGCGTGGCTGCCCGTGCAGATCGCCGCTGATCACGAATCCCGGTGAGAATGCGACGATGCTTTTGAAGAAGTCGCCATTGATCAATCCGAGTGAGAGCCCGTAACTGGCGCCATCGGAAAATCCACCGATCGACACGCGCCCGGGATCGATCGCCGTAGTCTCAAAAACACGCTCGAGCGCGCGATTCAGATAATCGACATCGATTCCAAAATTGCCACCTCCCATCGCGTCCCACGTTGTGTCGCGTGAGTTTGGAGCCAACACGGCGATTCCTGCTTCTTCGTGAGTCGTGCCCAAATACCAGAACATCTCGTCGGAACTCTGTGTCGCGCCGTGCAGCATCACAAACAGCGGTAGCGGCGACTGTCCGGCGTTCTTTGGTATCTGAAGCACCGCGTCGCGCTCACTATCGAGACCGAGCTTGATCTCTCCGGTGGCGGAAGTCTTAACACTGTTGCGCGGGCGGGCGCTAAGTCGTCCATCGCTCACAATCACCGACCCACCAGTGCGCTTGCACGCACTACCGATCGCAAGCGACGCAATCGCGCAGAACTCGCGGCGGCTGAATTTCACACGTTCATATTAGACAGGATTACAGGATTTACAAGATTTTATTCGAATCTCAACGCCACGAGTGGATCGACTTTGGTTGCGCGCCGGGCCGGGATGCAACACGCAAACAGCGCGACGATGATGAGTCCGAGGGCGACGGTGACGTAGGTAAGAGCGTCGGTTGCAGTCACGCCAAAGAGAAGGGTTGTCATCAAGCGAGTGAGTAACAGCGCGCCAACTAGTCCGACGACGATGCCGACAAAGACGAGTTTCAATCCGTCGTGCATGACGAGGCGCAGAACGTCGATCGTCTTCGCGCCGAGCGCCATGCGAATACCGACTTCGCGTGTGCGTTGTGCGACTGAATATGAGATGACGCCATAGATACCGACGGCCGCGAGTATTAGCGCCAGCAGTGCGAAGACGGCCAGCAGGATCATCGAAAAGCGCCGCGCCGCGACTGACTGCGCGAGCGCCTGTTCCATCGTGCGTATGTTGAAAACAGCTTGGTCCTTATCGAGCGCGGAGATCTGATTTCGCACTGGTCCAGCGAGACTGAGCGGCTCAACTGTCGTCCGCGCAAGAAGATTCACGCGCCGCACGTATCTCGGCAAAGTCGCGAGTGAAAGCTGATCAAAGTTGAAGTAAAACTCCGCAGTGTTGGTGGTCCGTCCTTCGAGTGAGGAATGTTCGACGTGTCGCACGACGCCGATGATCTCGCGACTCTCCGCGTCCGGCGTGTTGAGTTTGAATCGCTTTCCGATCGGATCTTCGTCGGGGAAATACTGCCGCGCGAACACCTCATCGATGAGGGCAGCCTGCGGCGTGTCTTTACGATCTTCATTCGAGAAGAAACGACCGCGAACGAGATCGATGCCCATCGTTTTGAAATAATCAGAACTCACGATGTAGAGCAGACCGCTCGGATCCTGACCCGGCGGCGGCGCAGGCTTGCCTTCGAGCACGATGGGTGGAAAGTTTGCTCCTTCAAACGGAAGTCCATTTGAAATGGAGACTGATTCCACGCCCGGCAGTTGCTTCACGCGCTGCTTCACTTCAGTCAGAAAATTATCAACTCGTGGACCTTCGTCAGGACGCGCATTGATCGAGATCTGCATTGCTAAGACATTTTGCGGATCAAAACCGGGATTGACCTGGCTCAAGCGCCAGAAACTCTTCACGAGCAAACCCGCACCGACCAGCAGCACAAGCGTCAACGCAACTTCAGAGATCACGAGCAACTTGCCGGCGCGATTGTGACCCGTTGAAGAATTGCGCTCACCTTCTTTCAACGTTTCGGTGAGATTGGTCTTTCCAGACTGGAGTGCCGGAGCGAGTCCAAAGAAAACGCCCGTAAGCAGCGACGCACCGAACGTGAACGCCAGCACGCGCGCATCGATAGCAAGCTCGCTCACGCGCGGAATGCCTTCGGGAATGTACGACGAGAGCACGCTGCCGCCCCAAATCGCGAGTAGCAATCCAACCACACCGCCGGCCAGCGCAAGCACAGCGCTTTCAGTGAACAACTGTCGCAGTATGCGCATGCGTCCGGCGCCGAGCGCTGTGCGAATCGCCATCTCTCGCTGCCGTCCTGCCGAACGCGTCAACAAAAGATTGGCGACGTTCGCGCACGCGATCAGCAAAACGAAACCGACCGCGCCGAGAAGCGTCAGCAGCATCGGACGAATGTCACCAACAACGCTTTCGCGGAGTGACTCGATGCGCACGCGACGGCCAGTGTTCGTGTCGGGATACTGCTGTTCGAGACGCGCGGCGATCGTGTTGAGCTCTGCGTTTGCGTTGTCGATCGACGTGCCTTGCTTCAGTCGTGCGAAAACCGTGATGCCGGGATCTTTGCCGCGCAGTTTGAAGCGTTCGGCTGATAGACCGATTGGAATAGATATATCGGCGTCGGCGCCGAAGCGAAAGTCTGGTGGAGTAATGCCGACGACTGTGTATTGCTGACTGTTGAGCGTGAGTTGTTTGCCGATAATGGTTTCATCAGCGCCGAAACGTCTCTGCCAGAGCGCGTGACTGATGATCGCGACCGGAGTCGCGTTCGGTTGATCGTCTTCGGCGAGAAAGTCGCGCCCGCGAATCGGCTTGATGCCGAGTGTCGCGAGGAAGTTTGCGGAGACGAGGCGTCCCTGGAGTCGCTCGCTTTCACCCGCGCCGGTCAGGTTAAAACTCTCACGCGGTCGCAAGGCCGTAACGTTTTCGAAGACTGTGTTCTGATTTCGCCAGTCGACGTAGTTTTGATACGACACACCTGCCGGTCGCTCTGAAACAGTTTCGTTGAGTACGACAAGCTCGTCGGGTTTCTCGTAAGGAAGCGGCCGCAACAGGACGGTATTGATCACGGTGAAGATCGCGGTGTTCGCGCCGATGCCGAGTGCGAGTGTGATCACTGCCACCGCCGTGAACGCGCGCTGCTTGCGCAAGCCACGCAATGCGTAGCGCAAGTCCTGTGAGAGATCCTCGAGCGGGCGTCCCATCCGCACTTCGCGAACTCTTTCTTTCACTTGCTCGACGCCGCCCACCTCAACCAGCGCCGCGCGTCGTGCTGCGGCAGGATCAAGGCCTGCACGAATCTTCTGGTCGGTCAGTAAATCAACGTGGGCGCGCAGCTCTTCGGTGAGCTCCTGGTCCACCACATCTTTATTAGACAGATTGCGCCACGTGCTGGCGATGCGCGAAAGGAACGGCATACTAACTTCTCCTTACGACGTCGCACTGAGCGCGTTCGTGATTGCGAGCGACACACGTTGCCAGCCTTCGGTTTCGACTTTGAGCTGGCGTTGGCCTGCTTTGGTGAGCCGGTAATATTTGGCGCGGCGATTATTGTCTGACTCGCCCCAGGAAGACTTGAGCCAGCCAGCTTCTTCGAGACGATGCAGAGCGGGGAAGAGTGAGCCGGGTTTAACTTTGAAAGCGCCCTGTGTGATCTGCGCGATGCGATCGGAGACACCGAGCCCGTGCAGCGGCCCCAGGCTGAGCGACTGGAGCACTAAAAGATCGAGCGTGCCCTGCAAAAGATCGTTCTTCGTCTTCTTCATTAAAGCTCCTATAGACAATCGATACAAGATAGATACCAGCGCTCGTATAGAATGTCAATAGGAGCCATGGATTACACGCATTTCAAATCCGTGTGATCTGTGGCTATAATCTGGCACCGAAATGACCCCAAAACCTAAAGCACAACCTGAAATCAGGACCATTACCAGACTCGTTCCGCCGAGTGGAAATCTCGTACAAGGCCAATCTGAGTTAGCGATCAATCCGGCACTCGCGCAGGCGGCGGCGGAGTTAATCAAGGCGAGCCGCAATCATTATAGTCCCGCGGAAGGTGTGGGCGAGCTGCGCGATGCGGTATCGAAGAAGATCGCGCGCTTTAATAACATTCAAGTCGATCCAAAAGCGACGCCGCTGGGGTTGTTGATTACGCCGGGTGCGACCGGAGCACTGATCGCAATCGCGCACACGCATCTGAAGAATTCTTCGGCTCTCGTTTTTGAGCCTTACTATCCGTACCATCGCAAAATACTTGATGAGCTTGGTGGCCATTCACATGTTCTGCCGCTGCACGGCCCGAATCTCGAGCTTGATGTAGACGAGTTACGCGCGCGCTGTCGTGAATGGAAGAATCAATCGCAGTTTCCGTTGCGCGCAATCATCGCGTGCAGTCCGGCGAATCCGACGGGCAAAGTGTTCACGAGTGTTGAGCTCGAAGCAATCGCTGCGGTGTGCCAGGAGTTTGATCTGTTGTGTATTGCGGATGAGGTGTATGAGCATTATGTTGTTGGCGAGAACCCGCACACCTCGATCGCCACCCTCGACGGCATGTGGGATCGCACGATCACTGTTAACTCGTTTTCGAAGTCGTGGAACATTTCGGGCTGGCGACTCGGTTATGTATACGGCGCGTCGAAGCTAATTGCGCCGCTGAACAATGCGAACAACGTGTTCTACGTCTGTTCGCCGACGCCGTTGCAGCTCGCCCTCGCGAGTGTGTTGATGTCCGATCCAAGTTATTACAACGTGCTGCGTGACAAGTTCACTAACAAACGAAAGGCGGCAGTCGAAGCGTTGAGCAAAGTGGGCTTCAAGATCTACGAATCCGGATCGGCGTTCTACATCTGGGCGCGAATTCCGGAAGGCTTCGGCGACGCGATCGATTTCAACGAGATGCTGATCAGCAAAGGCGTCGCAGGCGTGCCGGGCGGGGCGTTCGCCGATAGCAGTGAGTTCGACAACTACATGCGTCTCTGCATTGCGCGTGAGGAAGATGTCCTGCACGGCGCTCTCGAAAAAATTCAGAACGCCATCCTGTAATCATGAAAATCCTGTCATTCTGTCTCAAACTACGCTCAAGTTCTGTCCTTCTGATTGTCCTGCTGGTCTCGTCAATCAGTGCCCAGCAACCCAAGCCTCGCCCGGCGCCCGCGCGTTTGCGTCCTCTCATCGGTGAATACGTTCATGACAATCAAACCGTCATCGTCTCTGAAAACGAAGGCAAGCTCTACGCAGTCACTAAGGAAAGTCCCACTCACCGCGAACTTCCTCCCGCTGCCTTCTCCCGAAATCAACTGACGCTCGACAACGTTGTCTACACACGCAAGCCACTCGGTCCTGAAGAAGACGCAACGCAACTCAAAGTTACACCGCTGCGACCGGTGCCCGATCTAATTAAAGAAGCACTCGCTGCTCAACCACCACAGGAAACCGGCGACTTTCTGCCGACCGATCTGGTTGAGCTAACCAAACTCGATCCGACCATCAAACTCGACATCCGTTACGCCACGACAAACAATCTCTTCGGCACGGTCTTCTATTCTCAGCCGCGCGCGTTCCTGCAACGCGCTCCGGCGGAAGCGCTCGTGCGCGTCAATCAAAAGTTAAAACCATCGGGTTATGGCTTACTCGTTCACGATGGTTATCGACCGTGGTACGTCACGAAGGTGTTTTGGGACGCGACGCCGGATGATAAGAAGATCTTTGTCGCCGATCCGTCGAAAGGCTCGCGTCACAATCGCGGCGCCGCGGTCGATCTCACTCTTTACGATCTGAAAACAGGGAAGCCGATTGAGATGGTCAGCACGTACGACGAAACGACGGATCGCGCTTACCCGAACTATCCAGGCGGGACTGCACTCCAGCGTTGGCATCGTGATCTCTTACGCGCTGCGATGGAAGCTGAAGGTTATAAGGTGTATGAGGCTGAGTGGTGGCACTTCGATTACAAAGACTGGCAACGCTACCGCATTGGCAACGAGCGGTTCGAGATGATTTCTCCCGCAAAGGCGCAAAGATCGCAAAGACGCAAAGGCAGGTCGAACACTTCGGGCTCGTCCGAGTCTTTTGACCCGCCTTTGCGTCTTTGCGATCTTTGCGCCTTTGCGTGAAACTCTCTTTTAGCGCTCTAGTTGCAGGCGATACGCAGCCATCTCTTCCGCGTTCCGCACCAAAAGAATATCGCCGACCAGCACCGGGTGGTTCCACGTGTTGCCTTGAATCGCCTCCACCTTCGCACGCTCGTTGAATTGATCGGGCGTCGCGCTGACGAGCGCCAGCTCACCTTCCTCCGATAACACCAGCAACAGATCCTGATCCGGCAACAGCACCATTTGTCCGTTGCCGTAGCGCTCGCCTTTCCACTTGCGCTCTCCGTCTTTGAGATCGATGCACGCGAGGATGCGACCATCGAAACCGTATGCATAACCTTTATGGACCACGAAGTCGTTGAAGTAAGGCTTGAGACCGTTCGAGGTCCAACGCTCCACCACCGACCAACTGCTTCCGTTGTGCGCGACAGCAATACGGCGCGTGCCGTTTTCCTGACTCGTGATCAGAACGTCGCCGTCAGGCGTGAGCGCCGGTTGCACGATGCTGTTGCCGGCCCACGCGTCTGACCAGAGTTGCTTGCCATGTGGCGCCGTCCGATTGGACCAGACTGGTCGTCTTTCGCAGTGCGCGGCGATCTTTTCTACACGCAGGAACAGCGCGGTTCGTTCACAGTTTCTGCGAGCAGTCGTTCTTCAGAGCTTTTCGACCAGCGCCACCCAAACTCTGCCTGGTGATCGCCATTGATTCCGTTTTGCCTCACGAACAACCACGCGCCGCATGCGATCAGAATCGTCGCAACCATCGTCGCATGGCGAACGCGATCTGGCAGTCGACGTGTCGCGACTGCCCAGATGACGAAAGCGAGACTCAGAAACGGAATAGCGTAAGCAAATAGCCACGGCAGCCACATCGAATCGTGCCGCAAGAGCCACGTTGCGCCGAGTGTGACGACAATGAGACCGAGTGCGCCGAAGCGCTCCTTGCGACTGGCGCGACTAAAGAACGTCCACCAGACGATGAGCGCAATCGTGAAAACGAACGAGACCATCATGCCTCGTCCGAAGCCTTTAATTGCGGGGATGAGTGCTTTGATACCGAACCGCGCCAGCCATTTGGGGAAGTCATGCGCCTCTATACTTCCACGGCGCTCAAATTGTTCCCTGTCTTAGGCCACGGATAAACACGGATTACATTCACGGATTGATCCGTGTATGCAATCCGTGTTTATCCGTGGCCAGGTTTTACTACAAATTGCGCGCGCCGAATGTGTCGCCCTGCCTGATATCGCCGGTTTCGAAACCTTTCTTAAACCAGCGCAACCTTTGCTCTGAGGTTCCGTGCGTGAACGAGTCGGGCACGACGTAGCCGGCCGTGCGTCGCTGGATCTGATCGTCACCGACCGCGCTCGCTGCTCGTAATGCCTCTTCGATGTCACCGGCCTCGAGCATTCCCTGGTTCTGCACGTACTTAGCAAACACACCCGCAAAGAAATCAGCCTGCAACTCCAATCGCACCGACAACTGATTCGCCTGAACTTCATCTACTCGTCCCTGCATCGCATCGACGCGATCGGAAATCCCTAAAAGCTTCTGCACGTGGTGACCAACTTCGTGCGCAACCACATACGCTTGCGCGAAATCTCCCGGTGACTTGAACTCGCGTCGCAGTTGTTCGTAAAACGAGAGATCGATGTAAACCTTCTCATCACCCGGACAATAGAATGGACCAACAGCCGCGCCCCTGACTCCACACGCAGACTGCACCCGATCCCTAAAGAGCACGAGTGTTGGCTCTCGATACTGCCGCCCGTTCTGGCGAAACACGTCGGTCCAAACATCTTCCGACTTTGCCAGCACCACTCCGACAAATTGTTTCAGCTCATCTTCTTCCGGACTGGTAGGACGCGACGTCTGCACCCCCGGAGCTTGATCGGAAGGTAGTTGCTCGAACAACTGCTGCGGATTAATACCGAAAAGCAGCGCGAGGATCATTATGACGATCGTTCCGAGTCCACCGCCGACCGCAACTCTGCCGACGGACATACCGCGCCGATCCTCAATATTTGTGCTTTGCCGTTCGCCTCGCCAACGCATAGTTTCGCTCCTCCACGTGATAAGCATTGTCGTCGAGAACGGCGCGTGCTTTGTGTCGTGAGATCGATTCTTTGGTTATTTTTTTATCACGCCACTCTGTTCGGCTGAACCATCTTCTCCAACTTGGCGAAGCGCGCGAGCATGCCTTCGTAAAGACGATCGGTCTTCTCGTGCAAATGCGCGACCTCGAGCTCCGCTTTCACGTTCACCTCGTATTCGATATCCGCTCGCACGCGATCCTTTTCAGCTTGCCGGTTTTGACTGACGAGCACGAAGCACGACAGGAAAATCGCTTCGAGCGAAACTATCATCGTGAGCAGGCCGAACGGATACGGATCGAATGCCGGAATGCCGAAATGCAGCGTGTTGAGCGAGATCCAGATGACGAACCACGCCGCGTTGATGAGCAGAAACGGCATGCTGCCGCTGAACCACGCAATCCAGTCAGCAATGCGCTGCAAAGGCGTGCTGTGCTCTTCCATCTCTTCGTTGACGTTGCGCGAAACGCGTGTGCGCAGCAGCTCGTCAGCCTTGCGCGTCATCGAGCTCATCGCCGCAAGCATGTTGAGCGCTGCGTCAGGTCGCTTCTCAAAGAGCAACAACAGATCGTCGCGATCGAGCATGAGCAGCTCCGTTTCACTCAAGGCAACGGCAGTGGCAGTTCTTGGACCACTATCGAGTAGCGAGAGCTCGCCAAAGAGATCGCCTGCTTCGGAGATGGTAAGCACGATCTTCTGGCCCACCGTGTCTTTGATGTACAGCTCGACGGAACCGGAACGAACAATGAATAACGATTCACCCGGGTCGCCGGTATGAAAGAGTGTTTCTCCAGTGTTTAGATGTATCGAATCGACAACGTCTGCGAGCGCCTGTCGATCCTCTTCCTTTAGCAGCGCAAAGAACTCAATGCCCGCTAATAATTCGACGTCGCATCCCATAATTCCACTCCCTCAAAGTAGGGTTGAATAACGTGCGGATGATAACTGAAAACGGACCACAACGTATGTTTTCCGTGATATAACACGCCGTGCTAATGCGCGCCTACTGTTTGGCCTTCTTCCTGTTTTGCATGTCGCTGTGTAGTACCACTGTCTATTCACAGCTTCCGTTCTACACGGACGACGCTGACACCACTCCAAAACGACAGTTTCATCTGGAGATGTATAACGAGCACGACGTGCTTCAGAAATCGGCATATCCGGTGAAGCGCCAGAACACGTTCGTATTCACTTTGAACTACGGACTGACGAAAAATCTCGAGCTCGGAGTCAACGCTCCGTTCATCACGTTGATTAATTCACGCATCGTCGAGTCGGGTGCTGTCAGCGGACAGGGCGATGTGCAGTTTGGCATGAAGTACAAACTTCGTGCTGAACGTGATGGATCGAAGCTGCCTGCGTTTGCGATCGTCTTTTACGCCGAAGCGCCGACCGGAAGTACGAAGAAGGAGCTTGGATCCGGACTGACGGACTACTGGCTTTACGGTGTCGCGCAAAAGTCTCTGACGAAGAGGACCACCGCGCGCGTTAACGGTGGCGTGTTGTTTAGTGGCAATAGCTCGACCGGACTGATCGGTATTCGAACTGAACGTGGACGTGTTTATACAGGCAACCTGTCGCTGGTGCGCGCCTTTTCAAACAAACTGAATCTTGGCGCAGAGGTGTTTGGCGCAGTCACCAGCAATTTCATTCTAGATCGCGGACAACTGACCGGGCAGATCGGTGCTCAGTATTCGTTGACGAATAAAGTGACGTTGACATTTGGTGTGTTGAGCGGAAGTTTCACTGCCAGTCCACGTGTAGGCGTGCATCTTGGGTTTGCTTATAACTAATCACTCGTGTGCCTGCGTGGTTGAAAAGGTTTGAAGCAGACCGAGTGTGATGGCCAGCACGACTGGTCCGAGCACGATGCCGAGTAGTCCGAAGACACTAATCCCGCCCAGCACGGAGAAGAAGATGAAGAGCTCGTGTAGACGTGTTTGAGTTCCCACGAGCTTCGGGCGTAAGAGGTTGTCGATCGTGCTGATCACGAGTCCACCCCAAATGATCAGCAGTATTGCCTTGGTCCAACTCCCCTTGATCATCAGGTAGATCGCGAGTGGCAGCCACACCAGGAATGATCCGGCGATGGGGATCATGCAGACGAATGCGGTCAGCACGGCCCATAACACCGGCGACGGTATTCCCATGATCCAGTAAGCGAGTCCCGCAAGAAGTCCCTGTAACGCTGCGATCGTCACGACGCCATATACGCTCGCGCTGATTACCTGTTGCGTTCGCGAGATGAGTGCTTCGCTTTGTTCACGGTTTAGAGGAAGTGCGTCAGGCAGCCGCTTGGCGATTTTGTCCCCATCTCGGAAAAGGTAGTACATCGTGAAGACGACAAAGAACGCTTTGACGATGTTGGTGACGATGTTTCCCACGAGGCTGAAGGAAGCGCCCAGCAATCGTTGGCTCACATTCCGGAACTGCTGGATGAAGAAGTCCTGGTAAGTTAGCACGTCGATGCCGAAACGATCTTGCGCCCAGGTTGAGACTCTGCTGAGAATTGCGGGTTGATGGCTGAGTACTTCTGAAAGGTTCGTCGGCAGGTTGGGGGCGACTTTGCTGAACTCGTGAATGACAGCCAGGGTGACGAGTGTGAGCGGTAAAACAACCACCAGCACTACCAGTAAACACGAGATGAGTGCGCTCAAACTACGGCGTCCGGTGCGCTCGGCTATTCTTTTGTGAACGGGATAAAAAACCACGACCAGCACACCCGCCCACGCCAGCACACCCATGAATGGACTGAGCATGAGCCAGCACAAGTAAAGCGCAATCGCGGTCACCGCCAGCACGGCAATCCAGCGCGCCTGGTCAACCTGGTCTCTCATGGTCCTACCGTAAACTAAACGCGGTGCAGTTGCCAGCTTGGTTTGAGATTCTCTGTGCAACCTCTGTGTCCTCTGTGTCTCTGTGGTGATTTCAGTCAGCTTAACCACAGAGACACAGAGGACACAGAGGTTGCACAGAGAAGAATTCAATGGTGTAGAATCCTCGGCCGTTCCAACATAGTTCGGTTGAGGAGTGACTGATGAGGGTTACTTCGTTTTCTTTTTTGCTCGTTCTGGTGATGGCGTCGGAAATCGTGGCGCAGGGTCAACTTACTGTTACCGCGGTCAATAAACTCAAGACGGCACGCGCGAGTGAGACGATTGAGTTGAGGGCGGAGGCGCTGGCGCCGCTCGGGGAAAAGGATTTGATGAAGATCCATGTGCGGGATAGTGCGGGCAAGGAAGTGTTGGCCCAGGCGGTCGATACGGATTACGACGATTATCACAAACCCGACACTCTGATCTTCCAGGCTGACTTTGCACCGAACGAGACAAAGACCTTCACTCTGACCGCCGGCGCCAGGCGTGAGTACTCGAAGGAAGACTTCCGCGCCTACGGCCGCTTCGTGCGCGAGCGTTTTGACGACTTCGCGTGGGAGAACGATCGCATCGCGCACCGCACTTACGGAAAAGCACTCATCACCTGGAAAGGCGAGCCACTGACCAGCAGCGCGATCGACATCTGGTCCAAGCGCACGACGAAGCTCGTCATCAACGACTGGTACATGGTCGACGACTACCACGCAGATCACGGTGAAGGCGTCGATGCGTATTCTGCCGGTCCAACACGCGGCTGCGGCGGCAGCGGGATCTGGTCTAACGGGCAGCTCTACATTCCCACAAACTTTGTCGACTCGCGTGTGCTGACCAACGGGCCGATCCGTGTGATGTTTGAGCTGGTTTACGAGCCGTTCGATGTGAATGGCGTGAAGGTGTCGCAGGTTTTGCGAGTGTCGCTGGATGCGGGCAGTCAGTTGGATCGATTTCAAGTCTCGTCTCAAGCCGCGCCGGGAAGTGAGTCCCTCGCACTCGCAATTGGCTTGAAGAAAGTGAAAGAAGCACAGAAAGAGTTCAACCAGACGCGCGGCTGGTTAACGATCTGGGAGCCGGTGGAGAAGAAACTCGGAATGCAGGGGCTGGCGGTCGTTGTCGATCCGAGCACGGTCGACAAGCTCGCTGAAGACAAACTGAATAACTTAGTCGTCTTAAAACCCGGTGTCGCCACGCCGATCACTTACTGGGCCGGCTTCGCGTGGGACCGCGCGGGCCAGATCACATCAGCGGAGAGTTGGAAAGCGTACGTCGATCAGTTTGCGGAAAGACTGCGCTCGCCGATCGAGATAAGCATTAAGTAGCCACAAAAAGGCACAAAAAGCACATAAACGAATAAGTCAGGAAGAGGAGCTGTTCTCAAGTTTATTTTGTGCCTTTTGTGGCTAGATCATTTGCCCGAGTCCATGTGCCAGCCGACATTCACGAGCTGGTCGCCGCGTCTGACAAACATCTCCGTGGCGCGACCACTCGCAGTCGACCGCTGGCCGTTGACTTCAGTCTCATACAGATAGGTCGTGTAAATAATGATCGTGTTGCCGTAGACCTGAATCTCGGTCTTCGGAAACTCCAGTTTCACAAGCTTCCCACCACTCTCCGCAAATCTCTTCGCACCGGCAAGGATCGCCACGCGATCGGACCACCCGTCCTGCCCATTGTCGATTGCGATCGTTTCTTCCGGGATCAGTCGCTCCAACGCTGCGCGATCGTTACTGAACCACGCCTTCCAAACCGCTTCACGCGCGGCGAGTATTCGTTGACGAATCTGCGGCGTGAGATTCATCGGCCGCGACATCTGCTCCGCACGCCACTCCGGATCGACGACAGTATGTGACGCGACCTGGATCCAACTTCCTTTGCGTTTCGCATATACATCCATGATGCGGAAGCGTCGCAATGTGATCGTCGAGTTGCCGTCTTTTCGTTGAAACTCACCAAAGAAGTTGGCGACGGCGAGCTCGGCGCTATAGAACTGCACGTCGAAATCGAAGACCTGGTAAGTCGTTCCCGCGGGAAAGTAAGGACCCGGCTTCGGTTTGTTTGCTGGTCTGGGCCACTCGATACCGTTCGCGTGCATGTAGTCGTCAATGCCTTTGATCGGCGTGCGAGAGCCTTCTAAAAACCCGCGCCAGTCTTCCGAGTGCGTCGCGAAGATCTTGTCTTCATCACCATCGATAAACGCCTGGAAAATACTCTCGATGTGCGCACGAATCGCGGCGGCATCAGCGGCACGATCGTCTGAAGAAGCCTTAGCCACAAAAAGGCACAAAACGCACAAAATCAAAGCAGAGCAGAACGATTTCAGTGTCATACTTCGCCTCCTAATCTTTTGCTTTATGTGCCTTTTTGTGGCCCGCTTCAACAACAAATACGCGAGCGGCGGCTCCGCTGACGTGAACGGTATTGCGACCCATGCTGGTCCAGCGATACTGTGGCCGCATGCGATTGCCACGCCTGCGCCCATGGATGATTGTCTCGGCGGCCTGGATCGTCCCGGCCGTCTTCGCGGTCATCAACCGCATCGCACAGGCGCGCCTGCAACGCTGGGAACCCGCAACGCTGCGCGAGCTGTTGTTTGAGTTCGGCGACTGGCTGCTCTACGCGTTGCTCACGCCGTTCGTCTTTGTGATCTCGAAAAAGTGGCCGTTGACGCGCCCGCATCTCGTGCGACGCGCGATACTGCACTTCTTCTTTTCACTACTGTTCTGCGTAGCATGGGCCACCTGCGGCCAGGTGTTACGACTGATCCTGATCAGGATCTTTGCGCCGGAGATCAATCTGTCCTGGTTTCGTTTTGGGATCGAATGGCTGGGCTGGATCTTCACGACGCTGCCGTTCGGTGTCGCGGTGTATCTTTGCGTCGTCGGTATCGAACACGCGACGCGTTACTTCATCGACGCGCGCGAGCGTGAAGTGCAAGTGGCGCGGCTCTCTGAACAACTCTCGAGCGCACGTTTTGCTGCCCTTCAGGCACAACTCAATCCTCACTTTCTCTTCAACACACTCAACACGATCACCGTGCTTGTTCGTGACAACGATCGACAGGGCGCCGTCAGCATCATTGAACATCTCAGCGAGCTACTGCGACGGACGTTAAGTCGTCACCAGGCAGACGAAGTCACGCTCGGCGAAGAGCTCGATCTCGTGCAGCAGTACGTGGCCATCGAGCAGGCTCGCTTCTCCGATCGCTTGCGGCCCGAGTTTAGAATTCAAGAGTCGCTGATGTCTGCGGCTGTTCCGAGTTTCGCGCTGCAACACTTAGTCGAGAACGCGATCCGCCACGGCATCGCGAAACACACAGACGCCGGTCTCCTGCTGATCACCGCAACACGATCGGATGACGTGCTGGAGATCTCTGTCATTGATGACGGCGTAGGCTTCAATCCCGTAGCGGCTGTACCGCCGGGTCATGGCATCGACAACACGCGCGAGCGTCTGCGCGCGCTTTACGGTGAACGAGCGTCGCTCGAGATCACTCGACGGCGTGAAGGCGGTACAATCGCAACACTAAGACTGCCGTATCGTGAGTTGCGTCCAGATGAAGATAGCTAAGTGGAAAGCACTGATCGCTGACGACGAACCGGTGGCGCGACGTGGCGTGCGGCAACTGCTGGCGAGCTTTCCCGAGTTTGTTGTCGCCGGTGAGTGTCGCAACGGCGCCGAAGTGCTGGCCGCTTTGAATACATCGGCGCCGGACGTGATCTTCCTCGACATTCAGATGCCGGGCGTCGATGGCTTTGAAGTGATCAAGCGACGAACGGTCGAACGCATGCCGGCGGTAGTTTTCCTGACGGCGTTCGATCAGTTTGCGATCAAGGCTTTCGAGACTGAAGCACTCGACTATATCGTGAAGCCTGTGAGCGAAGCGCGCTTTGCGATGACGATGAAGCGACTCGTCAAGCATCTGGAATCGAGCGCGACACGTGAAGAGACGATCGTCGTCACAACTGCACGAGGTGCGACGGTGCTGCACCTGAACGAGATCGACTGGATCGAAGCGGCAGGGAACTACTCGCAATTGTGGGTTGGCGCGCGCAGTTATTTTCTGCGCGAGTCGTTGCAACTGCTCGAGAAGCGTGTGCAAAAGAATGGGTTCGTTCGGGCGCACCGGCGTGCGCTCGTGCGTCTCGATGGCGTGCGAGAGCTTACACGCACGCGTGCGGGTGCGTCGGTTGCGGTGCTTGAGAGTGGTGTACGCGTGCCGATCTCCCGACGTCGCAGTGCCTCGTTTAATGCGGCTTTCCGGGCAACAGCGGGGGCAAGCCCCTCTTCCTGACTTGTTCTAGTTTTAGATTCAAGTCCTATCAGCTGATTAGATTCAAGTGCTATTAAGATGATTAGATTCAAGTGCTATTAAGATGATTAGATTCAAGTGGCTATTAAGATGATTAGATTCAAGTGCTACTAAGATGATTAGATTCAAGTGCTATTAAGATGATTAGATTCAAGTGCTATTAAGATGATTAGATTCAAGTGCTATTAAGATGATTAGATTCAAGTGCTA
>Ga0208338_1000075_pt1 | contig 35785 bp, 29 predicted proteins | sample ForSoiNitrogNN91_FD_187858 | JGI IMG/M metagenome (GOLD analysis project Ga0208338, IMG submission 187858) | Forest soil microbial communities from Browns Valley, California, USA, that are Nitrogen fertilized - NN91 (SPAdes) | ecosystem: Environmental > Terrestrial > Soil > Temperate forest ...
GTTCGACGAGATCATCAATCGCACCGAAGCAAACCTGCGCGACCTCTTAAAAATTTCGTCCAACTATCACATTCTTTTTCTACAGGGCGGCGCGAGTCTGCAGTTTTCAATGGTGCCGATGAACTTCCTGCCTGCTGACGGCAGCGCTGACTACATCCTTACCGGAAGCTGGGGCAAGAAGGCACTCAAGGAAGCCAAAAAGGCCGGCGCTGTGAACGTTGCTGCCACGATGGCGGATGGTGGTTTTACTCGCGTGCCTTCGAGCGATGAGATCAGTTTGAACCCGCACGCCGCATACGTTCACATCACGAGTAATGAAACGATCGAAGGCGTGCAGTGGAAACGTGAGCCTAATGTCGGCAATGTTCCACTCGTCGTCGATTCTTCGTCTGACATTCTTTCGCGCGAGCTCGATGTCGATAAGTATGCGCTGATTTATGCGGGCGCGCAGAAGAACATGGGACCGAGTGGTGTCACGCTCGTGATTCTTCGCGATGATCTGTTGCAGCGCATTCCCGAAAATTTGGCGACGATGCTTGACTACCGCGTTCACGTCGAGAATAAGTCGCTCTACAACACACCAAACACGTGGGGCATTTACATCATGGACCTCGTTTGCAAGTGGCTTCAAGATCAGGGCGGGCTCGCGGGAATGGAAAAGCAGAACGACGAGAAGTCGCAGTTGCTTTACGATGCGATCGACGCGACTGATTTTTATCGCGGTCATGCTGATGTCGATTGCCGCTCGACGATGAATGTCACTTACCGCTTGCCTTCGGAAGAGCTCGAGAAAAAGTTCGCGTCTGAAGCAACGGCGCAGGGACTCGACGGATTGAAAGGGCATCGCTCCGTCGGTGGCATTCGCGCGTCGATCTATAACGCATTCCCACGCGCCGGTGTCGAAGCACTCGTGTCGTTCATGAAAGATTTCGAACGCCGCAATGGCTGATGGCGATCTCAGTTTCAAGATTGGACCAGATCAGGCTGGCGCTCGTTTAGATTCGTATCTCGCCTCACAAATCCAGGGCTGGAGTCGCGCGCGTTTGCAGCGTCTCATTGAGAATGAAGACGTACTCGTAAACCGAAAGATCTCGAAGGCTTCGTACAAACTACGCGACGGCGATGAGATCGAAGTTGAGCTTGTTGCGGCTCCCACCGATGTCTTCACGCCTGAGAATATTCCGCTCGACATTGTTTATGAAGACGAGACGCTGGTAGTAGTGAACAAGCCGGCTGGTCTTGTGGTCCATCCGGCAGCGGGCACGCCGTCAGGCACGCTCGCTAATGCGCTCGCATTTCATTTTCAAAAGCTGCCGGGAGCTGGGGTGAGACCTGGAATTGTGCACCGGCTCGATCGGGATACGTCGGGGCTGCTCGTTGTGGCGAAGACTGATGCAGCGCTCGAGAACCTTTCCGATCAGTTTCGCGATCGAACGGTTTACAAGTCGTATGTGGCGTTGGTGCATGGGCGCGTGCTTGCAAACTCCGGAAAGATCGATCAGCCGCTCGCGCGCGATCCTTCGAACCGGACGCGCATGGCGGTCGTGCGTGCCGGGCGTAACGCGTTGACGTTGTATCGTGTGCGGCGTGCGTTCGATCGATTCACGTTGCTGGATGTGGAGTTAAAAACCGGCCGGACGCATCAGATCCGTGTGCATCTCGCGTGGCTCAAACATCCCGTCGTAAGCGATGAAACATACGGCGGCGGACGCGACAACACGATCCGGGATCCGCGCCTCCGCGCACGCATCCGCGCCCTTCACCGGCATTTCCTTCACGCAGAGAAACTCGGTTTCAAACATCCGACGACCGGGGAATTCGTTAAGTTTGAGAGCGCTCTACCGCTAGAATTAGCGGACTTGTTGGTGGAGTTAGAGAGTTAAGTTTTCACGCAAAGGCGCAAAGAACGCAAAGACGCAAAGGCGGGTCAAAGACTCGGACATGCCCGAAGCATTTGACCCGCCTTTGCGTCTTTGCGTTCTTTGCGCCTTTGCGTGAAAGGCTTTACGGTATTGGCTCGAACCGTTTGACTAACTCTTTAAACCTGCCATCACCTCGTAATCCATCAAACATCGGTTCGATACGGATGAGAACGAGGCCGGGGTGGCGAGCGTCGAAGGCTTTGTTCAGATACTCGATCGCCTTGTCGTTATCTTTCAGTCCCGCATAAATGATCGCGAAGTACAACGGTGAAACGTACCGCCGCTTCGACAACGCATCGAGTTGATTAATGATCGCGCGTGCCTCGGCCTGCTTACCCGCCATTCCATAGGCGAACCCGAGCGATGCCGCGGCCTCAGACTCAGCTTCCACAATCTGATCCGGTATCGGACCACTCGACGGCGTTTTGATCAACTTCCGCAACTCCACGATCGCCTCGTCCTGCCTTCCCTTCTGCACGTACGCAAGTGCGAGGTAATGTCGCGCTACCCAGAACTCCGGATCACTCTGCAACGTCGTCTTATACTTCGCAATCGCATCGTCGTAGTTTTTCTCGTAGTAAGAATAGAGTCCGGTGTTCGCGCTGATGATCGGCGACAGCGGATCGAGATTGTGTGCTTCCTCGATCTCGTGTTTCGCTAAACTAAACTTCCCCATCTGCATCAGGTACGACGCATACCACTGGTGCGCGGTCGGGTACTTCGGATTCAACTTCAGCGCCTGCTGAAAATCACTCTGCGCACCAAGCCAGTCCCAGTCGTAAGCGAGCCGCACAAACGCGCGCGACGTGTAAGCTTCAGCCAACTCCGGATCGGCGTCGACCGCCTTCTGCGCCGCCGCCTTCGCCTTCGGCATTTCATCAACCGGCCGGACCACACCGATGTCGCAAAGCAGCGCGTACGAATCAGCAAGCCCCGAGAACGCGAGCGCAAACGTTGGATCCTTCTCTTCAGCGCGTCTGAAGAAGTCGATACCGTTTCGGAACCCTTCTTCGTTGCGCTTGTTCCAGAAATATCTGCCTTTGAGATAGAGCTGGTACGCTTCAGCATCTTTCGTGTAACGCTTCGCGAGCTTCTCTTCGTCCTCGCCCGACAATCTCAGACGCAAGCTCTGCGAGATCTTCTTCGAAACTTCATCCTGCACCGAGAAGATGTCCGCAACACTGCTCTTGTACTCCGCGCCCCAAAGCTGCGATCCATCAGCGACTTTGATCAGCTCCGTTTTAATCACGAGATTGTCGTCAAGTTTGACGAGGCGTCCGGTCAACACCGCGCCCACGTCCAGACTTCGACCAGCTTCGAGGGGATCGAGATTCGGACCTTTGAATCGAAACGCCGCATTGCGCGACATCACTTTGAGATTCGGCAGTTGTGAAAGACTGTTGATGATGCTTTCCGTAATTCCGTCAGAGAGATACTCCGCGTTCGGATCTTTACTGTCGTTCACAAACGGCAAGATAGCGACTGACGTGATCGGTCGTCGCCGCGAATTGGTGACGAAGAGCACGGCGCCTACAAGGGCCGCAACGATAAACACTCCCCAAAGACCATACGCAAGCCATCGCGGACGAACTAACGTAATACTGCTTGAAGCTGTCGACCGGTCAGTAGCAATTTCCGTCTGCGATCTGCTCACAGTCGGAACTGTCGATTTGAAATCCGCTTCTGTTTCGCGAGCTATCGATCGCGTCATCTCCGGATATTCCGACGTGTGAATCTCGTCTCTGAGCTGTTCGAGATCGAGTTTGAGATCCGTGATCGTCTGGTAACGCTTGAGTCGATCCTTTGCGAGTGCTTTCGAAGCGATCCGCTCGAGCTGGCGCGGCACGTTCGACACATGCTCCGAAAGCGGAACGTGATCGTGATCGATGATCGAAACGCGTGTGTGGCTCTCGGTCTTTCCCTGAAACGGCGGCTGTCCGGCGATCATCTCGTAAAGCACGACGCCCAAACTGAAGATGTCAGTCCGCTCGTCGATCGATTCGCCGAGTGCCTGCTCGGGCGACATGTAACCGCTCGTGCCCATGATCGCGCCCGGATTAGTCTCGGTTATCGGAATCGTTACAGCCTCCGGGTCCGCGGTTGAAGCATCGCGATCGGTAAGTTTGGCGAGACCGAAGTCCAACACTTTCACGAAGCGATCGCGAACAAACTTGTCCTGCCGCAACATAATGTTTTCCGGCTTGATGTCGCGGTGCACGATGCCTGCGGCGTGTGCAGCTTCGAGCGCCATCGCGACCTGAAGCGCGATGCCGAGTGTTTCGTCGAGCTTCAATGGACCACGCCACAGACACTGACGCAGTGTTTCGCCGTCGATGTATTCAGTCGCAATGTAGTAGCTGCCGTCGGTTTCGCCTATCTCGTAGACGGTGAGAATGTTTGGATGATTGAGTGCGAGGACCGCGCGTGCTTCCTGTTTGAAACGTCGCAAACGACTCTCAGACTTCGTCAGTTCGTGAGGCAAAACTTTCAGGGCAACCTTTCGGCCGTGTTGCCTGGTATCTTCGCCGAGGAGAACCTCGCCCATGCCACCCTTGCCCAGTCTGCGTAAGATGCGATAATGGGCGATGTACTCAGGCAGTGAACTGGTGTCAGTGGAATTGTTCGGAAGGTCGGGCATGAAGGCGAATACTTTGCGCGACTAAGCTGGGCCGAGAACGATCGGCGCGCATTGTAACACCTTTGCGGATTACTTCTCTGTGCAACCTCTGTGTCCTCTGTGTCTCCGTGGTTGACGAATCGTTTAACCACAGAGGCACAGAGGACACAGAAGTCGCACAGAGAGAGCAAAAACGCCAGAAAGGGCAACAAGTTGGGGATCGAAAGCATCGAACCGCCGTTATCAGCAGACCGCGGTCGGCTCCCGAACTCGAATCCATTTAGCATGTCAGCACGCGTAACATCATTTTTGTTCAAATACTTGTCGTTGGCTGTCATTATTCCAGCCGCCGCGCTGTCGGTCGCTGCGCAGAAGCCGAAGCCTTCGCCGACGCCGCTTCCGGAAGATCCGCAGGGCACAGTCACAATCGCGGTTCGCCGCGTGCGATTGCCGATCACGGTCACGGATAAAAAAGGCCAGTTTGTTCCCGGCCTGACGCAGCGCGACTTCGTTATTCTCGAAGATAAAGTGCCGCAGACGATCGAGACGTTCTCAGACGATCTCTCGCAAACTACACCGCTCTACATCGCAGTGCTGATGGACACGTCGCCGTCAACGGCTGGCAAGCTGAAGTTTCAGCAAGAGTCGGCAATGAACTTCATCCAAACAGTCGTGAAACCGCGCAAGGATCGCGTGCTCTTCGGAACGTTCGACGATCAGATCAACTTATTGCAGGACTTCACTGACCGGCTCGATCTCCTCGACAAGGCTGTCTACGGCGTCAAGAAAATGGGCACGCAGACCGCGCTGTTCGATGCGATCTGGCAGTTCTGTGACGAGAAGATGCGATCGGTTCCTGGCCGTCGGGTGTTGCTGGTTGTGACTGACGGTGAAGATACGTACAGCCGCGCGAATATCCGCGACGCGATCGATATCGCGCAACGAACTGAAACTACGATCTTCGCGATCTCAACGAAGGCCGGATTTCTCGCGACTGTGCCGGGCGTCGAAGCCGGACAAATCGCCGACAAGAAAGACAAAGATCTGTTGACCCTCGCGGAAGAGACCGGCGGCATGGCATTTTTCACTGGCGACATGCTTTCGCTCGAGCGATCGTTCACGAGGATCTCGAAAGAGTTACGCGCGCAGTATCTCGTCACTTACAATCCGACGAATAAGAGTTACGACGGCACGTTCCGAAAGATCGACGTGAAGCTCGGTGATGGCCACAACGATCTGAAAGTGCGAACCAAGCGCGGGTACAAAGCGATCGCTGACAGCGTTGCGCAGTAAGGAGTTCTGAAGTAAAGATGCAATATCGCGTAATCAGTCGTCCGTTTGTTTTGCTGCTTTTGATTTCTCTGCTCTTGTGTGGAGGAATCGTCAGCCAAACGCAGTTTGCAAACAACGAGACGACCGCGCAGACCGCATTTGCATCACCGTCACCAACTCCGCGAAACCGTGAAGAAGTGCCGCAGGATTCGGATGAAGTAATCAAAGTCGAAACGAACCTGACGAACATCTTCTTTACCGCTGCTGATAAGAACAAGCGCTTCATCGACAATCTCAAGGCTGAAGATATTCGCGTGTTCGAAGACGGTCAGCCGCAGGAGATCTTTACTTTCCAACAAAACATCGAACTGCCACTCTCGATCGCGATCTTGATCGATACGAGCATTTCTGAAGAGCGCACGCTTCCCGACGAGAAAGTCGCGGCCCAGGCGTTTCTCGAAAACGTGATGCGTCCAAACAAAGACGAAGCGGCCGTCATTTCGTTCACCGGTGATACAACGCTGGAGCAGGGATTTACCGGCAGTATCGAGCGGCTCAGACGAGCGATTGACCGCGTCGAGTTTGTGCCGCCTTCAGGTTATATCGGCGGCGGGGTAGTTGTGAATGGAACGCCTCCGATTTCCGGGACGAACCAGAGTATCGCCGGCTCAACCGCGGTTTGGGACGCCGTTTGGGCCACGTCTGAAGAGTTGATGAGCACCTCCGCGGAGCATACGCGCCGCGCCATCATTCTGCTCACCGACGGCGACGATACGAGTAGCCGCATGAAAATCCACGAGGCGATTGAACGCGCCCAGAAATCTGACGCGCTCATTTATGCCATCGGCATCGGCGACCGCTACACTTTTAACGTTAATGAAGGCTCGCTCCGCAAAATCGCCGAGCAAACGGGCGGTCGCGCCTATTTTCCGCGGCATGAACGGGACCTTCGCGACGCCTTCGCGCAGATCCAAAAAGACCTCCGCGAGCAGTACCTCGTGGCCTACTCACCGACGAATAAAGCCCGCGACGGGTCATTCCGGAAAATCGAGATCCAGATCGTAAATCCGGAGCTAAAACAGCAAAGTCTCAAGCTCAACTACCGGACCGGCTACTTCTCCAAGACCATTAATGGCGACCCGGCTACCCGCAAACGAACCGGTGGGGATCAGTAATTAGCCACGGATAACAGGATTTTTATCAGATCTGCGCAGATGAGAGTTTAATCTGTGCCATCTGTGGTTAAAACTGTTATACTCCCCCGGCCAGTGCGTCCGCTTGGCCGCTGTAAGAAATTGCACAAGTCTCATTCACCCTCCCAAAGGTTTTCTTACTAAAAGAGCCGGACACCCAGATTGAATGAGTGTAACTACGTCAGACCGTGGCCGCGTCCTGATCGTCGATGACGATCGGAAGATCCTCGATCTGTTGGTTGAGCTGCTCCAACTCGAAGGTTATGAGATCGCGACCGCTCTCGACGGCTCGGAAGCCTTCGATCTCGCCATCTCGTTCGACCCCGATGTGGTTGTCAGCGACGTTGTCATGCCTGTGCTCGGCGGTCTCGAGCTCTGCCGTCGTCTGAAAGAAGATCCCCGAACAGCTTACATTCCGGTCCTATTGATCAGCGGCCGAATACCTTCGGACGATGCCGGTATCGAAGGTCTACACGCCGGCGCCGACGACTACCTCGATCTGCCGTTCCGAAATGAAGAGCTGCTGGTGAAAGTCGCACAGCTCGTCGAGCGACATCGCATGGAACAGGCGTTGAAAGAGAGCGAAGAACGTTATCGTCGTCTAGTTGAGCTCTCGCCTGATGCGATCGTGGTCCATCAGGAAGGCAAGTTTACTTATCTCAATCCGGCGGCAGTAAATCTTTGGGGCGCGACGACGGCTAAAGATCTGATCGGCAAGTCGATCTTCCAGGTCGTACATCCTGACTACCGCAACCATGTCACCGAGCGCGTCGACTACATTCAGCGTTTTCACAAACCGACTCCACTCGTCGAACAGAAATGTCTCCGGCTCGATGGCGCCGAGATCGATGTTGAAGTCACTGGTCTACCGTTCGTCTCAGAGGGCAAAGCCGCGGTGCTCTCTGTCTTTCGCGACGTCACAGAAAAGAAGCAGGCACGCGAGGCGCTCAGAAAAGCTGAAAAGCGTTTACGGACCGTAGTCGGAAGCGCATCGCTGATACTCTTTGCGACTGACAAGAAGGGCGTCTTCACGTTGAGCGAAGGTGAGGGATTGAAGAGTCTCTCGCTCGAGCCGGGTGAGCTCGTGGGCCAGTCAGTGTTTGAGATTTACGCTGACACGCCGCAGGTTGGTGAAAACATCAGGCGCGCGCTGAAAGGTGAGTCGTTCACTTCAGCAGTAACGATTGGCGAGCTTGTTTTTGATGTTCGTTATTCACCGCTGACAGATGAACGCGAGCACGTGCTCGGCGTTATCGGCGTTGCGACTGATATTACTGACAGTCGCAGAGCGGAAGTATCGATTCGTGAAAGCGAAGAGCGTTATCGAGAGCTTTTCGAAAACGCCAACGACATCATCTACACGCACGATCTGCAGGGCAATTTCACTTCGCTCAATCGCAGCGGCGAACGAATCACCGGTTACTCTCGCGAAGAAGCAGCACTCATGAACGTCGCTGACGTTATCGCGCCCGAGCACTTAGGTCTCGCGCGCGAGATGATTGCTCACAAGGCGAGCGAGAAAGTGTCGACCGTTTACGAGATCGACATCATCACTAAGGATGGTCGTCGTGTTCGTCTCGAAGTGAGCACGCGGTTGATCTTCAGTGATGGCAAACCAGTCGGCGTGCAGGGAATCGGGCGCGATCTTACCGAGCGTAAACACTCTGAAGAGATATTGCGTGAGAGCCAGGCTTTTCTCGCGCAACAGGCGCAACGCGAGGCGATGACGCATCGCATTTCGCAGGCGATTCGTTGCTCGCTCGATAGTCATGAGATTTATAAGACCGCGGTGAGAGAGCTGGGTTCGTATCTCGCTGTCGATCGTTGTTCGCTGTACATGCGTGACGATCGCACGAAGTGTGCGCTGAACGTCGCTGAATATCACGTTAGAGGAGTTGAGCCGGCGAAGTCGGATTTCGCATTGGACCATCTGCAATCGCTGATCGCAGCGTTGGACCAAACCGGTGTTTTGCATTTTTCAGACGCCCCGAACGATGCTCGCATTGTAGACCTCTACGAGAACATTCTTGCCAGAGCGAACGTGAAGTCGATCATGTACGTGGCGATTAGAGTCGGCGATGACGTTCCGGCAGCGTTCGCGCTCTCAACTACGAGACAAGTAAGACGCTGGAGTGATGCCGACATTGCGCTCGCTAAAGCCGTTGCCGATCAAACGGGTATCGCGATACGGCAAGCTGAGCTCTATCAGAAAGCTGAATCCACCTCGATACGTGAAGCGCTCGTAAATCGGTTGACGATGGCGATTCGCGCCTCGCTGAGTTTGGGCGAGGTTCTCAGCACTGCAACATTTGAGTTGGGCCGCGCGCTGGGCGCGTCGCGAGTTCACTTGTTCCTGCTGGATAGCGAAGACGTAGTCGCGCCACTGGAACACGAGTATCTCGCGGACGGTGTCAAAAGCATCAAGCACGTCGTCGACTACGACGATCCGATTGCGCGAAATCTTTCCAGCTCCAACGAGCCACTGATTATCAGCGACGCTCAAAATTTCGACGACTCGTCCGCTTCGCTAAGCGCTTACGTTCGCGCGCAGGCGCAGAAACTCGAAATCCTGTCCGCCATCAGCTACCCGCTGATCGTTAAGGGGCAGTTTCGCGGCATTCTCTCCATTCATCAAACTAATCGCCGGCGTCTCTGGGCTGATGATGAGTTGACGCTGGTCCAGGCGCTTGCAGAACGACTGTCCATCGGCATCGCCCAGGCCGAGCTGTTTGAAATGGTCGCGCGTGGCAAGACCGAATGGGAAACGACTTTCGATGCGATGTCTGACGGCATCTTCATCTTCGATCGCGCGGGGGAATTGAAACGTGTGAATCGCGCGGGGGCGACGATGGAGGCCGTGCATCCGCGGTTGCTGCTCGGTCGCAAGTGTTGCGACATACTCCGAACCAGCGAAGAAGACGAAACGTGTGTCGTTGAAAATGCACTCGAGACCGGCCGCAGTGTGACGATCGAGATCACTCCGAGTCGTCTTAATCGTCCGTTGCTTGTTTCGGTTGAGCCGGTGTTGGATGAAAACAATCACGCGATCGCGGTTGTGTGTACTGCGCGCGATCTTTCTGAGTTGCGTAAGGTGCAAGCTGTCGCGCGTGAACACCAGTCTTTGTTGACGAATATTCTCGAGAGCGCGCGCGAGTCGATCTACGCCGTCGACACGGAAGGGAATTTCAAGTGGTGCAACACTGCGACACTCAAAGGGCTGGGTTTTCAGCGCTCTAACTTCATTGGCCGGCCATTGCTGAGCATGGTCTACGAAAGCGATCGCGATCTGGTGCGTGAAAAGCTGGACGCGGCGTTGCAGGGTGTGGCCCAAACTTACGAGATGCGCTACTTCTCACATGACGGCCAACTGCGATACGCACGAGTCGACAATTCACCGCTGGTAGTTGAAGGGAAAACAACAGGCGTGTTGGGCATCGCGCGCGATATCACTGAGCAGAAAGAAGAGCGTGAGCGCGCTGCACGAGCTGATAAGTTACGCGCCTTGGGCCAACTCGCGTCGGGCGTGGCCCATGATTTCAATAACTCACTTGCCGCGATCCTCGGTCGCGCGCAGTTGCTGCGACGCCAGGTCAACGATCCGGCTCTCATCCGAAATCTCGACATCATTCAAACGGCTGCTGAAGATGCAGCGGCTACAGTGCGCCGCATTCAGACCTTTGCACGCAAGTCAGCGGTGAAGGAGTTTGAGCTGGTTGACGTTGCCGGACTGCTGAATGATGCGGTTGAAATCACACGAACGCGTTGGCAAAACGAGGCGCGCGTTCGGGGGCTTGAATACGAGGTCAAACTCAACGCTCCGAGAGAGCAGTACACGTATGGCAGCGCGTCAGAGCTGCGCGAAGTGTTTGTAAACATGATCGTGAATGCGGTTGATGCGATGCCGCGCGGCGGGCGTTTGCTGGTTACCTGCCGTCGTAAGGACGACAGGCTGCAAGTGCATTTCAGTGACAATGGAATTGGAATGCCGGAGGACGTGAAGCAGAAGATATTTGAGCCTTTCTTCTCGACGAAGGGCGCGCACGGCACCGGTCTCGGGTTGTCGGTGAGCTACAGCATTATTGAACGACATTCGGGATCGATCAGTGTCGATTCTCAACCGGGTAGCGGGTCGAACTTTATGGTCGATTTACCGGCGATCGCGGCGGAGTCGTCGTCTGATGAATCGTCCACGACGGGAAGTGAAGCACGCGCATTGAAGATCCTTGTCGTTGATGATGAGGAACCAGTGCGCGAGACACTCGCGGAGATGCTCGTCGCGGTCAGGCACCGTGTGGAATTGGCCGGCAGTGGCCTGGAAGCCGTGGAGAAGCTGCGCGCCGGCGACTTCGATTTCGTGTTTACCGACCTCGCAATGCCTGAAATGGACGGCTGGGAAACAGCGCGTCTGATTCGTCAGAGTTGGCCCAACATAAGAATCGTGCTGGTAACCGGCTATGGTCCAACGACACCACCGCCGTCCGGCGAGGAAGACCTCGTGGATGCGATCATCGGCAAGCCATTCGATTTCGCACAGGTCGGCTCAACACTCACAAACCTCACCAAAGATCGCGAACTTCAAGCGACGTTGTAAGCGCCGTCTAAAAGTTCATTATTCCCGCACTAGCCGTAAATCCCACTCCAAAACCAACCACAATCGCGGGCCCTGACCATTCGTTCTTATCAGCCAGCATAAAACCGGTCGAAGCACTCGACAGGTTGCCGTACTGTTCCAGGACCTTGTACGAGCCGTTCACCTTTGCTGACGTCGGTTCGAGATCGAGTTGAGAACAAACGCCGTCGAGAATCTTCTTACTGCCGGTGTGGATCAAACAATCGTCAACCTCCGTCAGATTGGAGACTGGCGAATCGGGATGCTCCAGCACGTTCTTCACGGTCGTCACGGCATAATGCGCGCCGCGACTGGGAACGCTTGGCTGCATGAAATACTGCGGGCGTCCTTTGAGGTATTCGTGTGAGCTATGGTTGATCATCGTGAGCAGGTTCATGTCTGTTGGATGATCGTTTGTCAGGTGAGAGATTGGACCAAAGGCGGGTTTTCCTTCTTCGGTGCCTACCAGCAACGCTACCGCGCCATCACCAAAAAGCATGGATTGGATTACGAAGGTTGTGTCTAACCTTTGTTGCTCGAACTGCTCGGGATCGAGTTTTTGGTCCTTTCGCTGTCTGATGGTTTCGCGATAGCCGGAATACTCGTCGCGTAGCAGTGGCGCGACGTAAGGTGTGTGCGCTTCCGCCATCACGACGATCGCGAGCTTGCCTGGATTTGCTGCGAGGTACCATTGCGCCACCTCGATCGATTTGAGTAGCACAGAGCAACCCTGAGCTTGCATGTTTACGGTTCGTAACGACCTGGAAAGGAGACCGTGCGTTCTTCCCATGATCTCGGACGCGAGACAGGGCAACATCTGGTCAGGAGTGTTAGTTGCGGCGACGAGCAGTCCGATCCGAGTCGGGTCACCTCCCCATTCGTGAATGCAGCGTTTGGTGGCAGCCACGCCCAGCTTCGTGGTGGAGCTGGTAGCTGCTTTTGGTGCGCCGCATAGAAACTCTGGATAATTTTCGAGAGTTGAATATCGTTGGTTAACCCCGAGAGCGTTGATCGTAGTGATAAGTTCCGGGGAAAGCTTATGCATGAGACTGCCGACGATTTCTGTCGTCTTAAAGGCATTCTGAGGCACAGCAGTAGCTGCCGATAGCAAATTGATCATTGTCGTTTTTCTGCTCCAAAGAAAGAAGGGGATTTTGCCGCGTCGGATGAACTTCCCACCGCACTCCGATGCAAATCTCTTTACAACCGCCGTGCCGCAAGTTGGCCGGGCCGGGCTGTGCTATGGAAGCTCTTTATTTGTGAGACTTAGAGAGAAGCTATGCAAGCATAATCCAACGCCGACGCGAGGCTATTCTGGATACCACCTAACCACGTCCAAAACAAAGACAAATTCCCTCAGTATTTTTACCGAGGCTGTGGTACCAGGTATACAGTTGGCGAACCGGTGTATACGAAGTTCTGCACGTAGAGATTTAGGTGAGTTAAATTAGTCGATCCATATGCGTCTCGTTAATGATTAGCTTACGAGCGAAATACTTAGCGTGCATATCAGGCCGGTAGAGCGAGGCTGAGATAACAAATTCGACTGGGATTGCGATTCTGAACTCAGCGATATCTCTCGACACTTTGTGGGCTCTTGAAGAACAATCTGTTTGTAGACATCGGTATATTGCGTTGTTAGTTCTAATTTCTGATTGGAATCTCGATACCCGCTCTGAGTTGGAAAGAGATAAATTATTTCATCGTCCGGTATGAAGGTTTGCGCCACTCCACCTATGTACACTTTATTGTTAGTGAGAGTGAGCATCACTAATTTTCGCTTCTCCATCGAACGAAAAAGCGTCGTTTCAAATGGGCTCCCGTAATCTCGGATAATTCTCGCGTTCTCAGCGTCGACGGCCTTGCCGTCATACCATATGTCCTCAAACCAATTTAGTGGCGCCCAGCCGAGAGCCGCTATCAGGAATGATAAGACAGCCTTGCCTGTATGCGGCCAAGGCAGATGCAACCAGTTCCACCAAATAGATAGGCACGATGCATCGCCTGGTACGCGAGCGAGTATGTAAGCGATCGCCAGACTAGCTAATCCCGCTAATGAGGCATGCACTATAAAACGATCTTTATCCGCTCGCTTTGTATGCCAGCGCGTGCGATACCAGTTTTTGGTAAATACAAATCCGCCCAACAAGGGCAGAAGTAACAGAGGTAAATTGTAAGGCATGAGGACGCCTGTTATTTCAACGGTTCTGAGGATTACTTTGAGTCTGATCCTTATCTTCGTTACGGCCGGATTGTGGCTGAATAGGAATGGTGACCCCTATTTGCTCAAGAACACTATCAATCAGCCAATCTATATCCACATAGGCGCACCCCGCCTTGGTAAACTTTATATGGTCCGGTGGTGGTATTTGTATCTCTTCTCTCATGTGTCGCTCCCACGAATGAGTGCCTATGAATTTAGCTCATTAACTAGCGCACGCCAAGATGCGAATACGGCTATTTTTTGTCGATTCCGGCTATTTGTTGTCGAAAGTGGCTATCGATCACTTCAGCGGGAAGCGGCCGACCGTGTCTTCGCCGATGCTGCCGAAGTAAAGGACGCCGTTGTGCTCGACGACGTTGGCGATTTCGGAGAAGCAGTCGGGAGAGCCGTTCTGGAGGTTTTCGATGACGCGGCCTTGCTGGTCCAAACCAAGGACGAAGGAATATCGCTTTGGTGCCGGTTGCATGAATTTGGGAAGACGCGCGACCATCTTGCGCATCGTCGGGTAAGGAAGCATGCGGTCGAAAACGGCTTGGCGCGGCGTTACGAGGGCCAGCCAAAACCGATCGCGACCGTTCGATGAAATGCCGTCAGGAAACCCGGGAAGATTGTCGATGAAAATGTCGCTCTGGCCCATCTTCGGTCCTTTGAGCCAAACGCGACGAACGCGATATTCACCGGTTTCGTTGACGAGGACAAACGTTTGGTCCGGACTCACCGCAACGCCATTCGCGAAGTAGATGCCTCGTAACAAAGTCCGCGGCTGGCGTGTGTTTGGATCGAGAGCCAGCAAACGTCCGTTGGGTTGATGCTCGAGCAGGTCGTTCGTAAACTGCGACATCGGAAACTTGCTGGACGCTTCGGTGAAGTAGATCGTGCCGTCTGCGCCAACGTCGAGATCGTTGAGACAGCCAAACTTTACGCCGTCTGCTTCTTCAGCCAACACTTTGATCTCGCCCGCTTTGCTAACAGATAACAAGCCCTTGATCGCATCCGCCACGATCAGATTTCCTTCACGATCGAAGATCATGCCGAGTGGGCGGCCGTGTGTGTTGGCAAAGACGCGCGGCTGTGTGCCGTCAGCTTGAAGGACCATGATCCGGCCGTCTTCAAACCCGGCGTAGATCTTTCCTTCGGCGTCGAGTGCGACATCCTCCGGTTTATGTCCGTCACCGATTGAGAGCTTCTGAACAGGCGAGAGCCGTGTGTTCTGCGCGTACTGGCCGGTCAACGCAGGGGCAGCAGGAGGAGTCCACGCTGCAGGTGCGATTGGCACTGGCGCAAGAAGAAGGTATGCAAGGGCGACAACGATGATGAGGAGGATGACGAGTCCGAAGCGCTTTTTGAGGGACATTAAATGTTTGTTATCGCTCGCCGCGCGACTTCTCGACCGCAGTTTCCAATGTGACGACGAGCTTGCGAATGCCGGGCTGGTCCATCGGCTCGATCAGGCGGAGTGCTTCGTCGAGTATGCGTCGCTGGTGTTCCGGGAAATTTGGCAGACCACTGACGGTTCCGGGCTCTCCATCATAGAACGCTACGCGCGGCGGACGCACTGATTCCACTATCTCTTTCGCGACAGCGAGCATCATCGTGGGAATGCCCGCGAGCTCGAGCCCGCGCGCCACCAGGCCCACAGACTGGTGACATAAAACAGAAGCTGGAACTAACAGCGCTGCCTGCACTTCATAACGCCGCACTCGTTCAACCAACTTCGGAACGAGCTCGTCAGCAACGCGTCCAGCATCAGGAATGAACCCGCAAAAACTCCAGTACACCGGATTCAACTGCCCGATGATTCCGTTCTTTTCAAACTCGAGCAGTCGCCCAACCGGCAACTCGGAGTTCGCGTCCTGCTGCACCGCCGACGAATCGTAGCCGCGCGCTGCAAATCGCAGGTCCGACTCTTCAACTTCGATCGGAATTTCTTTGAAAGTGGTGTCACCGTTTGTCGCGCTTGTGTCGAACGCGGGAGTGCCGTCTATGTAAGCACCCGCTGAAGAGATCAGCGCGAGATTCAGCATCGGCAGGGCGCGCCGTGCGGGCGTAAATGGCGCGCGCCGGTTCCTTACAAAAGGATAATCAGCACCGAGATTATCACCGGCGCCCGGTCTCCAACTCTCGAAGCGCCTTCGCCAACCATCAATATCTTCAATAATTTCCACCAGCTTCACCAGTCTGAGATTTAGTTGCGGAGGTTCCGAGCCATCAGGACCATCGCCACAAGAGCGGCAATCATAGCAAGTCCGAGCGCGTTAACCGAATAACCGTGCAGGTTGTTGAAGGCGATGCGGCGCGCGTCGTCAGCCGCGATTTGGTCGATCGGTAGGACCATCGCCGCGCGCAATGCACGCATCCGCGCCGCGATTACCCAATGGCCGACGCCGGTCGTCAACGCGATGATTCCGAGACAAACGCATTCAATTATGAGACTCAAACGGCTCGACGAATTGCGGCGCAAGAGTAAAGTTAGAAGCAGTAATAATGAGATCAGAAAGCCGGCGATGTTAACGACTGAAAGCGAGCGCGTGACGATACTGCCGGCAATTTCGTTTGCGTTGGGAAGGCCGAACGATCGCAAGACACCGAACGCGGCAGGTGCTACTACCGCGCCGAAGAATAACGCCGCGCCGAACCAGCAGGCCAATAAAATCAGTCGTGAAAAGTTCATCAGGATTACAGAATATCAATCAAATTCATTGATCGTCGCCAGCAAGCGGATCTTTGGCGGCGTGATCTGTGGTCGCGGCAGTTCTCTCGGATCGCCATTCAACAACCATGATAATGCACGATCGAGTTGTGACTGATACTCATCGAGGTCCAACGACATAAAAACATTCACGCCCAACCGCGCAAACTTTTCCTTCGCTCGCAAGTACATCTGACGCGCCGCACCAGGCCGGCCGATGTCGAGATGATGGAACGCGACTGCCGATTGGATCATCGCCTGTAAAAACAGTTTCTCCTTTGGTCCAACCTCGCCCATCCAACGTTCTTCCCACGCGTCGTGCGCTGCATGAAACTCGCCCGCATTGTAAAGATCGATGCCGGCAATGTACTCGATCGGATATGCAGCAACGTGAGCATCGAGATAGGGAGTCATTTTCTATTAAGTCGACCGGCGATCACCTTCGCTGCCGTTGCGCCAGCCCCAGTCGCACTACTAATTGTTGGCCCAGCTGGATTCGAAACGTCGCCAACGGCAAACACCATCGGTACGTTCGTCTCTTGTTGACTGTTCACCACGACGTAATTGTTTTCCGTTTGCAGTTGTTCGCGGAACAGCTCGGTATTCGGCTCGACGCCGATCCGGATCAACACACCGCGCACAGCGAGTTGAAATGGCTTCAAGCCTTGCTTGCGTTGGATCTCAACAGCCTCTACGCGCTCGCCACCAATGATACGCGTCAGCATGGATTCAGTGAAAACGGTGATGCAATGCTGGGATTGAAGCTTTGCTGTGAACTCCGGCCGCGCCCGCAACTTCTTTCCGCGATGAACGAGCGTCACTGTCGGACAAACCTCCGCCAGCAGCAACGCATTCTCGACCGCCGCGTCTCCACCACCAACAACACAAACATCCTGTCCGGCGAAGAGCTCTCGATCGCGGGTAGCGGATTCTATCATCCCCTTACCGGCAAACTCCTTCTCACCTGGCACTCCCAACTCTCTCGGCCGCACGCCCGTCGCGATCACGAGCGCGATCGACTGCAGATCTTCACCGCTCGCCAGCGAAACACGCTTCGCTTTTAAATCGACCGAGCTGATGCTTGTCTGCGTCCACAGATCAAAGTCAGCACTGTCAACATCCGCGGTAAAGCGTTCGAGCAACTCCTCGCCGTTGCGGGCTTTAAGACCGAGATAGTTATTGATCGGATTGTAGACGCGGTGAAGTTGCCCGCCGAGTTCTTCAGACTGTTCGAGCACAAGCGCGTCAAGCCCCAACTCATCGCACCAGAAAGCGGTTGAGAGTCCGGCTGGTCCGGCGCCGATGATGATTACGTCGTGCATTTACGAGACTGCCGCCAACGACGAAGATCGCTGCAAAACTTCCGCGACTTCATCCGGCTGTAAACGCGACGCCGCCAACGTGCCGGCACTGTCGAGAAACTTCGCTGCGGAAGTCATCTCACGATTATCAGTTTGCCAGCGTCCATCCGAACGTACTTCTTTGCTATTGAGCAACTGCAACACGGACGACAGATCTCGCCGTGCAATCCGAGGACGCACGACAGTCTCAGCCCACGAGTAGTAGGGATAATCGATCCGGTAAAACCATCCAGACGTTGTCGGGATCGCGATCAGAAATAGCTGGCCCCGAGCAAATTTCGAGATCGCGGTGTAAGGCGCTGAATGCCTCGTCGGACTGAAACCAACGCCGTCAAAAAGCTGGGGCGCCAGCGTAATCACTGAAATATCTGAATATTCGACAACGGTGGATTCACGCTTCTCGAAACTCTCAACTGCCGCAACAACACTCTTCCAGCCCTCACTCCACAGCGATTCATATTCACCGATATGCGTCAGCAAGTGCTCGACTTTCGGCAGCACGAGCTCATACGCCCGCGCCTCATCATCAACCTCCTCGCCTGCGAGCAGTCGAGCCAGCGGAGAGCCATCGTCGTTATTCGGACTCGCCTGATCAGAACCCTGTATGGCGATACTTACACGAACACCGTCATCGCTCGAGTATTCCGAAAAATCTCCAGCTTCGGCGGCGGAGATCAGCAAGTCGCGATACGCAAGCGCGCGTTCGCCAGTCAACACAGCCCAACAAGAAAGCGTGCCGTCCGTATCGAAATGATTGTTAGTGACTAACTCGATGCCCTGCGTTAGCACGGCGCGTTTTGGTGAGGCGACGAGATTGAGCGCGATCTCCGTCGAAGTATCGGCCTTCACCTCAGTTGGAGTACTATTTCCTTCCCAATGCGAGAAGTGAATGCTGTTGTCGACCGTGCCATCGACCGACAGCTTGGGTACGTTTTCGAGTGCGTCTGTGTAAAACTCGAATCTCATGGTAAGTGTAGTGTAAACCAACTAACGGAAGAACAATATGGACGAGATAACTCCAGCAGAGCTCAAACAACGCCTCGATAATGGCGAAGATATTCAGATCGTAGACGTGCGCGAGGACAATGAAGTCGCGTATTGCCGCATACCCAACTCGATTCACATTCCGCTGGGGCAGGTGTTGAATCGCATGAACGAGATCGATCCGAGCCGCGAGACGGTCGTACACTGCAAAATGGGTGGCCGCAGCGCCCGCGCAATCGACGCGCTTCAGCGATCGGGTTATCAGGGAAAGCTGATGAATCTCACAGGTGGAATTTTGAGGTGGTCGGACGAGGTAGATCCGAGCGTGCCGAAGTATTAAAGAGGAAAGTTCACGCAAAGGCGCAAAGATCGCAAAGACACAAAGGCGGTCAAATGTTTCGGGCGCGTCTTTGCGATCTTTGCGCCTTTGCGTGAAATTCTTATTTAGTAATGCCTTCAAGCTCGATGAACCGGCTGAGCTTCGTGATCACCATTCCCTCTTCACACTCCAAACGGCACGACAGCGCCGGACGGTCGCTCTGCTCGGTCTGGCCTTTCATGTGATACCAAACCTGGCAATTCGTGCATTCACCGTTCCAGCAGAAGTCGCCGTAAGAAATCGTATTGATGGAGAGAAACTGAAAGCAGCGCAGCAGCCTGTTCTTTTCAGGCACGTTGACCTCGCGACCAATGATTTCGAGACTGATGAGCTTCTCGTACGGATCGAGTAGATCCGATGCACCCGCGTCAAAGCTGCCGCTTTGTTCAGCCATAGGCAGCGGCAGTATAATCGCTCCCTGCTCAAATTTGTACATAATCAACTGCGGGGGTTAACAATTGTCCTTAGTCATTTACACCAAGCCGGGATGTCCTTACTGTCAGCAAGCTCGCGATTACTACAACTCCAAAGGCATTCCTTTCATCGACTACGACGCCCAGAACGACAAAGCGCGACGCGCCGAGATGTTCTCGTATTCGAGCGGCGACCCGACGGTGCCGTGTATCGTGGAAGATGGAAAGTATGTCGGATCGGGTTGGGGAAACCCGCCCCGTGGTTGAACCGTTCACGATTAGCCGGCCGTGCGCCGGTGGTACGAATAAGCGGTCTCCCCTTAACGATGAATTGTGCTTTATGAGGAAGGTGCTTTATGCAAAACCAATCCCGTTGGCTTTTTCTGTTGTTGCTCTTTCTTCTAACCGTTCTCCCAAACAATAGCGAAGTCATAGCACAGTCAAATGGAGGAGCAGGCGCGCCTCAACCACCTATGGCAGAGAAGAAAACAAAAACTACGAATATCCACGGTACGACGTTAGTCGACGATTATTTCTGGCTGCGCGAAAAAGCGAATCCGGCAGTATTAGCGCACCTGCAAGCGGAAGACGCGTATACCCAAACCGTGATGAAACCAACCGAGGCGCTGCAGGAAAAGCTCTACAAGGAGATGCTCGGTCATATTAAACAGACTGACACCAACGTGCCTTACCGCGCCGGAAATCACTTCTATTACACGCGCACTGAAGAAGGTAAACAGTATCCGATCTACTGTCGCAAGAAAGGCAGTCTCGACGCGCCGGAAGAGATCGTGCTCGATCAAAACGAGCTGGCGAAGGGCCAGAAGTTTATGAGTGTGGGCACTTTTCTTCCGAGCGACGACGGCAACCTGCTCGCTTATAGCACTGACAGCACTGGCTATCGACAGTACGTTCTGCAAGTCAAAGATCTGCGGACGGGCCAACTCTTTCCGGAACGAATCGAGCGTGTCACTAGTTTCGCCTGGGCCAATGACAACAAGACCTTTTTCTATGTCACTGAAGACGCCGTCACAAAACGTAGCGACAAGTTTTTCCGTCACGTGCTCGGAACGGACAAGATGGACCTTGTTTTTGACGAGAAGGACGAGTTGTTTGACATCGGCACCTACCGTTCACTCGACAAAGCAGTGATCTTCCTGCAGTTCTTCAGCAAAACGTCGAATGAGTCGCGTTATCTTCGTGCAGACGATCCGAACGGAACGCTCAAAGTGATCATTCCACGAACGCCTGAGCATGAGTACGACGTCGATCATCGCGACAACCTCTTTTACATCCGCACGAACAAAGGCGCGAGGAATTTCCGTATCGTCACCGCGCCCGTGAACGATCCATCAGAGAAGAACTGGAAAGAGTTTGTCGCACATAACCCCGCAGTGAAGATCGACGGGATCAGCCTTTTTGCCGATCACGCTGTTCTTTCCGAGTGGGAAGGCGGATTGCAGCAGCTCGAAGTCATCAACTTCAAGACGAACAGACGAAATCGCGTCACGTTTCCCGAGCCGGTTTACGCTGCCGAGATCGGTACGAATCGTGAATACAACACGAGCGTGGTCCGTTACAACTACGAATCGCTCGTCACGCCGGATTCGGTGTTTGACTACGACATGAACACCGGCAAGTCGACGTTGTTGAAGCAGATGGAAGTGCCAGGCGGTTTCGATCGGAAAAACTATCAATCCGAGCGCGTGTTTGCCACGGCATCAGACGGAACAAAGATTCCGATGTCGATGGTGTACAAAAAAGGCGTGAAGATGGACGGCAGCGCACCGCTGCTTCTTTACGGCTACGGTTCGTACGGCTATTCGATTGCGCCAACGTTCTCGTCTAATCGCCTGAGTCTTCTCGACCGCGGCGTGATCTTCGTGATCGGTCACATTCGCGGTGGCGGCGAGCTCGGTGAAGAGTGGCGGCAGGCGGGCAGGATGATGAACAAGATGAACACGTTCACCGATTTCATCGCCTGCGCCGAAGCGCTCATCAAGAATAAGTACACGTCGAAAGATCGACTCGTGATCCAGGGCGGCAGCGCCGGCGGTCTGCTAGTAGGCGCCGTGTCGAACCTGCGTCCGGATTTGTTCAAAGCAGTGGTTTCGCAGGTGCCGTTTGTCGACGTGCTGAACACGATGCTGGACGCGAGTTTGCCGCTGACGACGAGTGAGTACATCGAGTGGGGCAATCCGAACGAGAAAGCCGCGTACGATTACATGAAAACGTATTCGCCTTACGACAACATCGCGAAGAAAGATTATCCTGCGATGCTCGTGAAAGTGTCGCTGAACGATAGCCAGGTGCCGTACTGGGAAGGTACGAAGCTCGTCGCAAAGCTGCGCACGATGAAGACTGACAACAATCCGCTGTTGTTGAAGGTCAACTTCGGCGCGGGCCACGGTGGTGCGTCCGGACGTTATGACGCGCTGCGTGAGTCGGCTTTTGACTACGCCTTCATGCTCTGGCAGATGGGAGTTGCGGATTAATAGTTTTAGGTCCATTGTTTAGATAGGTCCTATATGTCCTATAGGACCTATTTCGTTTGACTCAATGATCGGTTCCACGCTCGGGAATTATAAGATCCTGGAGAAGCTCGGTGAGGGCGGACAGGGCACGGTCTATAAAGCGGTCGATTCGAAGCTCGGCCGTACGCTCGTCATCAAAGTCCTGCCCGCTGAGCTGACCGCACGCGAAGCCAATCTCAAGCGTTTCGAACGCGAAGCGCGGCTCGCTTCTGCTCTCGATCACCCAAACATCTGCACCATTTTCGACCTCAACGAGATCAACGGCATTCACTTCATCGCCATGCAATACATCGAAGGGCGAAACGTGAGGCAGCTCGTTAACGGTCGTCCGTTGTCACTCGAAAGCGCGTTATCGATCGCCTTGCAGACCGCAGACGCGCTCGCCGCCGCACACGCGCGTGGCATCATTCATCGCGATATCAAAGCCGGCAACGTGATGGTCACGCCGGGCGGGCAAGTCAAAGTCCTCGACTTCGGACTCGCAAAACTACTCGACGAAGAAGCGGCGCGCACGTCTGGAATTCATCACACTGAGATTACTGAAGTCGGCGTTCCGTACGGCACGGCGACGTACGCGGCTCCCGAGCAGGCACGTGGCGATCGCGTCGATGCACGCGCGGACATTTTTTCCACGGGCGTTTTGCTTTACGAGATGCTGACCGGTACGTGGCCGTTCCAGGGCAAAACGGCGGTCGAAGTTCGTCATGCAGTGCTGAATGATGAGCCCGAGCCGCTCTCAAAGATGCGGCCAGGTCGCATACCCGCGAAGTTGCAGGCCGTGCTCGACAAAGCACTCGCAAAAGATCCGCGCAATCGCTTCCAGAAGATCTCGCATTTCGCCAACGACCTGCGTGAGATCATTCGCGAGCTTGGCAGTGATTCGCTGCCGGGTCTCGATGAAAGCACAACACCTGTCGCTCCGAAACATCTCAAACAGGAAAGCCCGGTTACACGTGCACTGCGCTGGTTGACGAGGAGCAAGAGCGGTGATGGCTCTTCGAGTCAACGATCGGTGTCGGAATCGCAACCGAGCCCGTTGACGAGTCTTGGTGATCGCGAGCGAAAGAGTGTCGCGATTCTTCCGTTCAAGAATGTCGGCAACGATCGTGAGATCGATTTCTATCAGTTCTCGCTTGCGGATGCGGTGATTACAGAGCTCGCGCGCGTGCGATCGTTGGTCGTGCGGCCGTCGTCGGTCATTGTTAAGTATCAGAACAAGGCCGTCGATGCTGCCGAAGCCGGACGTGAGCTCGCCGTTGATGCCATTCTGACCGCTACGTTTCTGCGCGCCGGCGATCGCTTGCGCGTCACGGCACAACTCCTCGATGTGCGAACGAGCGAGATTCTCTGGAGCGAGCGCATCGACGCCGATGCCAGCGACATCATCGGCGTGCAGGACACGATCGTGCAGCGCATCGTCGAGGGATTGCGACTCGAGCTGAGCCCGGACGAGAAAGTCGAGCTCGCGCGAAAGACCACCGCCGATGCTGCGGCGTCGGAAGAATACCTGCGTGGTCGCGACTGTCTCGCGCAGTTTATTTATCACACGATCGAGCGTGAGCAGCTCGACTCGGCGATCGAACATTTCCGCCGCGCGATCGAGATCGATCCAAACTTCGCTCTCGCTTACTCCGCGCTCGGAAGTTGTTACGTCAATCGCGTCTTGAAAGGATTGGGCCAGGCTGGCGATCACGAGAAGGCCAAGAATGCTTTTCGAAAAGCGTTGACGCTCGATCCGCGACTGCTCGAAGCGCGCATGCACATGGTGTTCATCTATCTCACCGGTGGGCAGAAGCCAAAAGCGCGTGAGGCTGTGGATGCGCTGCGCAACGAGTATCCGAACGATCCGGGTGTGCAGTTTGTGCGTGGCGTGGTCGCGCGGCTCGACAGCGACTACGAAAAGGCGCTGCGAAGTTTCGATCGCATGGTGCGGCTGAATCCGGGCGAAAAGGTGCTGGCGAGTTACAATCGCGCGCGCATCTTCATGTATCAACGCGAGTATGAAGAAGCGATGCGTGAGCTCGATCAGGGTGAGGCGATCGAGTCCGAACATCCGCTGATCAAAGTCTTTCGCGCGCGCGTTCGGTATTACAAAGGTGAGGTTGACGAAGCGATCAAGATCCTTCAGCAGGTGTTGCAACGTCATCCGCAGATCGACGGTGTGCGACCCATCCTCGCGATCGCTTTGAGCGCACAGGGACAACACACCAAAGCAAACGAGCAACTGACGCCGAAGGTCAGGCAGGTTGCGGAGGCGGATTACGATATCTCTTACTGGCTAGCTTCTGCTTACCTGTTGCAAGGTCGACAGGTGGAAGCGTTACGATGGCTGGAGACAGCGATCGGTCTCGGCAACGAGAACTACAAATGGTTTGAGTCAGATCCTAACTGGACCGACATGCACGAGGATCCACGTTTCGTTGAATTGATGAATCGCATCAAGAACAACCGCGAGCAACCCGGGGATCAGTCTGAATGAAAACATTCGTCGTTGGCGACATACATGGCCGCTGCGCGCAGCTCCTCAATCTACTCGACATGCTGCCGCGCGATCCGGAAAACGACACGCTCGTTTTTTTAGGCGACCTGATCGACCGCGGCGCCGATGCGCCCGGCTGCGTTTCGCACATTCTCAAACTCACGCGCGAGAATCCGAAGCGAGTTATCTGCCTGCGTGGAAATCACGAGCAGATGTTGATGGATTTTCTTGATGGTCGCAGTAACCTGTGGCTCTCGACGGTGGTGGGTGGCGAACGAACGTTTGAGCAGTACTCGGGCCATCCGGTTCAAGTCGAGAGTGAAAACGATCTCGACGAGATGCGGGCGTTGTTTGAGCGCTCATTTCCCGCGGAGCATCTCGCGTTCATGGAGGAGATGCCTTTTTACTACGAAGACGAGTTTGCGATTTACGTGCACGCGGGGCTCGACGAAGGTAAGCATCCGCGCGAGAGCACGCAGATGTCACTGCTTTGGATGCGTGACATGGATTTTTACAAGAATTATCGCGGTAAGCCTTGTGTGTTTGGACACACGCCGACGCCGCTCTTGCCATTACGCGGGCGCCTCGGCCGCCACGGCATCTACATCTCGCACAGCGCAGTCGGCCTCGATACCGGCTACAACCACCACTCACCGCTGAGCTGTCTCTCGCTACCGGATTTCAATCTGTATCAGACGTTTGTCGATGGTCGTGAGGAAACCTACCAGATCACTTCATTCATTCCTGAGGCGCTAAAGGAAATGCAGCGCAAGGCCGGGATCGTAAATTAACCACGGATAACACGGATTTTAAATCCGGATTTTAAATCAGTGTCATCCGTGGTTATGTTTTTCGCTCATAATCGAAGCGATTGAGGATGTATTTGTGCATGAACTTTCCCTTTGAGTCAGCGGTCATCAATCGTTCGTATACAAATGAGGGAACGTTTTTATAACGATATGTTTCACCGGTCCTGAACACGACTTGCAGGCTGTGAGACTTTTCATCGTAACCTGCGGCAACCAGCATTTCCGACTCTACCGACTTCAACTTCATCTTCCCTCTCCATCGGATCATTATTGCTATGTGTATTTTCGCACACAATGACCGCAGGAGTAATGCGGAAATCCGGATTTAATCCGTGTTATCCGTGGGTAAGGTTTTTCTTATCGATAGATCTCACCACCAGACGTTCGAAACTCGTCAGCCTTCTCAGTCAATCCCGCCCGCACCTCTTGCGTGATCTTCATTGAACAAAAGTGTGGGCCGCACATTGAGCAGAAGTGCGCGAGCTTGGCGCCTTCCTGTGGCAATGTCTCGTCGTGATATTCACGCGCCACCTCGGGATCGAGTGACAGGTTGAACTGGTCTTCCCAGCGAAACTCGAATCGCGCTTTCGATAACGCATTGTCACGATACTGCGCGCCGGGATGTCCCTTTGCAAGATCCGCCGCGTGTGCCGCCAGCTTGTAAGCAATGACTCCGTCTTTCACGTCCTTCTTATTCGGCAATCCGAGATGCTCCTTTGGCGTCACGTAGCAGAGCATCGCCGTCCCAAACCAGCCAATCATCGCGGCGCCGATCGCCGACGTGATGTGATCATATCCCGGCGCGATGTCGGTCGTGAGTGGGCCAAGCGTGTAGAACGGCGCTTCCTGGCACGTCTCGAGTTGCTTATCCATGTTCTCTTTGATCAAGTGCATCGGCACGTGGCCAGGGCCTTCAATCATTACCTGGCAATCTTGTTCCCACGCGATCTTTGTCAACTCACCGAGCGTTTCCAACTCCGCAAACTGTGCTTCATCATTCGCATCCGCGATCGATCCCGGACGCAGTCCATCGCCGAGAGAAAACGAGACATCGTAAGCCGCCATGATTTCGCAGATCTCTTGAAAGCGCGTGTAGAGAAAACTCTCTTCGTGATGGGACAAACACCACTTCGCCATGATCGAGCCGCCACGACTCACAATTCCCGTCGTGCGTCGTGCAGTTAACGGAATGTAAGCGAGGCGCACACCCGCGTGAATCGTGAAGTAATCGACGCCCTGCTCAGCTTGTTCGATGAGCGTGTCGCGAAAGATCTCCCACGTTAGCTCTTCAGCCTTGCCGCCGACCTTTTCCAGCGCCTGGTAGATCGGCACGGTTCCGATCGGCACGGGTGAGTTGCGAATGATCCACTCGCGCGTCGCGTGAATGTTTTTGCCGGTCGAAAGATCCATCACCGTGTCAGACCCGCAGCGAATGGACCAGCGCATCTTGTCGACCTCTTCTTCGATCGACGAAGCAACGGCTGAGTTTCCGATGTTCGCATTGATCTTCACGAGGAAGTTGCGACCGATGATCATCGGCTCGGATTCGGGATGGTTGATGTTGGCCGGAATGATCGCGCGTCCACGTGCGACTTCCGAGCGCACAAACTCAGGCGTGACAAACTGCGGGATCGCTGCACCAAACGATTGTCCTTTGTGCTGATGCAACAAAGAATCACGCGGCGCGTCACCAGTCTCCAATGCGGCTTCGCGTCCGAGGTTCTCGCGAATCGCTATGAACTCCATCTCCGGCGTGATGATGCCGCGACGCGCATAGTGAAGCTGTGTCACACACGCACCCGACTTCGCACGCAACACTGCGCGACGCAGCAGGGGAAAGTCTTCGAGCCTGCCGACGTCTTTCACGCGCGCGCGTTTCACAGCGTCGAACGTGAGATAACCATCGTCGATCGGCTGCGTCTCACGACCCGCATACTCTTCAACGTCACCACGACCAACGATCCACTCGCGCCTCAGTTGCGGCAGTCCTTCGCGGACATCGCATTGCAAATCGGGATCGCCCCAAGACCCACTCGTGTCGTAAACACGAATAGGCGGATTTGCGACTGTCGTGCCATCGAAATTGCGAGTCTGGCTTTGCGCGATTTCGCGAAACGGAACGTGCACGCCGGGCTGCTCGCCGTTGACGTAAATACGTCGCGAATTAGGCAACGAAGTGCTTTCAGTAGTATCAGTTTGAGTTAGTTCGATTCCTGCGCTCATAGACAACATTCTCCAATCCGTATGAATGTAGTCTATAATCTTGGGCGCTGGTAATCCAACCCACCCGATCTCCCGGAGACAACAAACATGTTGAATCGACGCGTAATCGCCCTTGTACTGATCATTTCGCTGCTCTCGCTTCCGGTCGTCGCTCAGAATGGCGGCGGCGATATGGTGAACCGCATTCGCAAAGAAGCGATGGAACGTTCGCAGATCATGAAGACCATGCACATGTTTACCGATCTTTATGGTCCACGACTGACTGGCTCGCCCAATCACAAAGCCGCGGCCGAGTGGGCCGTCAAACAGATGACCGCATGGGGACTCGAGAACGCGCATCTCGAGCCGTGGGACTTCAAACATCCTGGCTGGTTGAACGAGCGCTTAACTGCGCACCTGATCTCGCCGATTAAAGATCCGCTCGTTTGCGAAGTGCTCGCGTGGACGCCAAGCACAAAAGGAACAGTGCAGGCTTCGGCTTACCCGTTGGTCCTGCCCGAAAGACCATCGCAGGAACAGCTCACGGTGGTCTTGAACAACTTGAAGGCGAAGGTGCGCGGGAAGATCGTACTCGTTGGTAAGCCTGCCACGATACCAGTCAATTTAAATCCTCCGGCGAAGCGGCAGACTGACGAACAGGCGCAGCAACGTTATGGACCAAACGCACAGCCATTTAATTTTCCAACACCGTCGCCAACTCCGACGCCCGCACCCGACGCGCCGAAACCGTTGACGAATCGGCAGGTCGACGAGCAGCTCGATACATTCCTGAAAGAGAATGGCGCTTTAGTTCGCGTTAATGATGCTGGTCGTGAGTTTCGACAGATCCGCGCTTTCAATAACAGGACGTTTGACGTTAACAAAGTGGTACCGACGGTCGTCATGAGCAATGAAGACTTCGGGCGCATCAGTCGCATTCTGGCTGACGGCACCGACGTCGTGCTCGAGTTTAATATCGTCAATCGCGTCTTTCCGGAAGGCGCCACGTCTTACAACACGATCGCTGAGATTCGCGGCACTGACAAAGCTGACGAAGTGATCATGCTTGGTGGTCACCTCGATTCGTGGCACGCAGCGACCGGCGCCACTGATAATGCGATCGGTTGCTCAATCATGATGGAAGCGGCACGCATTCTGAAGACACTCGGTGTTCAGCCGCGCCGCACGATTCGTGTCGCGCTTTGGAGCGGCGAAGAACAGGGACTGCTCGGCTCGCAGGCGTACGTGAAAGAGCACTTTGGCTCGTTTGAAGAGCCGAAGGCTGGTTACGAAAAGTTTGGCGGCTATTTCAATATCGACTCGGGCACCGGGCGTGTGCGCGGCGCGGGCGTGTTTGGACCACCCGCAGCGGCAGATATCATGCGTGAAATTCTCGCGCCGTTTAAAGATGATGGTGTTGTTGGCGCAACCGTAACGCGCAGCAGACGACTTGGCGGCTCCGATAACACATCGTTCAGTCAGGCTGGTTTGCCCGGCATCGGTATGGGCCAGGATCCGATTGAGTACGGCACGCACACGTGGCATACAAATCTCGATACTTACGAACGAATTCTCGAAGACGACGTGAAAAAGGATGCGATGGTCATGGCATGGGCCGTTTACCAGCTCGCGATGCGCGATGATCTGTTGCCGCGTTTTTCGAAGAGCGAGATGCCGCCGAAGCCGCCTGATGAAAATCCGCAACCGGCACCGCGTCCGACGCGTACAGATTCAGGCGCGAGCAGTTCACCACGCAGAGGACAATGATTCGTTGGCAATAACTCGCCGTCAATTCTTAAGGCGAAGCGCACTTGCAGTTGCCGCTGCGAGTCTGAATCAAAGCGCAGTTAGAGCGATCGTACTCAGTAGCCCGGCCAGGAAGGTGCTCGTTTTGGGCGCCGGAATGGCCGGGCTTGTTGCTGCTTATGAGTTAACGAAGCTGGGTCATGATGTAACTGTGCTTGAAGCGCGAACGCGTCCCGGCGGGCGTGTGCACACGTTGCATGAGCCTTTTTCTGATGGCCTGTATGCAGAAGCGGGCGCGGCGCGTATTCCTGACGATCACGATCTCACGCACAAGTATGTAAAGGAGTTTGCGCTTCCGCTCGAGCCGTTTTATCCGAACCAGCTACATGCGTTGCGATTTGATCGTGGTAGTCGTGAAGAAGTTTCGATCGATGGCTTTACAGATGCGATGGAGAATCATTTTGGTTACGACCTCGGTGGTAATCCAGAGCGCTGGCAGAAGATCAAAGGTGGCACCGATTTGCTTCCGAAGGCATTTGCCGAGCGGTTAGGAAGCAAGATCCACTATGGCTCGCCGGTTGTGAAGATCGAGCAGGATGAGAAACAAGCGCGCGTTGTTTTCCTGAAGGCTGGACGCCAGGAAACGATGACGGCAGATAACGTGCTCTGCACGATTCCGTTTTCGCTCTTGCGCGACGTGGAGCTGCCGGCGCTTTCCTCGCAGAAACGAGATCTCATTAAGAAGACTCGCTACGATGCTGTTTCACGCGTTTACCTGCAAACTCGAAATCGTGTTTGGGAGAGTAAAGGACTGAACGGGTTCGCGTTTACAAGCGGCGCGATCGAGATCTGGCAACCGTCCTGGAGCCAACCTGGACCACGCGGGATTCTGATGACCTACGCGAGGCCGGGCGAAGCAGAGAGAATCACGAAGCTCAAAGAAAACGAGCGTGTGTCCACGACGTTGAAGCAGTTGGACGACATGTTTGGCGGTTTGAGTGAGAGCTTTGAACGCGGCTCGACGAAGTGCTGGATGGAGGATGAGTGGTCACGCGGCGCGTGGGCGTTTGTTGGGTTCAGTAATTTTGGCTTGGCCATCGCTCCCGAGGGACGAATTCATTTCGCCGGCGAACATATTTCTCAGTGGCCCTCATGGATGCAGGGGGCGCTGTCGTCAGGATTGCGGACCGTGAAAGAGATTGATGAGTTTGTGAAGGTCTAAGGTTCCGGAAACAGATCGTCTACGGCCATCGTCCAGCCTGGTACTGCCGGCTCCGCTTCGGCGATCTCACCGCGCCGGTAAATCGTAGCGTTTTCTGGAACACTCGCGCGGTAGACGCGAACCACATCGTCGCTCAATAGATCCACATCCCAGACCACCAACGTACCGGCAGCGAAGTAATCGGCACGCTTTTGCGCCATCTGCCGCTCCGCCCACCGCCCATAATCATTCTCACTACGAACTTCAACGGCAAACACGGGAGCGCCCTGAAAAAACTTCATCGTTACGGCACCTATATAAAACGCCGCATCAGGACTAAACGATTTGCGGTTGGGTAGTTTGACTACAAAAGCAGCACTATCGCCAATGGCATGTCCCTTTCTCCCGACTTTTGCGTAAGCTGCTAAAGAAAGTGTTATCTGGAGGGCAACGAGGTGAGGTAAGCCTCCGGTAAGCGGCATTTCTACAATTTCTCCGTTGACGAGCTCAGCCTTGCCCTCGACTTTGTAGAGATCTTCGATTGTGGCTTCGACTTTGGTGCTCATAGGTGTTCTGTGAGTGTTGTAATTCCTGGTGGGCATACTATTCCTTACTGAGAGCTTACGTCAAGTTAACCGCCGATAAAGCTCATGGTCCGTGAGGGGGCCACGAATCCCGGATCGTTGATGAAGTGGCGGGGTTCTTTCTTCATTATCACCGAGTGAATGTATTCGCTGATCTCTTTGCGTGAGGCGCCGCTGCGCACCACGTCGCGCAGCGAATGCTCAACCGTCGAAAACAAACATGTGCGAATCTGACCATCAGCCGTCAAACGTATCCGCGAACAGGCGCCGCAGAACGGCTCAGTCACCGGCGCAATGATTCCGATCTCGCCTGGCGCTCCATCGGCAAAGCGATACCGCGCAGACGTGTCAGAACCACGCGCCGCATCCACACGAACAAGCGGAAAGCGCTCACTGATCCGCTCGCGAATCTCTTTTCCCGAAACGACGTCTTCGCGCGCCCATTCGTGCCCGGAATCCAGCGGCATGAACTCGATGTAGCGCATCTTCACGTCGTGCTCGCGCGCGAAGGCGGCAAAGTCGGGAACCTCGTCTTCATTATGCCCGCGCACGATCACGGCATTGATTTTTATCGGCTCCAGTCCGGCGGCTTTCGCTGCGGCGATGCCATTCAGCACTTTGTCTAAAACATCCACGCCCGTCATGCGTTTGAAAACGTCGCGCTTCAGACTGTCGAGACTGATCGTCACGCGATCGAGTCCGGCGTCTTTCAAACTCTTCGCGCGATCGGGCAGGTAGTAGCCATTCGTGGTGAGCGCGAGATCCTGAAGACCGGCAGACTTCAGCCGCGAGAGCTTCTGGATAATAGTCTCGATATCGCGGCGCAACATCGGCTCGCCGCCCGTTAGTCGCAGCTTCTCGATGCCGAGGCTGACGAATATCTCGCAAACGTAGTCAATCTCTTCGTACGAGAGCATCTGCTCTTTCGGCGCAATGGGCGGCTCGCCGTGCGGCAGGCAATAGAAACAACGAAAGTTACACCGGTCCGTAAGCGACACGCGGAGGTCGCGAATCGGCCGGTTGTATGAATCGAGCAGCATCATGGGAATCATACCCTTTAGGCCGCGGATTTACACGGACAGAGACGGATTGGTCATGAAAACTGAGGCGGGAAACCTCTTCGAAGTGCCAGGAAGTCTCAGCGTGCGTTTCAAGACGAAATCAAACAGCAGCGGATTGTAGTCGTAAATCTCTTTGAGCGAATCGGCTTCATCAGCGTTGATGTAACCCTGCTTGACGAGCGGTCGCGTGCGGATCAGGAGATTCACAGCGGGTAACGGATAGTCACTGCCGTTCACGATTCTTTCGTGCAAATCCTCACGCGCGAGCATCGTCCGCAGATTGCTCGATCGATTGAATTGCGTCATCGCCGATAGCTCGCCAAACACTCGTCCTTCATAACGCTTCTCATCCATCAAACGCATGAACAAATCGAAATTGTCTACAACCTTTCGATCCTTACTATCGAGATCTTTGTTCGTGCCGAGACCAGCACAATGCGCCACGATCACTTTCACGCCGTGGTCTAACGCACGTCGGAGCAACAACGGATTTCCGAGTTTTTGATCTTCTTCCGCTTCGACCGCTTTCTCCTCGCCGCCATGACTGAGCAATATCAGATCGAGCTCCTTCATCTTCTCGTAAAATGGATCGCACTTCGGATCGGAAGGATCGATTCCCATCGCATTCGGCAACCACTTCACGACGCGCGCGCCACGGCGGGCCCACTTCTCGAGCTCAGTAATCGCGTCCGGCCGATAAGGATTGACGGAGATATTCGGCACAAACAACTCCGGATGCCGCTCCGCGAGCTCAAACACATACTCGTTCGGAACGTAAAACTCAGTCTTTTCAAGATTGACCGAGCCGTCGCTGCGGTAATGCTTGTCGAACCCCAGCAGCCGGTGCTTGCCGTGGTCCTTGATGCTCGCCACTAACCTCGTCAATCGAGCAGCGGCTTGCGGATCAGCCTTCTCTTCATCCGCGACTCCCGCCGAGCTCATATAAACTTTTAACTTCAAACGATGAAACGGATGTCGCCACGTCAGCATCTTCGAATTGACAAACGCATTCGTGCCACCAACGCCGAGCCCGGCAATATGAACGTGATGATCGACCAGCTTTGAAGAATCGATATCGTCGAAAGCACGCTTGATCAGATCCGCGGCTTTCACGCTGAGCCCCGAATTCAGATCTTCAGGTTGTTTCGTGAACGCGCCGCCGATGGAATGGATCAAACACATCTCATCTACTCAAACAGATCATCGTGCCGAGCATCGTCGCCACCAGCTCACGCCGCTCCTGGTCGATCCCAAACACATCGGCACGTACGACCGTCAACGTCTTGCCAGACTTAATAACTTCCGCCACGGCTGAAAACGTTTCGCCTTTCGCTGGTCGCAGGAGATTTACTTTGAACTCAACACTGAGGACTTCAGAATTCGGCGGCATCAGGCTGTACGCCGCGTAACCGCAGGCTGAATCAGCGATCGTAGTGACGATTCCGGCGTGCAGGTATCCGTGTTGCTGGGCCAGGTCAGCACGATACGGAAGAGTGATTTCAATCACACCCGGTTCGACGCGCGTTAGTTCAGCGCCGATGAGACCCATGATCGTTTGTTTGGCGAAGCTTTGCTCGATTTCGTCGGCGAAGGAAGGATTAATCATGCAAATCCTGTAATCTTGTCAACCAGCGTGCGTTGCGTTGCAGGCCAGCTAATTTCGCGCGCTTCATCGCACTCCCGCGATACCGCGCCGCATAACTCTCAGGCGTAAGCTCCATAATCTCATCCAATTCAACATCAATATTCCCCGCACGAGGCTCAAATCGCGCTTCACTCGTCGCCCCCTCAAACCGGTTCCACGGACAAACGTCCTGGCAAACATCACAACCGTAAAGCCATCCAGCCAAATCCATCTCCGCCGGCAACTCTGGCGCTCGCAGCTCAATCGTCGCATACGAAATGCACTTATTTGAGTCAACGACGTAAGGCTCAGTAATCGCCGCCGTCGGACACGCATCGATGCAAAGCGTGCACGTTCCACAGTGGTCCTCAACACGCTCACGATCGTGCTCGAGATAAAGATTGAGTAGCAACTCCCCAATGAACACCCACGATCCATGCTCCTGCGTGATCACATTCGAATGCTTTCCGAGCCAACCCAGCCCCGCGCGCACGGCCCACGCTTTATCCATCACCGGCTGAATGTCGACACACACTTTTCCTTCCGCACTCGGATCCTGCTCCTCGATCCACTCGAGCAGCGATACGAGTTTCTCTTTAACGACGTCGTGATAATCGTCGCCCCACGCATAACGTGAGACTTTTCCAGTGGCGGGACTTTGCTGGTGCTGGTGAGGCGTAAAGTAGTTGAGCGCAACAACTACGACCGAACGCGCTTGCGGAAAGATTTCGCGCGGATCGATGCGCTTGTGGACGTCGCGCGCCATCCAGCCCATCTCGCCGTGATGGCCTTGCGCCAGCCACTCTTTTAACAGGCGCCCTTCGTCTGCAAGCGACTCGGCGCCAACAATTCCGACTTTGTTGAATCCCTCGAAAAGAGCCCTTTGCTTGATGTTCTCTGCCAGGATCACTGCGCCGGAAGTCTCTGGATCGTCACCGTTATGATCGGAGTGTCGCCCGCTGTTCGACTATACGAAACCCAGTAACCGGCTTTCGGATAGCGCACGAGTTTATACTTCGAGCCGTCGGGCTTCGCTTCAAAATCGGATCCAAACACCTGCTGCGGGGTGATAACTTCCTTGGCGCCGTTCATGAAATCGACGGAGATCGCAGTCACCTGGCCCTTGTCGTAAAGGACCTGGCAAGTCTCCTTTTCACCAAAGACGTAGAAATCCTGCTCGTCACCCTTGTTGGCCGGACTGCCCAGTTTCTTACGGACCTCATCGGCAACCCAACCGATCTTAACTCCGCGATATTCCTGGAAGACTGGATTCTCTTCCGGGGCTAAAGCTGCTCTTTTTTGAGTGGTTTGTGCTTGAGATGAGCCGGCGATTGAAAAACCGACTACGACAAGCAAAGCTCGGCCTAGTAACCAAAATTTGGAGGATCTCAAAAGGCGAGTCATGGTTACTCCTTTCCACAGTTAACGTGTTCACTAACAAACAGGTAGGAAAACTACTTTTATGTGCCGAACAATAATCCGAAGAATTGGGCTCTGTCAATGTCTCGGCGGCACCGAAACGTTGACTCAAAACGGTTGTTTATCGTAGTAATAAAATTATGAACAGAATAACCCCCGCTTTGTTGATCGTCGCCATCGTCGCGGTGATGAGTGGATGCCAGCCCGCACGCGATACCAATCGCAATAATGCAATCGCAACTGCCAGTCCCGCGAAAGAGACGTATGACGCCGCGGCGATTGAAACGGAGATAATCAAACTCGAACGCGAGTGGGCCGATGCGAACAAGACGCACAGCTCCGAAGCCGTCAAACGCATCTTGTCGGACAACGCAGTGATCGTTTATCCCGATGGCTCGACAGCGACTAAGGCTGACGAAGTGAAGACGATCGAATCGGGATCGATTACGGCTGAGTCGTACGA
>Ga0208338_1000076_pt1 | contig 35407 bp, 21 predicted proteins | sample ForSoiNitrogNN91_FD_187858 | JGI IMG/M metagenome (GOLD analysis project Ga0208338, IMG submission 187858) | Forest soil microbial communities from Browns Valley, California, USA, that are Nitrogen fertilized - NN91 (SPAdes) | ecosystem: Environmental > Terrestrial > Soil > Temperate forest ...
GCAGATTGTTCTGTCCACTAATTATGGAGTGTTGAGGGAAAAACATTTCCGTGTGTGTTTTATTTTCTCTCGGCTGTTGACGGGAACGCGCCGCGCCCTTAGACTGCGGCACATAGACTCGACGGTTGCGCGTCGGTACCGGCGTGAGACTTAGGGTTAAACAACGGTGCAATGTTATCGGGGTGATCCCCCTTGCGCATTGCACCGTTTGTTGTTCCAAGCCCTCCAGAGCACCTCTGCATTCCTAAGAAAATCACAAACGCTAAGTAAGAGCCTCAAATCTTGTGACTCTCAGTGTCACGAAGTATCGAGATGCCCTGAAAGCCACGTAGAAAGGTGCGCCATGAAAATACTTAGCCGTAGCACACGCAAAATCAATCGCAGGTGATATGCACGCTTTCGCTACGAAGACAACAACGGTAATAAAAAGAGGGATTCGGCATTGTTGGAAAAGTGAGCATTCTGTCGGGACGTCAGAAACGAATTGCGAGGCGATTGGGTAGTCAGGCAGCATTGGTTTTACCGAGGCCATTGATCGTTCCACTCGGACCAACACCTATGCCGGGCTTGGCAGAGATGACCAAACAAAAGCTGACAAGCGCTCAAAGACTTTAATCAACCGCAACGGTGCCTAACGTAAAACCCAACTCGCTTCGTCTTGCTACTGACAAAAAGTCTGCCTCTGCAAAGCAGTTGGCGTACGACCCAGGCTTCACATGGGAACTACTTCTTATCACGTTGATGGGCCTGGGCTTCGTCTCGGCAGTCGCTGCATTTTTGATTATTTTAGCGAACGGTGAAAATCCGGGGCTTTTCGTTAGTTCGATTGCTTTTATCTTCGCCGTTCTTGTATTAACGCTGACGCCTCGGCTCAGCAAAAAATACCGTGTTCGCCATAGACTCATCAGCGAGCGTGCTGACGATGTAATTAGAAACGATACGCGTCCTCCTGTCCTGTACCTGCGCTCTTTTAGAGATGACAAGTGGATAGCGCTTGCCATCGGATTCAAGTCTATCGAACAAGAGATGAAACTGGTGTTGTTAGATATTGGGCCATTCATTGCCTTCGCTGAACCGGACAATGAGCCTCCTGATCCCGGAGCTGCGCGCATGTACGCCTCACAAGCACAATGGCGTGAAAAGGCTCGTGAAGAGATGTTGAAGGCGCAACTCGTATCGGCGACTCTCTTAGTTTCTGGTGGGAGGTGAAGGAAGCAATTGATAGAGTTCCGCCAGAACGGCTGGTATTCCTGATACCGCCAGAGAAGATGGAGGTGAAGTACGAAGGATTTCGCCTGAAAGCCAGTGAATGGTTGTCCTGTCAATTACCCCAATACAAAACGAGGTGGTCGCCACATGGACCACCCGGAGGAATACTTTACTTCCAGCCGGATGGGACACCGCACCTTAGGGAATTTAAAACCATATGGTTCAGACAAACCTTCTGGAACTTGTTTGGGGCCTCGCTGAAAATTGGAATGAAACCCGTTTATAAGCAACTTGGCGTCAAATGGACCAAGCCGCCCATCCAGTTGATGCAAGTTCTCTACATGCTCGTACTCTTCCTTCTAGCGATGCTGGTTGTTTACTGCCTTTACGCCACGCTCATGCGCCTCATTTGATCGCTTCAAGGTTTTGCGTCTACCACGACGATCGCTAGTATCAGACCTCCAACGTCCGGCAATCTTCCTGTAGTGCGGGGCGGTTTGTAAGAGTTATTTACCAACAACGCGGCATACTGCGATCCAAGATGCGTGTCGGTCTGCCACGTTTTGGAATTCTTGATTTCAGTATCAGATGCCTCGATATATGGCTGCACGTACCACGTATCTGTTTGCGCGAACACAATCACCTTACACTCCTTTGTGTTCACGCCGCTGACTGTGCCGGCTATCCGTTCAACCCTGTTCGGCCCAGCACCTTGCGGTGGCACTTCTGTAATCTGAATTTCCGGCTTGATATCACCCGCACCGCTTGAGGTGTTGCTGTGACACGCAACTAACAACGCCAGAAACGCTATCACCCACAGGATGCTGCGCTTGCTTACGATTATTTCGGTAAAGACTTTGTATTTCATTTTGCTTCTCCTGTTATCTGTGAGCTTCCTTCGACCTCAGTCGCAGCCGCGATTCCATGCAATTGAGTCGGCTGGCTGGTTATCTGGTACGGAGCGTTGAAATTCGGGGGAACCACAAGAGCGGCATATCTGCTTCCAAGTTGAATATCAGCTTCCCACCTCCCATCAGGCTTGATCTCAGTCCTGGGATTGTCTGTAGTGGGCTGTACATACCACGTACCCGTAAAGGCGTAGATCACAACGTAATAATCCCGGGTCTTTAGTCCCGATACTTTGCCTGCGATGTGCCCATTCGAGTTACGACCACCCTCAGGGTCAGAAGCAGGAACTTCGGTGATGGTTATCTGAACCCCGGTTTGAATTGTCTGAGTTGGTGAAGGCATTACGGTGGGAGTGGGCAATGAAGTTGCGGAAGGAGTTGGCGTAGGTGAGTGAATATAGTCTTCCTGTGGTGGAGACCACGAAACAAAGAAGCTCTTACCCGTGATCACAACAACAACAATTGCCGCAAGCAGCAAAGCATATTTCAAAGGAACCGGGCGTGTCGGCCCCAGAGGTATGTAACGTAGATAGTCATCCTCAATGTAAGTAATGGACTTCAGGCCAACGCCGCCGGTTATCTGCCGGCGAAATGCTGGATCATGCAGGGCGTTGACAATCCGGTGTAACACCTGATCATCGCCTTCGATTATGACTTTATTGCCTCCACTCTCGACTGAGATCGCAATGCGATCCAGGTTCGCTCCCACATCATCGTGAAGACTGACTGTAAACTCTTCGACGTTAAAGTTATTTTCTGACGTCTGAACTGTGAGCGTGATTCGTTTGAAGTGATTGCGAACAACGTTGCTCTCGATGAGTTCACGGATACTATTAGTAACACTCAAAAACGCCTTCGCAGTGTCGGTCGAATTCGACCTCGCAATCGGCTCGCCGTCCTTCGGCAAGACCTCAAACCTGCCTATTGCTGTGTCCGGCCACGGACAGGGGTGCAGGATTATGGGAATGATGCGCGTTGCTCCTATAGCGTGCCGCTTCAGCGCCGATTCGAACTCAACGTTAATGCAATAGTCCGACACCAAAAAATCCACACTTACCAGCAACAGAACCAAGTCGGCTGATTTGATGTGGTCGTCAATGACTTTCTTCCATTCGTCGCCAGGAGGAATCTTTCTGCCGTGCCAGATTCTAATTTTCCCGTTCTGCGCCAAGACAGTCAGATATTTCTCAAGCTGCTTAAATAGTTCTTCATCTTTGTACGAGTATGAAATGAAGACTTCAGCAGTGGAGGAATTGACCATTTGCAACCGGCTCAACTCAAGTTAGAGGTCTCGTCTTTGTATGACACAAGAGCCAAAACATTACGGGGCTAACCAATCGCGAGAATAAAATCGTGTAATAACTCTGCCTCCCGAGCATAGATACCGATAGCGCGTTTAAATCACCGGTATCTCCAGCGTTCGCCTAATGTCACTGCAGGATGGTCGTTTTATTTTCGTGAGTTATGCGAACAAAGATTTCCACTTTGTTCACGCGGAGATCGAACGCCTCCAGAGTCATGGTTACCAGGTGTGGTACGACCAGGAGAGACTCGAACCGGCCCGCTTCTGGGATGAGGAAATACGCAAGGCCATCACAGCATGTGCATGTTTTATGGTGTTCATTACGGAAGACTCCGTAGCTTCCAGGCACGTCTGTGAGGAGATAGAGCAAGCTTTAAGCGAAAGCAAACCATTCATCGGTGTCTATTGGGACAATGTCGAACTGCCTGGCGGCTTACAAGAGGTGGTCCGTAAGAGACAAACGCTTGATAGATACTCAATGCACCAATCGGCTTATGAAGGACCGTTAACCAAAGCACTATCCGAGTATATTCGTACCCCCCTGACTCCTTGCACAACTGAAAAGCCAGTAATCGTACCTCCACCCCGTCCGGGGCCAGACATTCTTCCCAAAGTGGTCGTTCTTGCTCTCATAGCAGCAGCGTTGATCAGTTTGTTTCTTGCCGTGCTATTCGTCGTCTCTCCGCCATTCATTTCAAAGAGCCCTGCTGAGCTCGAAGCCAATCACGAAATTGCCTTGATATTAGGCAGCATGTTCGTCGCCATTGGTTTGGGACTAAGCGGAACAGCGTTCGTTGTATTCCGAATGTACCTAAGGACAAAGCAATGATTGAAATCAATCCTTACCGGCGCCTGGCGCGAACCATCGCCTTTATCTGTTATGTCGCTGCGGGGGCAGTGTTTTGTCTCGGAGTTTTCCTCAGCCTGGCGGCCGCCACACAGGATATGAGCTACATAAGCGAAATTGAAAGAATGACTAATGCTCAGTTCGCTACCATGATCGGCACTTTATTTGCCGCGTTGGTCGTGATCATCAACCTGGTCGGGTGGCGAGTTCAACGAGTGTTTGGACAGCACCGTCGCACGGAAAAGCCTATCGCGAGTGCGGCAGTTGAATGTTTGCGATTAGCCAGTCTCGGATGCTTGTTTTGGCTGATACCCGGTGCACTCGGCGTGATCTTCACCGGTCACGTTCTGTCCAATGGTCGATCTGTCACCATTCCGGGCCTGATCGTAGCCGTGTCGATCATTAGCCTTGCGATTATCCTGATGTTATCGGTTGCGTGGTTTATCTCAGCAAATGTTTTACGTCCCAACGATCGGGAACGTGACCATGCATATCAAGCATATCTGAGCGACGTGCAGGAGAAATTACCCAGAGTGGCCGATCCACAAACACGAGCCTTCCTGCAAGAACAAACGCTCTACGTTCTGCCAAAGCTCAACCAACCTTTGAAGAGTACGTTGCTCAAAGATCTCAGTAAGTCGAACCTCCTCACCGGCGGTACGAGGATTGTGTTGTGCAATGCAGACTTTCGAGGCGCCGATCTCCGTTTGAGTGATTTACCTGAAGCGGATTTGCGAGAGATCAACTTAGAGGAAGCGCGGTTGGAAGGCGCGCTGCTCTTTAGAGTGAATTTATATAAAGCGAAGATGAGAAAGTGCAATCTGAATCGAGCGCGATTACAGGAGGCGAATCTCCAGGAAGCTGATTTAACTGACGCAGTGTTGATAGAAGCGAAGCTTCGTGCTGCCAACCTCTACGGGACGATATTACAAAACGCGAATCTCAGCGGGGCGAATTTGCAGGGGGCTAATCTGCGTCAGGCGAATCTCGAAGGAGCAATTTTGAAAGACACCGATCTGCGAGGCGCCGACCTTACCGGGGCCGTCGTGACAACCGCACAACTCGCAGAGGCGAAAGTATAAGCAGTCTCTGTTCACCTCAAGCTCGACCATTCCTGGGTGGACCATTGCTCCACTTTTCATGTAACACGTTCACCTTCTGCGCCGTGTTAGCTATTGTCATTGCACCCGCTAAAGACAACAACGCGTTGAAAAACACTACCAGAAAAAGTACTTCACAAATGTTTGCAAACGAGCAGATGAACTTCGCATAGGTAGTGTTGGGAACAATGTCACCATAACCAGTTGTGGTAATCGTATAGTTTGCAAAGTACACGTAGTCCATCAATCGGAGCGGCTTCAGATGATTAGACCGCACGTTCCGAACCAAAAGTTGCGCCGGCGCTTCGAACGCCTCAATAAGAAAGACGTTCACAGTTCGATCGTCTCTACCTTCATAGTTAGCCGGAATTCGCTTTCTGACATGGCGCCCGGGTTTTTCTAATCCCTCATTGGGCTGGGCCAGGCACGTCCATTCCAAATTACGTAGCACGTTCGCGAATTTCGATGTTGATAGTTTTTCAAGAATCAGATGCTTGGCATTCTGCGTTCTCGCTTCCGCTAATTCGTAATTGGACTGATATGCCGGGCTATCAATCTGTCGTAGATCCGCACCTCCAATTAGCAGGATTCGCACAGCCTTATCGCTATTACTCATTTCCTGAATTCCGGTAACGGCCCTCGTTAACTGCTCTTCACTATCCGCATCGGGAACGGAGGTTCCGATATCAAATGTCAGGGTGGCAACCCTGGTCCGTGTTGGAAGCGGCGAAGGCTCCGGCAACGCAGTGGGACCAGCGGTCAAGCTTCCCATTACGAGAGCTGGTTCTTTGTGGTCCGAGCCTCCGGTTGTCAGCAAACGTGCCTTGTCATGAAAGGCAAAAGAGAAACCGAAGAGATACGAGACTCCCAGAAATACGGTTATGAAGAATATGAGTGTTAGAAACGGTGCTTCAGCGGCGCCGCACTTCAGATGATGGGGGTTCAGAAATTGGAAGCGGGTTTTTGCCTTGTTTTCACCTATTATCGCTCGCGTCATCCACATGACGAGACAAAGCAATAAGCCGATTATCAGCAGTGCAACCAGAGATAAGGCGGAATAAAATCGGGACCAGCCCGCCGTCATCGCTAACAGTCCTTTGTCCCAAGCGGCGGTCTCCCATCCATAAAATTGTTGCGCGTTTACATATATGGCCCAGCACCCACTGTACGAAAGCAGGCAAATTCCCATCGTGATCAAGTAAAACTTGTAGTAGGCGGCCAGGGATCTCACGTGTTCAAGGTCCGGTTCCAACTCCGTTTCGACTTTTAACGTCTCGTTGAGACCCGTTGCGGCGTGCTGGCTGCCGGAATCCTTCAGTTGGTTATGATTGTTCTCAAACTTGGTGTGCAAGTGCCATAAGCCGAAGACCTGAATCGTTACAGGCAGGCCGAATAACACGCAGAGCCAGATGGACCCTTCCGAACCTAAGAACTCACCAGACTTCAACCATGCAAATAACAAGACACCTTCGCTCAACGCGCAAAGTATGAGGTTTACTGTTAGGAACTGTCTGGATGATGTTTGGGCCATGGCCTGCTACTCACAAACGTCTATTGCTATTTGCGTCAAAGTATCCGTGTCAGGTGTCCCACGCTCGTGAAGCCACTCTTCTAATTTTGCGAAGCTGCCCTTCTCCGCTTTATCCGCAAACGACTCCGGATACGAGCTGAGGTCGCGAACGTAGTTCGCCGCGGCGTGGGCCAGCGACGACTCGTTCTCGAAAGTCAGAAATTGATCATCGATGCCCCATTGCTGCCTGCCGTTTGCATCAGCTCGTAACCTGATATGTCCAGCCTTGTACGCGCGCGAAAAAGAGAGGAATGCGCGGGCGTGGGCCAATGCTATCCGCAACCGTGCCGGAAAGATTGGCAACGTTATCTGATACTTGCTCTCCGCTCGGCCTCGCACTGCTTCAGCGAAGGTCTCAGTCATTTCAACGAACATAAGTTTGACGTTGGATGTGCCCTGGTCTGAATCCGCCCGTACCAGTTCCATTCTTCTCACTGCGGAATGGTCGTCACCATGCTGAGTGGTGCGCGGACCATGCGTTGGTGGCTTCGGTATCGCGCTTTCGAACTGTTCCAAAGCCTGCTGCTCGTCATTTCCCAAACCCGAAAGCTGGGGCATGACCAACAACACCTGCTCCGGCCGGTTCTCAATCGGAACCAGGCCGCGCGCCAAATCGCGCCGGCGGTCATTCGACATGTTTGCGAGCACTCCGCCGATACGAACCGTGGGAACGTGCAGGGCTAACGAATTCGCGAGTTGGTCTATCACCGTAGCGACTTCACCAGCATTCGTATAGCTATGCGAGTCTTCGGCAATGTAAGACACGACCGAGGCACGGGCATTTGCGCCGCTGGCGTTGATTGTGAAGAACAGGCGTTTACGAATGGCCGAGACTGTGTCAGGCGTTCCGAGCCACACCTGCAATCCATCCTGGGCCCAGCGCTCTATTTGCGCCGGTTCAACGTCGAGATCAAGATAGACTCGTCCTTCGAGGCGCAGCAGACTGCGACGTGCCTGTTCGAGCTCATTGCGTTTTGCAGCAACCTGTTCACACTCCTTGCAGAAGTCCATTAACCACTGCTCCAGGTCATCGGCGGCAGTGTCGGCCAGGCCGATCACCTGATTGACAATCTCAATCACGTGCGCCGGTGCATTACGCGTCGTGAGTTGCGGTTTCACGACCTGATTCAATTGCGAACTAAGCAGTCGTAACATTGCGACCGCTTCGGCCGGTTTACAATCGCGATCCCACGCGTTTTCTCCTACCGCATGACCCTGCAGTCGCTGCGTTAGTGAATGAGCGAAAGCCTTGCTGAACCAATCACGAAGTTCGCTGGACGGCGCGGGAAGCGAGCTTAGCAGCGGCGTCAACGCAGCCTGGTCGTGCGTTGCGGCCAGTAATAATTGCAATGGATTGCCAAGCGGTTTGAATTGGCTCCAGTCGTACAAGAGATCACGAGCTCGATCATTCGACACCGGCTGAGGCTTTAGACCACCCTGTACGTCCGGAACCACGTCGAGCAGGATGTCTGGACCAAGGATACGTAGAAATAGCTCACATTTAACCTGATCGAAGATCAACGTTGGCAGAACGTGCGCACTATAGCTACTGGCCGCTACAACGCCTGACGCGGAAGCCGTCTGCGCCTGGTCCAAAAATCGTGCGCGCGGCTGGCGCTCGATCAATACTGAGATCAGTTCCCCGCATTGAGCGGCTACAGAATTTTTTTCGCCAGCGTCAATTGAGAAGATCCAGTGATAAGGACTCTGCGTGTCTGTTTGGTCGAGAAGTCTATTTTCCGGTGCAAACGTAATCCGTTGCGGAAACTGACGTGCAGCCTGCGCAGTCTCGAGTTCCAGTGACAAGGCTCTCTCGTTTCCAGGATGCCGGCGATCTCGGTCGTGGCACAACACGCCAATCACGTCGGGCAGTGCTTCGAGGTTTTCCTGCTCACGCGAGATACGCTGGAACAGTCGCCCTAAATCCAGGAACCACCCGCCGCCGATTCCGCCATCAGCAGATCCAATCACGACGATTTGCCGCGCACCGTCCGCCGCTGGAAACCCAGCTAGCGTTTTGACATGTTCGACGAGAGTCGGAAGCAGTCCATTCGCTTGTGAGAGCCAGCGGAACAGGACCAGTCGCGCGAGGGGCCTTTCTCCCTTGGCGCCATCCGAAAGATTGAGTTTGGAGCGTGATGCTTCGCGATAAATATACGGATTGAACCATTGCAGATGCTCCTGGACACGCCCGGGTTGTGGCAAGTTTCCATCGAGCTGACGAACGGCAGGCGGCGCGATAGCCGGCACAATGTCGTAAGTTTCCCACTCCTCAAACGGCAACTGCCGTTCGCCCTCCTGCGTGTCTGTGTCTATCCAAAGGAAGGTGTACGGCTGACCAGTAGCACCAAGGTGTGCCTGCTTGAGATCGGCGCGGATCGCGTGCAGCGCGCGCCGCCCGGCCCCACCCAATCCTACAAAAAGCGTCGGGACCGGAGAGAGTGGTTGCACGCTGAGACGTGGCAACAACGGTAACGGTTCGGGATACGTTGGCTCGACTATGGGCGGTAGCGGCTGCGGCGGCTTCGTCTCTTTTTCAGGATCTGTTTTTCGCCATGGCACGAGGTGAGCGGCTACCCAGGCCAATCCCGGCAAGGCCATCAACAGCAACGTAAAATATGTGACCCGGAGTAAGAGTGGGCGTCGTTGAGCTACGACCTGATGTTTTTCTCCGTCTTTGTCGTAGAAATCGAAGCGCGGCGGTTCGACGCCAACACGCCACAGACCGGCGGAGAGTGGAACGAGCGGATGAGCGTAAGTGGCCGTGGTCTCCGGCACCGGTGTGATAGCAAGGTTGAGAGCTTCTCCACCCGGCATCCAGTTAGTGCCCTCGAGTGGAGTTGCGAAATGCCGGCCATCGATGCGGTGCGACAGTTGACCACTAGTAGGAAGTGGCGGGGGAGGAGCGGAAGGCACAGGTTGGTTAATGGTCCTCGGGTTAGAGCGTGAGTTACCGGTCGTCGTGGTAGTGGGAGGCGGAGCCGACGCGGGAGCGGCTTGCGTGACAGTCACTTCTTTTTTGAGCTCCTGAAACATTCGCGCCAGCTCCGTTGGATTCAATGGATCAAAGACCCGATCAGAAGAGCCGGTGATTACGGTCATGATGCCGTTTGAGCCTTTATAGGGAAGCCCTACTGAATAAAACTGTACGTTCTGTCCGGCTCGCAGTCTCCATGCTCTCGCTGTGATATCAGCCGCGGAAATAAGATCGATTGGCGCATAAATGTCACCGTCCGTGTAGAAGATCACGACTTTTTCAGCCTTCGGTCGGGTTGTGGTTAACAACTCCTCCAACTTTTTAAAAGCGACAATGCCATCGGTACCTCCGGCGTGCGGATTTTGCGCGATGGCGTTTAGTCCATCAATGAGTTCCTGCGGTTTTTCAGTCCAATCAACCTGAGTCTGCGCCGTTACGTCGAAACGAATCGCGGCGTAGCGAATACGCCCGGGTCGCTCTTTGGACAGATCCTGGACCACGCTTTCGGCGGCACTTGCCATCGCCGCAATAAAGTCGGTCATGGACGACGATTCGTCTACGATTAAGACCATGTCGAGGGGCGCGGGCGTCGCTCCGGGAGTAGGAGTTGGGGTTGGGGTTGGCGTAGGAGTAGGGGTAGGAGGTGAAATCTGACTGGGTGCTGGAGTAGGGGTGGAAATCGGAACAGGAGTGGGTGTCGGTTTGAATCCAGCGTACTGGATGTAATAAACAGCTTCATCCCATGGCAATACGACTTGAGGCGAAATTTTTGTTTGCAGGTCGCCGCTCTGAGGTCGCGAGTTGGCGATGTGCACATAAAAAGCGAAGGCCAACAGCACCAACACCGGCGCCAGCAACAAGACAACCAATCCGAGCCAAAAACTTCTCCTGCGACTCATGGTATTCACCTCACGATTTAAAGCGTCGTTCTGTTAAGGCAAGTTGACGCGAAGCTGTAGTGCGGTGCGCGTGCTCGGATCACAATAAAAAGTGAACACCATCTTGAGCGCTTCGCGCAGGTTTTCAGGCGCGTGGTTTTCGAGGAAGTCTGTCATTCGATTCTCTACGAAGCTCCGCAGCATCTCATCGCGGTTGTGCCCGTTGGACTGTGCCGCCTTGATGATGCTTTGGCGAGCGACTTCACGCGGAATCGACTTCCTCCCATCTCTCCGTTCTTCACCTTGCTTGAGGGCGAAGATCACCGCGGCCTTGACGACGCTGGCAGTTGGATCAACTTCAGAATTGGTGAGCATCACATCGCCATTTGGACCATGCCAGATCCAACCCGCATCGGTTGGCTCAACCGTTTCAGTGGCGATCCCGTGGACGAAGAGCTGCATCATCTCCGGATCCTCGAGCAATCGCGCAATCCGCGGCGGCAGCGTCCGCACTCCCGTGGAATCCTGTTTATGGAGATAGAAGCGCTCGATATACCAGGCTTCCATTTCCTGGCGAAATGGATGAAAAACCTGCGCTCGCCGCAGTGCGTTGTCATGCGCCTCGTTGTTGTTTTCCTCCTCGGCGCGCAACAAGAAGTAATCTTTTTGGCAATCGTCGATGTCTGCGATCTGGTTAAGACTTGGCTTCTTCATCTTCACCAGCACGATCGCATTTCGATCGGAATATCCTTTCTCTACGGATTCGGGAGATCCCAATTTAAGAGCCAACGCATCGGCCAGATCCTTCTTATTGCCGCCGGTTGGATCCTTGTAAATCAGAATGCGCGTCTCCGGCACCGCGCCCGCACTAATCAACGTGGTGGCCTCCGCGTTCAAGAGCCTGATAACAGTGTCCGGCTCAATTCCTTTTTGCTCACGTATCCAGATCAGGTAGTCGAATACATCTGTGTTACTCAATCGTTCGTTGATGGGTCTGTAAAAGTATTGATAGAGGGCTTGCGGCAGCGACCTGATTTCACGCGCTGTGTATTGCCGCTGTGCAAGTTCAGGAGAATCGATCTTCAGCATCAGGTTTGGCATTCCCTCGGTTGTGAGATTTGCCTCCCAATGTGAGTTGCCGAGCAGCGAGGCGGCTAATCCTTTGGCCGATTGGCTGCGCAGCTCCTCCTGGTAACCGTGCATCTGCGGGTCAGGTTGTTCGCCAAAACTGATCAAGGCGCTGCGATTGCGCGCGGCACGATAAAGTCGTTCCTCTAACGTCCCTTTCAAGTGCAGTTGGGTGACGGCGAAGAGTGCGGAGGCTTCACCTTCACCTCGTCCTTCGCGGCGGACCATTGCATCGAACAACTGGCTTAGCAATCGCTCCCACTCGCGCAGCCTTTTATCAACATTGAGCACGAGCTGTTGCATGTCTTTGAGCAACAGATGCTTCTGGTACCAGCTAAGGTAAGCGCTACATTCGTCGCGCGCTGTCTGTTGATATGATTCGACCCAGGCGCCAAAGTCGAGCATTCCGGATTTCCGACTTTCGCGCAGCACTTGTTGCGCCCGCGTGTAACTGTCATCACGCGTAGATTCTTCGCTGGCTACCGCAGCAACAAACTTGCCGATCACCTGGTGTACTTTGCGGAGTGGACCACGATCGCCGAGCATCCAGGTCACTTCCGCAAACAATTGTGTTAGCGCCGTTCCCTGCTCCAGAGCGCTTTCCGATTGAGCAAACTCCGACCGGCGTTGCGCCAGCTCGCCGATGAAAAGCTCGTCAACCTTCTTCTGAAGCCGGCTCGAGATCGTTTCCAATACGTGCCGGCGGCCCTTCTCGAAAGTGCGTTCGCCGCCCGCCGGATTGGTGTAGCGTCTCTTGACCTCTTCAAGCTTGTCTGCAAATCGAGTGCGTGAGTCTTCCTGCTTTTCTTTCACGCCGCTGGGGTCCGCAGCGTTCTCTCGATACGTTTTTACTTCCCAGTCGTTTGTGCTTTGCGGACGTTCCGGCTCAGTGAGCGAGTAGCAAGGCTCAGCGTAAGCCAGCAATACTCGCTGTTCTTCAGGCGTGCGATTAGGTCCGGTCAGCGCGTACCACACCGTGACGATTTGCCGCGCGTCGAGCTCATTGCGCGCGAAGTTTTCTTTGGCGCGATCAGGCTTGCTCTCGAGGTCAAGTATTTGCTTGAAGAGTTCGATCAGACCGCGAAACTTTTGATTCGCGCTATCAGAACGGTCCTGATCAGAACCGGCATACAAACGTTCCACGCGATCGCCAACCTCCTTAGGAGCGGCAATGCGACGCAGATACTCCGCTACTTGTTCCCAGGCAAACATCTCCGCGAAGGTTTCAGTCGGTACGTAAATGCGTGCAGCGCCGAACGACGAGGCAGCGGCGTTATCGTTGACCGCTGATTCCAGAAGTTTTGGACCTGAGGCGGCGTCAAGGTATGGATCGATCGCACTCGCAACCGAGGTGAAGAATTTCTTGCGCGGTTCCTCATCGGGACAATCACTTCCGAGGTAAAAGAGATCGTCAAACAAGCGACTCTTGACCATAGCCACTTGCTGGCCCTCTTTGTCGTAAACAACGCGCGACGAAACCAGAGTTTGCCGGTTGCGATCAACGTATCGCTCATCCTGCGGAACACCTTGCTCCTGAACGCGCTCCAATTCGCGCAGCAGGCTGTAGGCCCGGCCCTGACTGATCCCAAACACGTTGCGATAAACGTTGGGCAGCACGATCACGCCTGTGACTTTGAGTTTGAGGTTGTCGCCGGCAAGTCGCGTCAAGTAGGCAGCATCAATCATGCAACCGGCGCCGGTACCGCCGGCCGAGGATCCGATCAACCAGACGTTCACGTCCGAGCCCTTAGCCTCGTCTGAAAGCCTGCGAATGATTGGTCGCAGGTGGGCGATGATCTGATCGGCGTTCTTGAACATCGCATAACGACCAATCTGCCGCTGCTGCGCGGCGCCGATATTGAGTCCGAGCTGGTGCGGCGGAACATACTTACTCAACCAGGGAGCGTGCAGCCAATCTTTCAGGTGCGGATAACCATCAGGATCGCCGGCCGGGGACAAGTAATCGAAGACGTGCGTGCGAAGATCGGGAGGAAAATCGACTAACTGAAAATACTCAGTAAGAGGGGCGAGTGACGCAGCCTCGTCGTCGCTTTTTGCAGTCTTTTCTTCGCTGGCGCCGCCGACGCTCTGCACTTTGCCCGGTTCCCAATCGGCAATCGTATCGAAGAGCAGAAACTTGATTGTCTCGGGCACTCTTCCGTGCTTCAGCACAGTGAGCTCCTTGAGCGCCGTAAGGATATGTGCACCCGTTCCTCCGAAGCCCATCACCAATGCTTGCATTGCCATCTGATTACTCCTTAATCATCGACTACTTCCGCGCGGGTTGACGTGAGTTTCACAGTCAAGGGCGGGCTAAGGTTTCTCTTCTAAAGCGACTGCATGGTCCTTGCGAGGCAATCCTTTCAATCGCTCGATCCTTCCTTTGCGCAGAACTACCGTGTAAACCTTCTTCGGATCGTTATCCCATGCGTAAAGCACTTCCGCTTCGACCCGATCGACACTGCGTGCGCGGTTAACGCGCAGCTTAACCGCGACGTAATCGCGATCCTCGGTGGGGATGCTGTACGCCCGGTCGTAGTTAAACTGCGCCCCTCCGGTAATTGAGAATCTCCTGCCGGAAAATCCATCCGGATCCTGATCCGCGTCATAGATCTTCACGGCGACTGTGCGGCCTTTGTATCGATCGGCAACCCAGATCATTCCTTTCGGGAATGCCTTTCTGAGCACCAGGAACAACACCGCTCCAACCACCACGAGTGCGATGAATAGCGCCAGTCCTCGAATGAGCCAGGAGAAGCGAACGTCCAGGGCCAGCGCCAGCGGATCACCGCCAATACGCTGCGGCTCTTCGTCCGGCGACAATTGAATCGAATCGAGATAGCTGCCGGCGCCAACACGTCCTGACTGCTCAGTCAAGCGAATGTTCAAACGGCCAGGCGACCACCAGCCTTCACCGCGTAACCAATCAAGTTTTACTGGAAGCCTGGTGCTGAAAATTCCATCAGGAGTTAATGACAAGGGCAGTGGTGGACCACCGAGGGGCGCGCCTGACCTATCCACCAAATCCAACGTGAGCCATGACGCTGGGTCTTTAACCAGACCTGCAAGACTTGTGACCTTGTTGCCTTTCGCGTCGACCACCGCAAACCTCAATTCACCTTCGCTGCTCGGTCTCATCACACGAAAGCCTGAGGCTGGCTCCGGGTCCTCCAGCTGAATGAAGTAAGCACGCAGGTTGTTTACGTCTAAGACTTCGTTATATGAGGAAGCATTCGACTGAAAGACGTCGACTTCCGAACCATCCTTCAGCTTGACCAATCCTTTGATTCGTACTCGATAACTGCCAAGAGCAGGCGGCTGCCAACGACTGACTGCAAACTTCCCGTCGCCCAGATACTCGGCCTTGAGCTCGATCGGAGAACCTGCAGGTGGCGTAATCACGATCGTGCCGTTGATTGGATACTCGTCGAGCATCTCTAACGGATTGCCCTGGTTGTTTCGCGCTTGAAAAAGAAAGCGAGCAGGCGCTTCGAGACCGGTGGCTTTAGCCGGAGCCAGCCGCTTAATGTCAGCCGCGGTCTCTTCTACGCGCCAACTGTAGCTGCGCGTTGGATCGCGTTTGATCTTGTAAATTCCGATCTTCGGATCATCGACGACAAAACGTGTGAAGTTGCCGGGATTAACTGACGGTCCACCGGAAGAAGCCGGAATATCCTGCCCGTCAGGGCCAGTTACGCTGACCGCCGAACGAGGTTGGCCCATGTTGACGCTGAAAACAATGCGGCGCAGGTAAGGCGGACAGTTATATTCGTCACCCTTGAGAGCGGCGCTCTTTGAGCCAAGCCAGTCGTCGACGATGTCCTGCATGATCGTGAAGATCTTTGACGACGCAGTTTCAGCCAGTCGGGCGTGGCCCGGTTTTTCGGTAACGCTTTCCCAAAAACCGCCATCACCTTCGTTCCAATAGTTGCTCCCGTCGTTGATGCCTACTACCCACATTTCAACGTTCCGGGCTTTCAATGCCTGTGCTTCGTTTTTGATAGCCGCTTGCAGGTCAGCGGGATTACGGCCCGGCAGATCCGGGCGGCCATCGGTGATGACGAGCAGCACTCGCCGCCGGCCCGCCAACGCCTGAGAGGCATCCATCTTTGCGTATTCCAGCAGGGCCAGGTGCATCGCATCTGCGGTATTAGTGTTATAGAGTGGTCTTTCAATTACGGCTCGCTCGACGACTGCTTTAGCGTCGCGCAATGCGCCACCGGGATTCGCCGGGTCGTAGCGGATAATGTGATTAGAAAGCACTACTGACGCAGTGTCGCCAAAGTCGATTACTGAAACACGATGCACGAGTGGCGTTCCCTCAACGTGTTCGGCTAAACGGTAGATCAAATTTTTACTTTGCCCGATACGGTGAGCGTAGCGATCGTTTCTCGGGTTCTGCCACATGCTGCCTGATTGGTCCAACAGAATCGTGACGTCCAATCCGGAGAAACCTGCAGCCGGAGCGGTTGCACTTTGTGCTTGCAGCCGGACGACACCGGCTTGAGCGATTAGCAATAGCGGTAACAAGATCAAAGCCCGCTTGCGCATAGAGGAACTCCGTTGTCGAGATAGTTGAGCACCCAAACAGGCAGATGCGGCCGGCTCTCGGGGGCTTCCAGAATCAGTTTCAGCGTATCTCTAAGCGCGCGTTCAAAGCGGCGATAGACCTTTAGAGTCCGCGGTTGGCGCCGTGGGATAAGGGCGAGATACTCGAGATGTGGTTTGGGATCGAATGCTTCGGCTAACGCAACGATAGGTTGACGATCGCGATCTTCGAGCTGGCTGATTGCTTCAGTGAAGTGCAACTCTTCCGCATGTAACTCTTCGAGAACGTCGACGAGTTGATCTAATTCACAGGAACCCGTCACCGGCAGCAAGATACAAGCTTCGTGATAGATCTTCGACTCATATTCGGCGGAAACCAGCATCCACATTGCTCCGCCGCTAGCGCCGGCTTCGCTGAAGATTTCAACCGCTTTTCTGACGTAGCCGGCCAGGCGCTGGAATAACGAGGGTTCGAGCACATCGAGCACGTTTTTGCTACGGCAACGTTCCGCCGTCTCATGGATGCGCTTCTCTAAAGAAAAAAGATCTTCCCGAAGCGGTCGCAAACGTTCCAACTGTGCCAACACGTGCGCCCGGCTGCCGATGTCGTGCAGACGTAACGCACGCGAGTAGGCATCGTCATACTTCTGTGCGACCGGCTCCTCTCGCAGATCCGCATCTTTGAGGCTAGCCAATAAGGTGCGTATGCGGAGTACTTCACTAAGTCGTTGCTTGGTCTGGATGAATTTCGGTGAGGACGGCGTGCGCTCCACCGCATGTGGCAAGAGACTCAGGTAATCATCCAGCGATCGCCTGCGCTCCTCTTCCTGCTGTAAAGAGGCCTGCAGCGGTTTGAGATCATCCAAATCAAGGGTGGTAGATTCAGTCAGAACACGCTCTACCGCATTTGCGATCTTTTCACTTTCCTCAACCAGGTCACTAGCTGTGTTATCAAATTGGCGCGCGACTGTGCTCACGCGTTGAAAGGCTTGATATGCCCAGGCCAACATGACTGTATTGCCTTCGCTGTGCCAGTGCCGCAGAATTCTTTTCAGGCGGTCGTCGAGTAGCTCACCGGCTTCAGCGATTCTCAGATACTCGGCCAATTGCTTCACACCACCGGACGTAAAATTCCTGAGAAGCCCTTCCTCAATTTCAATCCACGTTTGCCATTCAGTGAGTTTTTGTGTTGCCTGACTTTCAGTTGTCTCTCGCAGGAGACGGGAGATCAGTCGCGACATCTTGAGGACCGCCTCGTGCTGTTCTTCGATCCAAACCGCGGTGATCGTTTTCAACAACAGTTGCTCCGGCTGGTCCATGTAAGTTCGAATGTTTTCCCATTCGTCGAAAAGGTAATCGGCGGCGGCAACACTGCCTTGCCCGCGCGACCGTTCAAACTCCAAACGTGTTCGCAGGCGCGTGGCATCTGTACTCGCCGGAGGCAAATTCCCTAATTCTTTTGCAGCAGCATTGAGGCGACCACTGCTGATGTGCTTCTCGATACGGGCAATGACTGCTTTACGCAGCAACTCCTGCTGGTAGCTCTTCAGGCTGGAATCGGTTTCGCCGTCAAGCGATGAGGCAGCGTCTTCATATTCAACGGGAGTGAGGTTGTCCTGAAGGAGTTGGTCCAGGGTGGCGTAACGCTCCGAACGGCGTCGAGCAAACTGTAAATCCAAAGCCGCGATCAAAGCGTCCGGTCTGGCTAAGGGCAACCGCTTGATCGCAGCCTGCCAACGAGCCCACCAGTCCCCCGCGCCTCGCCAGTTCTTTAATGATGGTTGCCGCGTCAGGTCCTTCAGCTCGACAAGGACGTCTTTATAAGAACTCAGCCCGCTGTAAATTTCGCCCTGACTATCGGTTTCGAAAAGCTTGAAGAATGATTCCAGATCCCAGCTCAAGAGCGCCTGATCGAGTTGGTAACAAGTAAGCCGGCGCGCGGCCTCTTGTTGTAGCTTGAGAGCCAAAGTGTGATGTGGAACTTCGGCTAGAATATTCTCGGCAACGTGTACATAATTTTCATAATCCTGCTTCGAGCGTAGCGACGTCTCGTTGACTAAAGAATTCAACGCCGCTTCGATTTGCTCTATCCAATGAGCGTAGCGCTGCGATGCAGCAGCGAGCACCCTCGGCATCGGAAACTCAACGGAGCCCCGCAGCGTAAAACTTTGCCCCTCTTCCATGGATCTCCAGATTGTTCCGGTGCGATTGACAGCATCAGCGATCGTGCTGATTCGTGAGGCTACTGGCGGTGGAATGCCAGCCGCGTCTGCACGCAGGCGGTTGGCAATAGCAATTAGCTCATCGATGTTTTTAGCACGCTCAATATCCCTAAACGCGGTGGCCAGCAAAGCATCTGCAACACCTGCAAACCACTCTTCGCTGATATCGGCGCTGTTCTCTCCTCTCAGCCGCTGAAACTCGGTCCAGAAATCTCGCAACTGCCGTATCGTCACCGCGGCGAGTGCTTGCCCACGAGTGAATTGGTCAATCGACTCCACCAGGCCGGCGAGAGCTTCATCCAGACGCACACGCCGATACAGTGGTACATGGTTTTTAGTCCGGCATTGTTCCAGTTGTTGTTGTAACTCCACCTGTAACCTGGCTTCGAACCAGCTCACCGGCGCTTGATCCGGAAGCTGTTGAAGCAAACGGTCAACGGTCTGTTTCAAGCAGTCGATCTCGTCGATCTCCGTCTGGATACGCTCAACGTCGATCTTGAAAGCATCGGGAACAGGTTTGAGCTCGTTTATGGTTCGCTGCGCTTCCTCGAGCTCCCATTCGGCAAGCGCCGCATAAACACGCGAAGCGGTTTCTTGTAGACGTCTTTGAAAAAGCCTGTCGCGCAGTTGCTCAAACTCGGGAAGTTCTTCGAATGCAGCGACGCCTCGCACCGCCGCCACGAAGTCGTTGAGTATCTCGGTCTTTGTCGAGCTCGCTTCCATACCAATGCCAGGCAGCTCAACGACAATCCATTTGCGCATTCCCGGAATGACCTCCGTGCGTAACGGCACCACCATTCCCTGAAAAGACTGGAGTCGTTTGAGGAAACCAATCAGGCGGTCATCGTTAAAGCCCTGGATCGACGGCCAAAGTTTCATCAGCTCATCCAACTCCGTCTCGAGGAGTACGGGCGCTCGCGGCTCTGCGGCTGCCAGGATTTCGAGCGCTCGTTGGACGTGGTCACTTCCTTCAGACAGGCTTATGACCTCACGCAATTTTTGCAGGCCCTGCTCGCGTTGTTCCGGATCGGCGCCACGCAGCATGATTTCGGCTTCGCGAATCATTTGCTCTGACTCTTCATTCAACTCGATGGGCCTCGAATTCTTCATTTCACTTCAACCTGTGGTCCCCAGTAAGCGCTTCCCTGCGGGAAAAGGAACCGCAACTTGTAGACCCCCGCCGGAACATTCGCGGGGCCGGGAACGCTGGCGCCGGCGATGAGTTGTGAACCACCGACAGCCATCCCCTCATCCGAGGAAAAAAACTCGAAGCGATCCGGCGGCTGACCGGCGCCAAACGGTTGCGCAGTCAGATCAAGGCTCTCCCCGCCATGCACCTGCAAAGGGACGGCTTGTCTGGTTAGCGCGACAATGTCCGCGAAGTTCTGCGTAGCCTTAATGTCACGCCCCTTTATTGCGACGCCGATACCAATGTGCGTGTAGTCTTTGTTGAGGATGTTTTCCTTGTGCCTGGGACTACGCATCAAGTCGTTGACGATCAATGCTGCCGTTTTTTTTTGATCGGAGAGGTCGATGTTCACACCCATCCAGATGTTTTCACCGGTCAACCCGATTAATTGGCGATGTGCCGCTGAGATCCGGTCCATCGCGGAGAAGCCATCCGGATCGTCATGAGAAAAATAGTTGCGCACGAGCATGTCGTCGCAGTGATCACGCGCTGTGGTTTGTAACGTGTCATCGCGTTGCAAAGGATTCACATTTGCATTGGCGCGTTCCTGGTTAACCAAATCCAGAATGGCGACCTCGAGCTCGTCGGAATGAGTGACGCCCGCCTTTGCTGCATCGGCTGGACCAGGCCGGGGCACTGCTGGTCCAATTGTGGAACCGGGCGGCGTTTGACTTACCGAGCCGCCTGCCGAACCGTCTGCCACCGGCTTGCTCGGCCGTCCCGCAACGTTCGGCACCGTGGGTGTTCCTCTCGAGCCGATCACTGGTCGCAGCCACAAAAAGAGCGCGAGGAGCAAACTTGATAGAAAAGCGAGGATGACAATTCGTTTCATGCCGGCAGTTCTTTCTTCAATTGTGGTGGGAATTCATGAGCAGGGCTCAATGCTGTACCCACGCTGAAGGATTCGCGAGGGCTGCGCGTCCCCGGTTTTCCTGAATTCCCTTTACGAAATACGGGAATGAGGTCACATCCACCACTAACTCCTGCGTCTGACCGTTCGTAAGCTTCAAGAGCACTTTGTCTCTGACCGCTCGTAAATTTCGTACCCCCGAATAAACCGATTCAGTGTCCATTTCTTTCGGCCGCTCACCGAGCAAGCTCACTTGGACCACCTCGACTTGAAATTCATGGAGGGCTGCAAGGATCGCTGAGCAGGCAAAAGAAACGACCTTACTAAGCCACCCGAATTCCTTCTGGTCCACGTAGTAGGTGCGCAGTAACAGATCTGCCCGGATCAAGTAGTGAAGCCATTTCTCGCTGAACCCCTCTGACAAAGCCTGGTGCCATAGTTGCTCACCGGTACACTCCTCCATTTTGGTGAGCAGATTTCGAATGCCGTCTTTCACTTTGTGCAGGTTAAGAGCTTCCAAAACCTCGTTCCGTTCCTCAGAACCGGTTGTATTCGTTGTTTTTTCAAAAGCGATCAGGGCGGAGGAAAGTCCAAGCCTGAGTTGGAGATAGACACTCGACGCTCTTTCTTTCCGTAATCGATTGAGAGTTGCACCAATAGCTTGTTCGTTCTCTTTCAAACGATCAGGATTAAGGTTGAATTCAAGTGCAATCTCTGCAGCCAATTGTTTGCCCGCCTCAAGCTCCGCCTGCGCATGGTCCAACCTGGTCCGCAGGTTTGATTTTTCGATTTCCAAACCTTGCGCGCGCTCTGCTTCCGGTTTTACCTTGAGGTATTCATCGGCGAGTGACGTAACCAACTCGCCCATTCTTCCCTCCTGGTTTGGCAAAGCACGCCTTACCTCATCGGTCACTTTCTGGTGAACACTAAACACAGCGTCAATGGCTCGATTCAGGTCTCGCGGGTATTCGTATTTCTCGAGCTTGCGCTGCACCTCTATATGTTCGCCTATCAATTTCGTTACAACGTCACTTGCGCCCTTATCTTTTCCGGTATAGTTGCGCACCGCGTCCTCGATAATTCTCAATTCGTCCAACCGTCTGGCATCTGTCGTTAACCTGATGTTTATGCTGTCCGCTATTTCGGTTAGGAGGGCCCGTTCGCTCAAATTGGTGAAGTGGTTTCTCCGGATGGTATTGAGTTCTGTTACCACGTGTCTTACTTGATCCGTGGCCTGCTTCGTGGACGCGTCCGCGGAGACACACTGGGACTTCAGCGAGTTATAAAGTTCAATAACAAGGCCCACATCCTTAACGAGCTTGTCCGTTTGTTCACTGGTGTACTCGGAGGTATACAGGCGGTGCCAGATATTTTGCAGCGCCTGATTTGCCTTCATGCGCACGTCGAGCTTGCTATTGAACCCCTCAACGTTCATTTTAATTGTGCCAACGTCTGAAGTGAGGCCCTGGAGAGTGTCTTGAATTTTCTTAATGTCTGGCGCGAGCTCCGTTGCTACGGGTGGAATGCCGTTTGAACCGTCGCGGGAGTTGGAATCAGGCTCCTGGAGTTCTTTGAGTCCCTTCTTCAGATTCTCAGCTATTTGGGTCCTTGAAGCTTGCGGGTCTCCCAGCAACCAGACTGCTAAGCGGCTTTGTTTCTTCGACTTCAGTTGAATCCAGTGATAGAGCGCCAGCCCGAAGAAGGTAATTCCGCCAAGCGACAGCACCACCATGAACGCGAAAATGACAAGGAGCCACCAAGGTGGGTTGCCTAGTGAGCTGCCCTTGCCTGTCTCAAGGTTCGATAGTCTGGTCTTTAATTCGGTGTTTTCATTTCTTAAGCGTTTTACTTCATCGTCGGACGAGTCGTTGCCACCGGGATCAGCAGTTTGACTTTCCGCTGCCAATAACTCAGGGACGTATTTATGAATCGCTGCCGCAAATTCATTGCGATTTGGAATGTTCGTAAGATCATTAGCTGTAGAGTCCTTCACCTCGTCCGCATCTAAGCCTAGCTTCGCTGCCAAGTCGCGTAGAGTCGTTGAACTTAGAGAGTTGGGTGCAGCTAATTCACTCCGAATTCGTATGACCTGAGGATCATTAGTTGAACACTTTGCTTCTGAGAAGAATGACTCAACAACACTCTGGCCACTGGGACGTATTATGCCGTCGCCGTAATCGAATACTTTGCCACCATTACCGTTTGTGTTGTCGCGATAACTAGGGAAGGACATCCCGCCTTCAGTCCAGTAGACACTAAAAACTTTGCTCTCTGAGCGATCGTCAGGAGTCAACACGATCGCTAATGATTTCGCGGAGATATTATTTACCAGGGCCGCAGCAGCCATTAACCGCAATTCGTAAGTTTTCCCGCCGCACTGGATAGACTGCGGGCTTTTGACACTTTGGACTTGCTGAGCAACGCCCACATGGACAGCGACAACAATCACTACGAAGCTAATCAATAGCCTGCCAATTTTTGACTGCGACATATCTCTGTTCCTAATCCTGCGGATTCAACAACACGTTGCCGATGGGCCATGGAGGTCTCGTCACCGCGCCGGCAACCTGGTCCTCCGGAAAAACTGATCGAGGCGGGCTCCCATCTTTGCCGCCGAGGTATATCGCCAATTCTCCGCGTTTGATCACCTTGCGGATGTGCAGATACTTTTCGTCGCCGAGAATGTCGTCGCGAACGAAATATGGGTCGGCGAGATCGATATAGAAATGCCTTCGGAATGACTTCTTGTCCGTGCGTGGATTTGGCGTTTTCAGATTCACTTGTACGAGCCGAAAGGTCGGGCTCGTCGTCAGATCGATTGGCTGATCCCAATCCTTTTCCAGAACGAGGTCGTCGTCGAAGTTGCGCAGCAGTCCGAGTTGCGGGGCGAGGCTTGCATCATCGCTGGCGTCAGTAAACTGTCGACTCAGACTTTGCCGTGCGATCGCTCCGAGTACTACCGCACTCTTCATCGAATCACTGGTGAGGAGATCGGGTTTTTCAGCATAAGTAAAACGCTGCAAGACGCTTTCCCGTAATCCCGGATAACGAGCGCCACGGCCCGAAACGATGACCGTGTCGATGTCTGAGTCCGTTAGCCCAATACTGCCAAGCGCTTCGTCAATGAAGTCTTCTGTTACGAACTCCATGAACTTTCGCATGCGCATGTCTTCCTCGATCACTTTTGAAGGTATCGAAAGATAAATGTCTCCCAGTCCAACCACCCACAAACCGGGCTGGTCAACCGGTTCCTCGACGTCCGGACGCTGACCGGTCGCATATCTAACGACTTCCAACTCCTTACCTACTCCAACCTTGACGTTGAGTGGCGGACAGTCAGACAAGGTTCCGCCCTGCGCTAACACTTCTCTGCACTTGCTACTCCACTCGTGCTTGGCTTCGCGTATCCAGTTCCAAAGACGGGTGATGGCGCGCCGATATTCGTCCGGATCTTTTTGGTTGAAAGACCGTCCTACAACGGGCAGGAAATACTCAAATCCCTTCGCCTCCACGATCGCTTGATCGCTCAACAACCGGTGAATAAGCCGTGCGAGCATTTCATCGATATAGTTGCCGGCTACAGGCACACCCAGCCGCTTTTCAACGTTCCACTCGATCGGATAGTGAGGCGCATCCTCCTTCCACACGACCCTAATAATTGATAGGTCCAAAGTTCCGGCGCCGAAGTCATAAACCAATAAACGTTCGACACCAGCTCGCGCTTGTGTGCGCATTTGTTCAAAGCAGTAATAATGCGCCACCGCATCGGATTCACTGATGAGGTGAATTCGTTCCATCAGCGGAATCCCGAAGCGTTCAGGCTTGCCTAACGCACGGTGCGCAATTCTATGCAGCACGTCTCGGTGCCTTCGTGTGAAGGTGTTGGGGTGAGTAATCACGATCTGATCGGCATGGTATGCAGGCTCGAAGAGATAAGCATCGGCCAGGGCAGCAAAGCCCGATTCGACCATCTTCTCGAGGGGCAATAATTGCTGAACTTGTTTTCCGTCTTTCCTGATCAAAATGGGAATGTTAGGCGAGGCCGTTGCAAGCCATGACTTCAACGAATAAATGATCCGGCTGGAGTGCTCTGCAAATTCATGAGTAACGGCAGGCAAGCCGATGAAGTCCGATTCACCCGGCGACATCGAAAGCTGTTCAGAGTAGTACCCGGGAAAGCCCGGACGTTTCTTGTCGCCTGAGGGATCGCGGAGATCCGAGTTACAACAGATCCAACTGGGAAGGAGGTTGTGGTTGTGCCGTTCTGAATTCTCCGTGTCGTGCCTGGCTAAGCTGAGACCGCCTGTCACGGTGATGTGCTGTAACGGAACCATCATCGCGCTTTCACCAGAGCCCAGGGCCGCGCTAATTGCCGAAGTTCCGAAATCGATTGCCAGCCAATTCAACCCAGGCAGCTGCTCAATGCTGAACGGGATGACAACTGTCAACGTGCGATGCTTAACTCCTCCCTGCCCATCCACGACGTTGATATCGAGCATGATCTCGGCCGCGATGTCTTCAGCTTTGATTCGCCCCGAGACAATGCGTGAGATCTTGCCTGGGAATAACCTGATCGCGCGCGTCTGCACCGGTTCCCCTGCCCTGACAGTGATGTCAGACTTGCGCACCTTGAAGTCATAGACCTCAATCAGATCTTCGAGGGGCCGGCCATTTTCCATTTCGATGGCGTTTCTGATGGCCCGCTCGCAACGAATGCGAGTGGACAGCTTCACGTCAACGACACCATCACCGACGGCACAGGAATTACCGAACTCCAGGCTAAGCGGTTCTCGCATACCGCCCGTTAATGGGTTGAACTTTATTGTCTGTGGATCGAGGAGAATTGAATCCGATCCGTCCAGCAGCTCGTCCGCGTCAACGCCGTCCGGCAAAGTGCGAAGCCTTGTGTTTCCGTCAGTGGTCCAATAGACCTCGAGCTGCCGTTTCGGAGAAATAACTCGCAACTCGATCTCAGCGCGAGTGGGGTCACGATATAGCGTCGTGAAGTAAGGTCCGGGCTCCGAGTCGGCACTGAAATCACCAAATAGCTTGAAGGAGTATTCACAACTGGCCGGATCGGGATTGGGGATCGTTTCATTGTCGCAATAGATATAGACCGGTACTTCGACATCCGCTTTGGGCGCGACTTCGACACTTGATTGCGCAAGCCGGATCGGTTCACCAGTCAGGGGTCGATTTCCGTGATAGCTTTTGATCGTATAACCATTCCAGTTATAAGCACGCGCGAAGTCTTTGTCGGCCTGGCTTTTGAACCAAAAGCTGCCGGCGTGTACGAGGCTGTTCTTCTTGAAATAAAGTTTGGGATCCCCGCTTGGTATGTAAGTAACAAGCGGCTTGCGGGGTTCTTCAGGCTTCAGGATCAGGTTGCATTCGAGATCTCTCTTTGCATTGCCGGAGCGATCGGATGCGATGCGAGCTTTCAAAAACCGCCAGGCTTGATTTACAACCCAGGTACGACCGACCGAGAGGTGTTGGTCCTTCCACTCCATTCGCGCCGTAATGGGAATAGTGAATTCCGCATCCGATAGATTGTTTCGATCGGCAGATGCTAGAGCGCCGTTAGCGGGACGGTAATCGTCGATCCTTTCCGCGGCGAAAAAGACGTGTACCTCTCGCCCATCTGACACGGTCTCAACCGTAGTGCGACCGAGTTCTTCCTGATGTCCGTTTTCTTTCTCGCCATGTACAAAGCCGATTGGATCTTTGCCGTCCAGCTCGAGACCGCTCTGCTCGAAGTAGTTGTAGTTGAGCGAAAGCTCAGCGCGACGTGCGGGCTGCTCTTCGTTTTTTAACAAACGACCCAGCCATGGAGCGGGCTGGTCGTTCTCAACCTGGAGCGTACCCACCAGTATTCGGCTGGCGGCTGATTGGTTGAAGTCGACAACTACTTTTCGCCTTGGCAGCCACTTGAGTTGTGGACCGAAGGCACGGCTGTAGTACCGCAGGAAGAGAAAGATCATTAGCGCCACAACCAGGAGGACGAGAACGATTACCGAAAGCAGCACTCGCACGTTGCGTCTGGCCAGAATTCGATTTTTCGCTTCTTCCTGCGTGGTTACGCCGTCGTCGTCGTTTGTCCACTGGCCGGCGATATCAGCTTTAGTGAGCCGGGATGAGGGCAGTAATAGATTGGGTATTTCGGCCGGTCGTGCAGTGTCGGCATTAATCAGCAGCTCCGGCGTCTGCACGCAGAGATGATTGTAAACATCCGTATTGTAGTGAAACCCAATATTGAATTTGATCTGGCCTGGTTCAGGATCCGCGGCCGAGCTAGACACTTTCAAGGCATGGCCCAGCGCTGCATCGAAAAGCCGGATGCCTATCCTGTCGTTGTTAGCTTCGCATTGAGGAGGTTGACATGGACTCAGGCTGACTCGTTCCGTCGTTTCGGTTAACCGTGGCAAGGTCTGGTCGCCGATGCGCCAATCACCGCCCTTACTATTTTGAAAACCGACACGTAACCAGAGCGGTCGGAAATCGAGTCCGGCTTCCGTGCCCGAAGAGAGCAGTTGTATATCACCGACCGGTTGATCGTTCAGTCGATAGCGCAACTCACCGGATGAGAGTGCCTGTGGATAAAGCGACGAATTACGTTGATACTGAACGACCGCTTCCGGCACCCGCTGCGAAGTGTATTCGGCAGTCAGGTAGAAAACGTCATTGACAGGGCGTTGGTCCGGAAAGATGTTGAGACTGAATAGCCTCGAAACTTTATTGACCAGTTTGTCCACTTCCTCTATATGGTTGATTTCTCGAGTATGGTGGTAATCAGTTAACTCATGACCGGGCGTGGTGCGGGGATTAAACTCACCATCCGTGACTTGAATCAGTATTGTTTGCGAATGTAATTCTCCGGCCGGCAAACGTGGTTCAAGGTATGGCAGGACAAGCAGGGACGAGAGCACAATTGGAGACCAATGACCTTTAAAGCGACATGAGTCCGCCATCCAGTTTTGCAACTCACGCGTAAAATCATCTTTGCTCTTAATCTTTCCCGTGAAAGCTAAATCGAAGATGTTTTCCGGTAACACCGAGTTTGGTTGCCTTGGGCCACAGGCCACGGGACCATTCTGAATGGTAAAGAACACTACTGAGAGCCGATCGTTTTTAGGTTCAAAAGCTTTAACGCCTTTTGTTCCACCGAACAAACGACCAGGCAAATCAGCGATAACGTTCTGCTTCTTATAACGTGAATCGCCGCAACCCATGCTGCATGAATCGTCAATCAGCACGATGAAGTGCCGGCCAAGCGGCAGCGCCGGCGGCGCGGCATTGGTCTGAGCCACCATGGTCCAAACACAAATGAACATGCTCGCGATGAGGAGTGCTGGTCGAAGTAGTTGTGAGATAGTTTCTTGCATTGAGGTTTTTAGGTTCGAAGCGCCATCTGTATCCTTACCGCGTGATCCCTTTGGGCCAAACTATCTCGAGACGAGTCGCTCGGCGTCGTGCATATTCCACGATGTCTCCAGTGCCACCTTTGCCTCTTGCTGGTTGTCCATCCCAAATAGCCAAAAGGACGTCCGACAAATCCACCACCCTGCATCCGGCCGTGAGGTAGGCTTCCTCAGACGGCTCGTCGAAGCTCAGCGTCTCAACGCTCGCTGCACTCTCGAGCAAGGTCCGAAAGTTCGTGAGATCTTCCGGACGCGAGAAAGTCGTCTCGTAGCGCCTGCACGGTATGACGATGGCCAAACGACCACCACGGTCGAGAACCAGGGAGGCAAAGAGTTGATCTGCTCCGGCGGCCAGTGACGAAACGCCAACAAGTTCATCTGTCACTCGATCCAGCACCTCGTTGATACCTCTCGTCACATACTCGAGCGCCTGCGGTGGAATATCCTGGTGACCAGTTAACCCAACTCTCATATGCGTCCTTGCTTGGCCATGGACCAGTAAAGTTTTCCAAGCGGCGTCAACCTGCAAGACTTTTTGTATATAGCTGCGTAATACATGTGCTGCTCCCCAACAGGTTCGACTAGCTTTGCGGCGCGACAATGCTGAAGGATTGCAAAAGTCGCTTCGTGTTCCGGATGGCTTGGCTCCTCCGTAGGTTCATACGAGGGATCGAGCTGTAACTCCATGTCCTGCGTTGTAAAGAAGTCCGGAAGTTGACGCAGTTCGGGCAAAGGCACTGCAGGTGAGCTGAGCCTAACTTCGTGAAGCCTTTCAACGTTGGCCTTGAACATCGGACGCTGCTCCCAGATTCCGAACGACTCGGAGAGATAGGCGTAAACACCCGCGATCGTTACCTTCCCCAATACGTCAGCAGCGCCACCTTCCAGGGCACCGCATAAGTATGTTGAAAACAGTCCACGCCCTTCGGGCGTTTCAACGGAAACCTCATTGCTACGACTTGCAGTTAATATGGACAGTCCGGGGCGCAACGTTGCAGTATCAGTTCCTAGTTGCGGAACGCCACCCGCGGTTCCGGAGAAGCAGCAGTCCAGAATTATCGAAACTTCAGGCACACGTGATTGTTGAACGTAAGCAAGCACTTCTGACATGGAAACGCCGAGGTCAGAACCTTGGCCATCCTGAGTCGCAAGCACAACGTCGTTCTTGACTTGATGGCCATGACCGGCAAAATAAAACAACGCGAAATCGGCGCCCGGCTTTAACAACGCACTTATCGCATCAAGCAGATTTCCGCGGCTCACGGTTCCTTCCGCCGACGTCTTGCTTACACATGCGAAGTTGGGAGAGTCGTCTTCGTTCCGCGAAAGGAGAGGCGTGAGGGCTTTCACGTCGTTTTCACAACCCTTTAGCGGAGGCATCGACTTATACTTATCGATTCCCACCAGCAACGCACGTTTCATCTTCTTTTCATAGTTTGTTAATAAAACCTTCGATGGCATCCCAGGACCACTCCAATATGCTTTGTCCACTCATCTCAACCGGATAGGTGCGATCAGTCTTGTAAGCCCAAATTCCAAGTAAGGGTTTCCCTTCTTCAATCGCACAACTAATCTCCCATTTCTCGCCTGAGGACGTGACAGTGCTTTTACTAATTAGTGCAATGACACCATGTGAACGCCGAATTCGCGTCCGCACCCTGTCCTTCCAATCTCTGTCATAAGGCTCCTTGACAGACATATCGACGAATTCAAACGGAGTTTTAGTGTTCAGCGATTGGCCTACCAGGAAGTCCCGTTGCGTTTTGTCCTCGATAGCAAAAGCGATGAACACAATCTTTTTATCAGCCATAAGTCATCTCCCTTGCTACATGTTGTGCAGAGCGAAACATTACAGCGAGGCTTTTCTATGGAGACCGACTTCTTTATGATGGCGGGCGCTTTACGTTACAGGCTCAGCTCCCTGATTGGTTTCTGCTGCCCCTAAATGACCGAGAATTGGGAAGATAACTTTGCGGCACTACTCACATGGCTCGATCCGGATCCCGAGAAGGCCGGTCGAAAATATGAGGAGATCAGACACTCTCTTATCAAGATCTTTGAGTGGCGCGGCGCCTATGACGCGGAAGAACTTGCCGCCGAAACGATCTCTCGCGTACTGAATAAGGTGCCTAAAATCGTAAAGAACTATGAAGGAGATCCAGCGTTGTATTTCTACGCCGTTGCTAAACGATTCGGCTTCGAAGTTCTGAGACGGCAGCAGGCGAGAGTTGAAGGAGATTTGGAGAAGCTGGCCGCTCCCGGCACAGATGAGCGAAATGATCGAGAGCCGGAATATGAATGTCTCGATCAGTGTTTGGCGCAATTGCCCGCTGCTGATCGGGAGTTGATTCTGTCTTACTACCAACAGGATCAACCAAATATCAGCTTTCGAAAAGAATTGGCACGCATTCACCATCTGGAGCCCAATGCCTTACGCGTAAAGGTCCATCGCATACGCGCGGCGCTTCAGAGCTGTGTGAATAAACGCCTCGGGAAGCCGAAGTGAGAATGAAATGGATCAGAAAGAAAATCATGGTTGAATGGAGGAAGCAATTTTCCCACCAAGCGCGGCATTCATGAAAGAAAGCGAACGTGAGCGGCTATTAATCAGGCAGTACCTCCTCGGAGAGCTGGACGAAAACGACCAGGAACAGCTCGAACAGAGAGTGATTACTAATCCTGATTACAAAGAGGAAGTCCTGATCACAGAAGAAGAACTCCTTGAAGAGTTTGTGAGCGGGACGCTATCCATGCGCGACCTCGAGTCATTCAACCGGATGTATTCTTCTTCGCCAACCCACAGGCGGAAGGTAAAGGTGGCGCAGGCGCTAAACAGGTATGCATCGGAACACTCGCCTGTGGTCCAAACCATGGTCCAAAAGGGCCGGCGCAGGTCACTGATTGGTTTGTTTAGTACGAAGCGTCGGTTTCACCAGCTCTCACTGGCCGCCCTGATAGTTCTCGTTATCGGTGCTTCCATACTGGCGTACTGGTTGATATCTCATCCAAGAAACCCGGATTACGACGCCCTCCTGAAACTCAATCAGTTTGGCAGTGAACTACTGCAACCGGACAGCTCGTTAGTACCAGTGGCGTTGCCGGCTCTAGTGTTTAGAGGGGCTGGTGAACCAAAAACCATAACCATAACGAAACAAACCAAAACAGTGCAGCTGTGGCTGCCGGATCCTTCCGGCGGGGCATACTCGTTTCGAGCAGTTCTCAAGAGGAACGACGGTTCCGAGGTGTTTACGCTTGAGGATTTGCGCGCGCGTCAAATCGATCAACACGCGGTGCTGGTGTTGCAGATTCCGGCAGAAATGCTAACGCCCCAGGGTTACCAATTGGAGATCTTTGAAAAGCGTCCTGATGGTACCTTTGACAGTCCAAGCACCTATTCTTTGAATGTTGCTGCCACCCCGTAGAAAGTTGTCGCTCGAGGGCTGTGTAACGTTTTTTTTGTTTGCTCATTAAGGGTTGACGAGACGCGATTCTTTCAACCACGGTGAGCAATCATGCAAAACAACAGCAACAAAGTCGGGTTTCATGCCCTTCTCATCGGCATCAACCATTATCTACCTAATGAACTGCCCGACGGCCTCTACTACAAAAGCCTTCACGGTTGTGTGCAGGACGTGAATCTTGTGGAAACTTTTCTTCTACGAGATTTAAACATTCCAAACGAGAACATCACCAAACTCACCTCTTCACCACCAGTCGCCGGAACGGAGCCACCGGAACCACGATCACATTGGCCCACCTATGAAAATATCGTGAACTCCTTTAAACGTCTGGCCGATGTTGCACAGCCGGGCGATCAAGTTTTTATTCACTATTCGGGACATGGCGGCCGCGCTGTCACCACCGATGAATTTAAGGACATCAAAGGACCGTCGGGCGTTGATGAAGTACTGGTTCCGATGGATCTCGGCCATTCAGTAGGAGGGTACCTGCGTGACACAGAACTGCACTTCCTCATACAAAACATGGTCCAGAAAAACCTCTACGTTACGGTGGTACTCGATAGCTGTCACGCAGGTGGGGCTACGCGCAATGTGTTGGATCCAAAACATGGCGGTGTCGGAGTTCGCGGTGCGGGAGTAATCGACACGTTTGAGAGACGAACAGAAAGCCTCGTCGCTTCTGCACAAGAACTTCGTGAAGCCTGGCAAGCCGGAGTGAAACCAGCGATTCGCAACGCTAACGTCACCAGCAATTGGCTGCTCGAACCCCAGGGTTACGTCCTGGTAGCCGCTTGTCGTGCAAATGAGTTTGCCAATGAAGTCGTGTTCGAGGGCAACACGAAGAATGGGGCTTTGAGCTATTGGCTGGTGGACTCTCTAAAACAGATTGGTCCTGACTTTACCTACGCAATGTTGCACAAACGTCTACTAGCTAAAGTGCACGGCCAGTTTGCGGCCCAATCTCCTCAGTTGCAAGGTGAAGGGCAACGTGTAATTTTCGGTGCTACTGAACGACACCTACCGCGCTCGTTTCCCGTCATAGCCGCCGAGCACAATGGACCAATTCTTATCAATGCCGGTCTCGCACAGGGTGTTGAAGAAGGAACGCAATTCGGCATCTACCCAACGAATGAGGCAGACGTTACAAACATCGAAAGAAGAGTTGCGGTCGTCGAGGTTACCGAAACAAATCCGGTGACCTGCCAGGCGAAGGTCATGGACCAGAATGACTGGACCACGATTGAAGCAGGGTATCAGGCAGTGCGTCTGGACGCAGGAAAGATACGACTAAGCGGCCGCATACGTGTGGCACGCGCAGATGAGTCAGAGGCTTCCATTGCGGCACTGACGGCGATAGAAGACGCGTTGAAAGCGTCCTCCGGCGCTGTCGCGACTGCGAAAAACGAAGAAACACCAGACTATCTCATTACTGTTAAGCAAGATGAGTTTGTTATTTGTGACGCCGCCGGAAATGCAATACCGAATTTGAGACCACCCGTGACGATCTACGACGACAATGCAGTGCAACGCGTAATGGATCGCGTTACTCATCTCGTCAAATATACAAACGTACGTGAGTTGGATAACAACGACCCGACTTCAACAATTTCTCAAAAATTTATCGTTGAATTCGTCGCGGCGCCCCCCGATTTTAAACCTGGATCGCCAATTCGATCTCAACCGCTCGAGAGCATTGGTCCTTCCGTAAGTGTGCCCGATGGCCACTTGGCCTTTCTCAGAATCCGAAATGACTACGCTCCGCACGTCTTGAATGTGACCGTGCTGGATCTGCAATCCGATTGGGCCATCTCGCAGATCTATCCGGCTCGTGCGGGAAGCTATGAACCGATCGATCCTGGCCGTGAGTTGATTCTACCTTTGCGCGTCACCCTACCTGATGGTTATCAAGCAGGCACAGACATCATCAAAGTTTTTGCCACGATTGATACCACCAGCTTTCAAGCACTTGAACTTTCTGCTTTGGATAAACCTGAGCTACGAGCTCCGTCGTTGCGTCAATCCGCTAGTGCCCTGCAAACATTTCTCGCTGCTTTTGAATCTCCGCAATCAAAGCGAGCTGCTGCTGTAGATGTGTGCGCCACCGTTGAATGGGCCGCACATCAGGTGGAAATCGACATCGCTCGGTAACACAGGCTGAGTTTAGCCTTTCGCAACGCTGCCGCGCAGTTAGTCCTTCTCATTACATCGCTAACCCGCTACCGTGAATTGGTATTCCTCTGCCAGATCTGTTTCGCCATTCGCAGCAATCACGCTGAGGCGGATTTCGTACTGTCCCGGGCGCAGGATCTGTGCCGGCAGTCTTATTCGTGTAGCATAACGACCATCACTCTCCAGTGGAACGTTGCGAATCGTGAATGATTCGTCATCGTCTACCCTGCGAATTTCTGCCACATAGGCTGAAGGGTGTTCCTTCTGAAACCACGGCAAACGCAACTCAACAATCTGAACGCCCGTGCCTGTTTTTAATTGGACCTGGCGTACAGCGCTTCTAAAGGTAAGCGGCGATAGATCCAGCGAGACCATCTCTGGTGAGACTTCACGCAAGCTCGCCGGAGCGTTGAGTCGAGTTAGTTCCTGGTCCACAACGAAACGTTCTTGCCGCATTCGACTGTTCAGCCAGACAAGAGTGATAACAATTGCAATTGTGATCGTTACGCTGATTGGGGGTAGCAACACTGGTCGAAACAGTAGCCGTTCGAGAAACTCACTCCGGCCGGCGATGATTGCAGGGCCAGTTTGAGATAGCGTGGCCTCCGCCATTCCTTCGTCTTTGATTGACTTTGTGATCCTGAGACACTGTCGCTGTGCAGCTGTTCGAGCATACATTGACAGGAATATCTCTCTATCTGGCGGTGTAAGGCTGTTTTCCAGGTAGTCTTCGATTAAATCCTGCTCCGCATTCAGAACCCTCTGCCTCGCTTCACGGTGAACCAGAAAAAGACTCTCAATTTGCAATCGATCCTCGTCGTCGAGTTTGCCCAACAGAAACTCCCGCAACAACGCATCGCTGAGCACTTCATGTTTCATGGACGTCCCTCCAGCTGTTTCCTACGCGCTTACAATTAATGTTCATGCGATCCATTTCCTTTTTGTTGGGCCTTGCGCTCGAAACAGCGTCCAATACATCCTTCGAGAGATTCGCGAATCCGGTAAACTTTGACTCTTAAAGTTTCTATCGGTATATCCAAACTCTGAGCGAGTTTTTGGCGATGGTCTATCTTGGCCTGTTTTTCTTTGGCGTAATAGGCGAGGATCAAGTGACGCGTCTCCCTGCTAAGCTTTCGCAAACACCGCTGAAGGCAGTCTTCAATATCTTCATCATCCGCGCTCTTTTCTGGGTGATTCGGAAGGTCCACACCCTCCAATGGAATGTGAGTGCCGATCTTCTTGAAGGTTTCTTTCGCCAGATTATTTGCGACAGCGCAAAAGTAGAGTCGCGGATCGCCTTCGTAGCTTTGCCTTACGACGTGGACCTTCCTGGCCACACGATCGAACACTTCGTCTGTTAATCCCTCCGGGTCGGAACATTTGCGCCAGACGAAGATTTTTGTGAGGTCCAGCCGCAGCTGCACGTACAGTTCCCCGGCGATCTCACGATCAGGATTGAGCCAGGTGAGAATCTCTTCAAAGCTTTCGGATGCAATTGCCGAATTTCGGGCCATTTTGCGTGTATTCCGTTAGCTAGTGTAGTGCGTCAAACAGATCATAACTTATGAAAAGCGTTACGCGCGCGTTTGACCTTTTCCAAAATATCCGAAGCCTTTGCGGTCCAGACAAA
>Ga0208338_1000077_pt1 | contig 34785 bp, 7 predicted proteins | sample ForSoiNitrogNN91_FD_187858 | JGI IMG/M metagenome (GOLD analysis project Ga0208338, IMG submission 187858) | Forest soil microbial communities from Browns Valley, California, USA, that are Nitrogen fertilized - NN91 (SPAdes) | ecosystem: Environmental > Terrestrial > Soil > Temperate forest ...
GTTTCAGGTGTCGTTCGTCTATCAGAACTTGCCGCGAACATCGATCGACGTCAGCTCGCTCACGATCAGCACCTTACCCATCGAGAATACGGTTGCGCGTTTTGAGCTCGTGTTGCGCGCGTGGGAGAGCGGGCCGGGAATGCGGTTAATGATCGAGTACAACTCCGATCTCTTCATGCCCTCGACGATCACGCGCCTGCTTGATCTATTCGAGACATTGCTCGGCATCGTGGTCCATCAACCCGGCGCTGATCTCGATGCGCTCGTTGAAATGCTCACTCAAGCCGACCGCGCGCGGCTGACTGACAAAGGAAAAGCGCTCGAAGAGGTGGGATCAAAGAGCCTTAAGAAAGCAAGACGCCGCGCTATCGCCACTCATCCTTAGCCACAAAAAAACATTTTTGTGTTTTTGTGCCTTTTTGTGGCAACTAAAAAATGGAAAACAAAGTCATTGAAGGCTTTCGCCTATCACCACAGCAACAACGTCTCTGGCTGTTGAGTAAGCAGGACGGTGCTGAAAGGTATGGCGCCCGTTGCGCGTTTATGCTCGACGGAGATCTCGACGTGCAGAGGTTGCAGCGCGCGTTTCAGGACGTCGTCGCGCGTCATGAGATTTTGCGAACGCGTTTGGAGATGTTTCCGGGGATGAAGCTGCCGCTCCAAATCATCGATGACGACGTCAACACTGCGACACACATGGAGCTCTCAACGCTCTCGCCAAACAAGCATCTCCTGTCTTTCAATCTGCCGGCGTTTTGTGCCGACGGTCCGAGCCTGCGCAATTTGATGAAGGACCTGGCCCAGTCGTATGGCGGGAAGGTTGAAGAAGAACCGATGCAGTATGCCGACTTCGCCGGTTGGCAGAATGAATTACTCGAATCCACCGAGGCTGAAGTCGGAAAGCTCTACTGGCGCAAGCGCGACTTGTCAGAATCAGCAGCACTGAAGCTTCCGTACGAACGCTCTTCTTCTTCCAGTGCGCTGGCCCATTCCGATGAGCAGACACTTGAGTTAATCGACGAAGAAATCCTGCTTGCCGCAATGTATGCGTTGCTCTGGCGGCTCACTGGTCAAGCGGATTTGTTGATCGGCGTCGCGCATGATGGTCGCCGGTACGAAGAGCTCAAGAGCGTCATCGGCCCGGTTGCGAAGTATCTGCCTGTCGTATGCATGGTGGACGATGTTCCGTTCTCACAGCTCGTTCAGCGCGTGCGAGAGGCTATCGCGGAGGCTCGACAGTGGCAGGATGTGTTTACTTACGATTCGGACGAATCCGCGTTCATGCCATTCATGTTCGAGTACATCGAAGCGCCGGAGCCTTACCAGGTTGGCGATCTTCAGTTCTCAATGTACAAGGAGGACGTCTGTCTCGATCGATTCAAGATCAAGCTGTCGCGCAAACGCGAAGCTGATACGTTGAAGTTGCAGTTTCACTACGATACGAAGTACTACGATGCAACCGCGATCTCGTATCTGTCCGATCAATATTGCACTTTATTCAAAAGCGTCTTTGCTCAACCTGATCTGAGCCTTGCCCAATTAAATCTCCTCAGCGACGCTGAGCGACAACGCCTTTTAGTTGAGTGGAACGAAACAGACGCGACTTACTCACTCGACTTTTGCCTCCACGAATTATTCGAAGCGCAGGTCAACCGCACCCCGAGCAACACGGCCGTCGTCTATCAGGACACGAAACTCACGTACGCCGAGTTAAACGAACGCGCCAACGAGCTTGCACAGAAACTGCGCGCGCTCGGTGTCGGCGTTGAGACTTGCGTGGGCGTGATGATGGACCGCTCCCTCGAGATGGTGGTCGCGCTGTTGGGCGTAATGAAAGCCGGTGGTGCCTATTTACCGTTAGATCCCACTTATCCAGAAGAGCGGCTCCAGTTCATCATCGACGACGCGAAGCCAAAGGTGATCTTAACCACGGATAACACGGATCAGAGCCACGGATCAGATCCGGATTTAATCCGTGCCTTTGATCCGCGTCAGCCGTGTTACCTGATTTATACCTCGGGCTCGACAGGCCAGCCGAAAAGTGTGATGGTCCCACATCGCGGCATCTGCAATCGATTGCTCTGGATGATTAATGCTTTTGATTTCAAGCCTACGGATCGTTTTCTGCAAAAAACACCATTTACTTTTGACGCTGCTGGCTGGGAGTTTTTCGTGCCGCTCCTGATCGGCGCACAAGTCGTCATTGCCGAGCCCGGTGGACATCAGGACACCGCTTATCTCGTCAATGCGATCACAGAAAATGAGATCACAGTGCTGCAACTGGTCCCATCGATGTTGCAGATCGTGTTGGAAGAGCCGGGCTTTGAGAACTGCCACACCCTGCGCCATGTGTTTTGCGGCGGTGACGCGCTGCCCGGCAGTTTGCACACGCGTTTCCACAGCCGTCTCGAGTGTGAGCTACACAATCTTTACGGTCCAACAGAGTATTCGATCGACGCTGCCTGCTGGCATTCACAGCCCGCCACGTTTGAGCGCACCGTGCCGATCGGGCGTGCGCTCAGTAACACGCAATTGTATGTGCTCGATCAGAGCTACAGCCCTGCGGCTGTGGGCATGACTGGCGAGCTGTTTATCGGCGGCAGCGGCATCGCGCGCGGGTATCTGAATCGACCCGGGCTGACTGCCGAGCGATTCGTGCCGCACTGCTTCTCGAACGAGCCCGGCGCGCGTCTTTATCGCACAGGCGATCTCGTGCGTTACATGCCTGACGGAAATCTGGAATTTGTTGGACGCGTGGACCATCAGGTGAAGGTGCGTGGCTTCCGTATCGAGCTTGGCGAGATCGAGGCGGCTCTTTGTCGACATCCACAGGTGCGTGAAACGATTGTGGTAGCGCGCGAGGATGGTGAAAAGCGGCTCGTCGCTTACATCGTGGGAGAGTTGGAAGCTGCGACCAGTGAGTTGCGCGCTTTTCTGAGACAGAGCTTGCCGGAATACATGATTCCCGCCGTGTTCCTTGTGCTTGACAAGCTGCCGTTGTTGAGTAACGGCAAGGTGGACCGCAAACGACTGCCCGAGCCTCAGACGAGTCGCCCATCACTCGCTGACAACTATGCGCCACCGGTAACTGAAGCAGAGCGAGTGCTGGCCGGTATCTGGAGTGAAGTGCTGCGCGTCGAACAGGTCGGCATACACGACAACTTCTTCGAGCTCGGTGGTGATTCGATTCTCAGCGTGCAGATCATCACGCGCGCACGCCAGGCCGGGTTATATGTCACCGCGAAACAGGTGTTTCATCGACAGACGATCGCAGAGCTCGCAGCCGTGGCGAGTAGTAGCTCTCCGCAACAGCAAGCGACCCAGGACGAAGTCGTAGGACCAGTCGAATTGACGCCGGCGCAGCATGAGTTCTTCAGGCAACAGCTCGCGGAGCCGTCGCACTGGAACATGGCGTTCATGATCGGACTCGCAGAAGAAATCGATGTGACGGCCCTGCGTGGTGCAGTTGCAGCAGTGCTTCGTCATCACGACGCTTTGCGAAATCGGTTTCAGCAACTAACAAATGGTGAATGGCGCCAGTGGTGTGCCGCTGATTTTGAACCGCCATTTGCCGAAGTAGATCTCAGTGGCGTTGCAGATACAGAACTACGCGACGCTATCGAGACAGCGGCGGCAGAGTGGCAGAAGAGTCTGGAGCTTGAGAAAGGTCCGATGATGCGAGCGGTGTATTTCAAGCTCGGTCACAATCGTGGCGCGCGGCTGCTGCTTGCTGTCCACCATCTCGTGATGGACGTGGTCTCATGGCGGATTCTTTTGGAGGATGTGCAGTCGGCCTATCAGCAAAGTGAGTTGCAGGCAAAGACTACGTCGTATCAGCAGTGGGCGCTAAAACTACAGACTTATGCGTCGAGCAAAGACTTACAGGAAGAGATCGATTACTGGACGGACGAGCGCCGCTCGCGCGTGCAGCGATTGCCGGTGGACCACGAGGGAAGAAACCTCGAAGCTACCTCGGCATGGGTCCGTAACAAGCTCTCGAAAGAGTTAACTGAAGCACTACTACGTATGGCGCCACGCGCTTACAACACGCAGATCAACGAAGTATTGCTCGCTGCCCTAGCAGGTGCACATCAGCGCTGGACCGGTGAGCGACTGCTCGTCGTAGACGCAGAAGGACACGGCCGTGAGGCATTGTTTGACGACGTTGATTTGACGCGAACAGTTGGGTGGTTCACGTCGATTTATCCCGTGCTACTCGAGCTGCCGGCGGGCAACGACTATAGCGAGCGGCTGAAGAGTATCAAGGAACAGGTGCGGCGCGTGAAGCATGGCGGCATTGGTTATGGAGTGCTGCGTTATCTGAGTCCGGATGAAGACACACGCCGGCAACTCGCGTTGCATCCGCAGGCCGAGATCAGTTTCAACTATCTCGGACAATACGAGCAGGCGACGAGCGGGATGGAAGCCGGCCTGTTTCGTGCTGCGCCGGAACATACTGGACCACTGCGCACGGGCGCGGCTGAGCGTCTGTACAAGTTGCAGCTCGTTTGCAGCGTAGTTGGTGGTGAGTTGCAGGTGAGTTGGGAATACAGCAATGAGATTCATCATGCGGAAACCGTGACCCAACTCGCCGCGGAATTTATAGCAGAGCTCGAGCGACTGATCCGTCACTGCCAGAGCCCGGACGCGGGTGGCTTTACTCCTTCCGATTTTCCTGAAGCAGAATTAACACAACCGCAGCTTGACGAGCTTATTGCTTCGCTGCCGCTGATCGGCAATCCAAAGAAAGAGATTGCAGCGATCTATCCGCTCTCGCCGTTGCAGGAGGGGTTGCTCTTTCACAGTGTCTACGACGATTCCTCGAGCATGTATGTATCGAACCTGAGCTGCACGCTCGGTGGCGAGCTAGACGTCGCGGCGTTCAAGCGCGCTTGGGAGCGCGTTGTTGAACGACATGATGTGTTGCGAACGATCTTTGTTTGGGAAGGCCTGAGCAAACCGCAGCAAGTGGTGCGGCAGCGTGTCGATTCGCCGTGGATCGAACACGACTGGCGACACTACTCAGCAGTCGAGCAGCAGCAACGCTTAAAGGGTTATCGCGAAACAGATCGCGCGCGGGGTTTTGATCTTCTCAACGCGCCCCTCATGCGTTTGACGCTCATCAGAATGAGTGAAGACAGTTATCACTTCACCTGGAGCCATCATCACGTGCTCATGGATGGTTGGAGCGCAATGAGAATTGTGGGCGAGGTCTTTGCGCTTTATGAAGCTTTCGCGGGTGGTGAAGATCTACAGTTGCCAAACACGCTCGCGTACCGCGACTACATCGCGTGGTTGCACGCACAGGACCTCAAAGAAGCAGAAGGTTTTTGGCGCGAAACACTCGCAGGTTTTACAGCGCCGACTCCCATCGGTGGGCTCACCTCGTCAGCGGCCAAACGAGATTGCCGGTCACTCGAACGAGAGCTTCCGGTTACGTTGACGCGCGACCTGGAGATGTTGGCCCAGGAGCATCAATTGACGATGAATACGCTCTTGCAGGGTGCGTGGGGATTGTTGCTTAGCCGGCACAGTGGTCGAGACGATGTGCTTTTTGGTGGCACTGTTTCGGGACGTCCGGCGGAGCTGCCCGGAGTCGAAAAAGTCGTTGGACTCTTTATCAACACTCTGCCGGTGCGAGTGCAGGTGCAGAAAGGCGTAGCGCTGCTGCCGTGGTTGCAGGATTTGCAGGAGCAGCAGCTCGATGCGCGACAGTATGAGTACACGCCGCTGGTGGAGTTACATGAGTGGAGCGAGTTGCCGCGCCAGGCGCCGTTGTTTGAGAGCATCTTTATTTTTGAAAGCTTCCCGGTTGAAGTTTCGTTTGGTGAGCGCAGCAGCAGGCTGAGCATTCGCGACATTCTGTTTGATATCGAAGTCAACTATCCGCTCGCGTTCGTGATCAAGCCTAAAGGTGAGGCGCTGCGGCTGGAGCTGATCTACGATCGCGCACGTTTCGATGAGGCTTATATCGAGACGATGCTGCGTCACGTTGAGACCTTGCTCGGCAGCATGGTCGCGCATCCCGGTGCGCTGCTGGATGAATTGCAAATCGTCGAAGCCTCAATGGCAGCGGCTCCTGATCTCAGTAAGAGCTTCTCGTTTTAGATCCCTAATCCATGAACGATTTCGAACAGGACCAGAGTTATTGGTTGCAGAAACTCTCCGGTGATTTGCTGGTCACCAGTCTGCCACTGGACCATCATCGCTCAACGCGTCCTGTCACCAACAAAGAGCGATTTACTTTCACTCTCGACGCCGGGACTTCAGCGCGCCTGAAAAAAATCACCGACGATAACGAATCGTTGCTGTTCGTCACGTTCATCATGGCGTTCAATGTCTGCCTGTTTAAATACACCGGCAACGAGGACATCATCGTCGGCACCACTACGTATTACAGCACCTCGATGAACCGGCTGCTGGCTTTGCGGACGCGCGTCACTCCGGATCTGACAGTCAAGCAACTACTTCTTGCGATCAAAGACACGCTTGCTGAAGCTTACGCGCACCAGAAGTTCTCCTTCGAGCGGCTTATAGAATTACTGAACGTCGAACACCTTCCGCATCGCATGCCGCTCTTCGACACTATGGTCGTACTCGAGAACACCGATAACACGGATTATGTAAAACGATTGAAGAACGATGTGACGCTTAGTCTTGCAATCAACGACGGCCTCACTGGCGTGATCGATTACAACGCGGATCTCTTCAAGCGAGAGAGTGTTGAAGTGTTAGCTAGACACTTACACGAGATACTACGCTCAGCTTCGCGGTCTCCTGATCAGACGATCGCGCAACTGGAGCTACTCTCCGAGTCACGGCGAAACGAGTTCGTCGTCGAGTACAACAACACTGCGCGCGATTATCCAAAACAAAAAACCATCGTTCAGCTTTTCGAAGCACAGGTCGAGCAGACGCCTGCACACATCGCGCTCGAGTTTCAGAACCAGAGTCTTACCTACTGCGATCTCGATAAGCGCGCGAATCAGCTCGCCAACTGGCTGCGCGCACGTGGTATCAGGCCAGGCGTACCCGTGGGCATCTATCTCGAACACTCGCTGGAAACGATCATCGCGCTTCTCGGTGTGTTGAAAGCAGGCGGCTACTACGTCCCCTTCGACACGGCGCACCCGCGCTCACGCCTCGATTTCATGATCGCCGAAACCGCGACTCCACTCGTTCTCACCCACGAGTCTGATTGGGCGGCGATTGCCTGCGAGAGCGTTACGGCTCCGATCAGCGAAGCCACGCCTGACGATCTGGCTTACGTAATTTATACCTCGGGCTCGACGGGCGAGCCGAAGGGCGTCGAGATCAGACATCGCAGTCTCGTTAATTACATCTGGTGGGCGCAAGAGCAATACGTTCGCGGTGAGACACTCGCGTTCGCGCTCTACTCGTCTCTCGCTTTCGATCTCACGGTGACATCGATCTACACGCCACTCATCACCGGCAATCGCATCGTGATTTATCGCGAAGATGGTGGCAGCTCGGCGATTGAAGAAATCCTGAAAGACAACAAAGTCGGTGTGCTCAAGCTCACGCCGAGCCATCTCGCGCTACTGAAGATTCGCGACAATTCGTCGTCACGCATCCAGAGATTAATCGTCGGCGGTGAGCAGTTTGAAACCGAGCTGGCGAATGAGGTGCTGCGAAGCTTCAATGGAAACGTCGAGATCATCAACGAGTATGGTCCAACTGAAGCGACTGTCGGCTGCATGATTCACCGCTTCCATCCCGGCGAAGACACGCAGGCTTTCGTTCCGGTTGGCAAACCCGCCGCTAACGCACAGATCTACGTGCTCAATGATGATCTCAAGCCCGTCGCTGAAAACGTGCTCGGTGAGATGTATCTCGCGGGCGACGGCCTGGCGCGCGGCTATCTCAAGCGACCGGCGCTCAGTGCCGAAAAATTCGTCGACAATCCGTTCACACCGGGCCAGCGAATGTATCGCACCGGCGATCTCGCGCGCTGGCTGCCGCAGGGAATCATCGAGTATGCCGGCCGCAAGGACAATCAGGTCAAGTATCACGGTCATCGCGTCGAGTTGAATGAGATCAAGCGCGCGCTCAATCGTCACGCGCAAATTCACGATTGCGTGATCGTGATCGCGCGAGACAAAACGGGCAACGACGCGATGATTGCTTACTACGTCTCGGAACAGGAGCTCGATAGCGCCGAGCTGCACGCATTTCTGAGCAGCAGCATCATCGAAGAGACGATACCGAATGTCTTCGTACACTTGCTGAAACTACCGCTCACGCTCAACGGCAAGCTCAACCTGCGTGCCCTCCCGACGCTCGACGAATTGAAACAAAGAGCGCAACACACGTACGTCGCGCCACGCAATCAGATCGAAGAACAGCTCGCGGAGATTTGGAAGCAGGTGTTTGGAGTCGAGCGCGTCGGCATTCACGACAACTTTTTCGAGCTGGGCGGGCATTCGCTGATTGCGACACAGGTGATCGGGCGCGTGCGACAAAAGTTGCACACGGAGCTGCTGGTGCGCTCTGTTTTTGAGGCTCCGACGATTGCTGAGCTGGCGGTGGCGATCGCGAAACTCGAAGAGCAGCCACGGCTCAACGAAACGAGAATCAACAAGAGAATCGACGCGCAACGAGCAGGTGATCTGTTGTCGAAGGTGGACGAGCTTTCTGAGAGTGAGCTGGATACGTTGCTCGCCGAGATGTTGGCAGAAGAGCAGGTGAGCGAATGAGCGCCATCGATATCAAGAGCGAAGAGATCTCGGCGCGCGATAAGCGTGCGCTCCTCGCCGAGTTGTTAAGGCAGCGAGCCAGCAAGCCGGTCGTGGCTCCGACTTCGTTCGCCCAGCAGCGACTGTGGTTTTTGGACCAACTGGAGCCGGGCAGTCCCCTGTACAACGTGAGCTCCGCGGTGCGTCTGGAAGGTCCGCTTGATGTGGCAGCGCTGGAGCGTAGTTTTGAGGTTTTGGTGCGGCGACACGAGACGCTGCGCACGACGTTTGATTTGCAGGACGGGAAGCCGGTGCAGGTGATTGCGCCGCGGTTGGAGCTGGTGCTGGAACGCTGTGAAATAGAAGAGGATTTCTCACGCAGCGGCGCAACGGCGCTGCGAGAGGCTGTTAACCGAGTGCTGGAAGAGGAAGCAATAAAGCCGTTCGATCTCAAACTTGGGCCGTTGCTGCGTGTGAAGTTGTTGCGTCTCGGAGCTGAAGATCACGTGTTGTCGCTGACGATGCATCACATCATCTCCGACGGCTGGTCCATGGGAGTGCTGATCGGCGAGCTGGTGTCGTTGTACGAGGCGTTTTCGAAAGGTGAGAGCCTGACGCTGCCCGAGCTGCCGATCCAATACTCCGACTTTGCGCGCTGGCAACGCGAGTGGCTCACCGGCGATGTGCTCGAAAAGCAACTCGCTTACTGGCAGAAACAGCTCGACGATGTGACGACGTTGCAGTTGCCGGCCGATCGCCCGCGACCGTCGATCCGATCTCATCGCGGCTCAAGGCAAAACTTCTCGTTGCCGCGTGAAATCTCCGAGTCGTTGATCAAACTCGCCCGCAGCCAGAATGTAACGCTCTTCACGTTACTGCTCGCGGCATGGCAAACGCTGCTTGCCCGTTACACCGAACAGACGGACATCGTCGTCGGCTCGCCCATCGCGAATCGCAACCGTGTTGAGACTGAAAGCCTGATCGGGTTCTTCGTCAACACGCTCGTGCTGCGGACAGATTTGGCCGGCAATCCCACCTTCCGCGAGCTGCTCGCACGTGTGCGCGCAACGGTGCTGGACGCGCAAGAGCACCAGGATGTGCCGTTTGAAAAGATCATCGACGAGTTGCAGCTCGAGAGAAGTCTGAGCCACACGCCGTTGTTTCAGGTCGTGTTCGCGTTGCACAGTGCGCCCGCGCCAGTCGTCGATCTGCCGGGTGTAAAACTAGCGACTCTCGATGTGCAACGCCATACAGCGAAGTTTGACCTCATGTTCGAGCTGTTCGAGAGCAATGGGAACATCGTTGGTTCGCTGGAATACAGCACAGATCTTTTCGACGACACAACCATCACGCGCCTGCTCGGACACTACGGGCTACTGTTATCCGAGATCGTCGAGAATCCCGAACAAAGAATTCTCGATCTGCCGTTTTTGAGTGCAGCGGAAGAGCGGCAACTGGTGTACGACTGGAACGAAGTCGCACCACACGCCGCGCCCGAGCAACTGTTGCACGAGTTATTCGAAGAGCAGGTTCAACGCACGCCCGGCAACGTCGCGCTTGTGCTCGAAGGTGAGGTGTTGACTTACGATGAGTTGAATGCGCGCGCGGACGAGCTTGCGCAAGAGCTGCGCGATCTCGGAGTTGGACCGGAAACACTCGTCGGTATTTTCATGGAGCGCTCGCTCGAGATGGTGGTCGCAGTGCTCGGTATTCTCAAAGCCGGTGGCGCATACGTGCCGCTCGATATCGAACATCCGAAAGAGCGGCTCGCATTTATGCTCGAAGATGCGGAACCGCCGGTACTGTTGACGCAGCGCCGGTTGGTTGACAGGTTGCCGGAGCTGAAGACAGTGAAGGCGGTTTGCATTGACGAGCGTTCCTCGTGCGACGGCGCAAGGGTGCAAAATGCGCCTTTGCGTCCGCGCGGGGAAAGTCCGGCGTACGTTATTTACACGTCCGGCTCGACCGGAGCTCCGAAAGGTGTTGTCGTCACACACGCGAATGTCGTTCGTCTCTTCACCGCGACGAGTAAGTGGTTCAACTTCAACGCAGATGATGTGTGGACGCTCTTTCACTCGTACGCATTCGACTTCTCGGTGTGGGAGCTCTGGGGCGCGCTGCTTTACGGCGGACGGCTCGTCATCGTGCCGTATCTCGTGAGCCGGCAACCCGAGGCTTTTTATCAGTTGTTACTCAAAGAGCGCGTGACGGTGCTCAATCAAACTCCTTCCGCGTTTCGCCAGCTCATACAAGCCGAACAGAGTAGTTGGCCCAATGCTTCAGAAGCACCGCCGCTCGCTTTACGGTTCGTTGTCTTTGGTGGCGAGGCGCTCGAGCTACAGAGTCTTGGACCATGGTTTGAGCGGCATGGTGATGAGCAGCCACTACTCGTCAATATGTATGGCATCACTGAAACGACGGTCCACGTCACCTATCGAGTGATACGCGAAAGCGATCTCTCAACCGCGACAGGCAGCGTGATTGGCGAGCGTATCGCAGACCTGCAGATCTACGTACTCGATGCAGCGCGCAAGCCTGTGCCGATTGGCGTGCCCGGTGAGTTGTATGTTGGTGGGGCCGGTCTCGCGCGTGGCTATTTGCACCGGCCGGCACTGACGGCCGAACGTTTCGTTACACATCCGTGGGGTGAGGATGGCGCGCGTCTGTATCGCACGGGTGATCGCGGCCGATATTTGGTGAATGGCGATCTCGAATATCTCGGCCGAGTCGATCGACAGGTGAAGGTACGCGGCTTCCGTATCGAGTTGGGTGAGATCGAAGCAGTTCTGGCGCAGCATGTAAACGTGAGTGAGAGCGTGGTGATTGCGCGCGACGATGATGGCAACACGCGCCTCGTTGCTTATGTTGTTACGGACCAGGATCTCACTGTGAGCGAGCTGCGCAGTCACATGAAAGAGCGGCTGCCGGAGTACATGGTCCCTGGAGCGTTCGTGTTGCTCGACACGCTGCCATTGACCACAAACGGCAAAGTCGATCGACGTGCGTTGCCGTCACCGGAAGATGCACGACTCGATCTCGGTGAGGCTTACGTCGCACCCGAAAGCGAAGCGGAACGAATTCTCGTTGCTGTTTGGTCGGAAGTGCTGAAAGTTGAGCACGTCGGAGTTTGTGACAACTTTTTCGCGCTCGGTGGTGATTCGATTCGCAGTGTGAATGTGTTGAGTCTTGCGAGAGAGCGAGGATTGAATTTCACACTACAGCAATTATTCCAACACCAAACCATCCGCGAGCTCGCGCAAGCTGCGACGGAGGAAACCGTCTCAACTACACGCACCGCGCCGTTCAGTCTGGTGACGGAAGCAGACAGACTAAAACTTCCCGAGGGTGTCGTCGATGCCTACCCGCTGAGCCGGCTGCAGTCGGGCATGCTTTATCACTTCGAGGCAACGGCCGGCGTTTCGGTTTATCACAACATCAACAGCTATCACCTCAAGGCCCAGTTGAACGAAGAGGTTTTTGTCCGGGCTGTGCAGCACGTGGTGGCGCGACATGATGTGCTGCGCACTTCATTCGATTTCTCGTCCTATTCCGAGGCTCTGCAACTGGTCCATAAAGAAGCGGAATTGCCGGTCGCATTCGAAGATCTCAGGCATCTTCCATCTGCTGCACAGGATGAAGCGATCAAGGCCTACGTTGAAAGCGAGCAACAACACCGGTTTGATCTGTCGCGACCAACCTTGCTGCGCTTTCATATCCATCGCACCAGCGACGAGACATTTCAGTTCACGTTAACTGAATGCCACGCAATCCTCGACGGCTGGAGTTTGCAATCAACTCTGGCAGAGATCTTCGAGGTTTATTTCGCGCTTCTCAAAAACGAGTCGTTGCCGGAGCAGAAGCCGTTCGCAACCTCGTTCCGTGAGTTCATCGCACTCGAACAAGCGGCTCTGCAATCGGAGGAAGCAAGACGCTTCTGGCAGGAGAACCTGAGTGATGCCACGGTCACAGAGATCGCGCCGTGGTACTCGGAAACGACTGAGAGCGATCGTCAACGGGCGCGGAATCTCGTGGTCAGCATTCCAGACGAAGTTTCAGAGGGTCTGCACCGTTTGGCCGTGAATGCTGCGGCGCCGATCAAGAGCGTGTTGCTCGCCGCGCACCTTAAAGTGATGAGTATGTTGATGGGCCAGTCAGACGTCATTACGGGGGTGGTTTGCAACGGGCGGCCCGAAGAGGCGGATGGCGATCTGATCCGGGGCTTGTTTCTCAACGTCATTCCTTTTCGACAACATGTCCGCGCGCAAACCTGGACCGAGCTGGTGCGCGAGACGTTCAACGCGGAACGCAATCTGCTGCCGTTCAGACGCTATCCATTGCCCGCGATTCAGGAGCAGATGAATACGCCGTCTTTCTTTGAAACGACTTTCAACTACGTTCACTATCACGTGCTCGATGGTGTGCTCGGCTCGGGCGACGTGGAGGTACTGCAACAGGTCGAAGGTTACGAAGAGACAAATTTCATGCTCAATGCGGGATTTATGTCTCACGTTCTAAGCTCGCGAGTGCTGTTGCGGGTTGCGCTCGATCCGAAGAAGTTGAGCGAAGAACAGTCGGAAGCGATCCGCGGATATTACGAGCGCGTGCTGGCGGCGATGGCGCGCGATGTGGCTGGTCCACTCGAGACGGAGTCTCTTCTCGCTGAAACTGAGCGGCGCAAGGTATTGGTCGAGTGGAACGACACGAAGCAGGATTTTCCGTTTGATAAATGTTTCCACCAGCTCTTCGAAGCACAGGTCGAGCGGACACCTGAGGCTGAAGCCGTAGTCTTCGGCGAGCAGCGCTTGAGCTACCAGGATCTGAATCGCCGCGCAAATCGATTGGCCCATCACCTGCGCTCATTGAGAGTCGGTCCGGAAAGTCTCGTTGGGATCAGTGTCGATCGTTCAATCGAGATGGTCGTAGGGATTCTTGGAATTCTGAAAGCGGGCGGCGCCTTCGTGCCACTCGATCCGACTTACCCACGCGAGCGCCTGGCTTTCATGATCGAAGATTCCGGCATCGAGGTGCTGCTCACGCAGGAAAAATTGCTCGACGTGCTTCCTCCTTACTACGGAGAGATCATTGATCTAAATAGGACCGACATATCCTATAGGACCGATAATCCGGATCCGATCACCACACCACAAAACGCCGCCTACGTGATCTACACGTCCGGATCAACCGGCACACCGAAGGGAGTCGTGCTTGCTCATCGCGGTCTGTGCAATCTGGCAACCGCGCAAATACATGCTTTCAACGTGCAACCGTCTGATCGGGTCCTGCAATTCGCGGCGCTCAGCTACGACGCTTCAGTGTTTGAGCTGGCGATGGCGCTCCCACGTGGCGCGACGCTCGTCGTTGCACCGCGCGAAGACCTGCTGCCGGGTGAACGTTTGATCTCGTTACTGCGCGAGCAGTCGATCACGAACGTCACGTTGCCGCCTTCAGTCCTGGCGCTGCTTCCGCCGGAAGAGTTTCCGGCATTGCGCACGATCGTCGTCGCCGGTGAAGCATGTTGGGCTGAGCTGGTCCAGCGTTGGGTTGTCGACGGACGCCGCTTCTTCAATGCGTATGGTCCAACCGAGACGACTGTTTGGATCAGTGTTGCAGAGTGTGTGGCTGATGGCGCGAAGCCGCCGATTGGCAGAGCGATTTCAAATGTCTACGCCTACGTGTTGGATGAGAATATGCGCCCGGCGCCGCTCGGCGTTCCGGGCGAGCTTTTTGCCGGTGGTGAAGGTGTGGCTCGGGGTTACCTCAATCGCCCGGACCTCACCGCCGCTCGCTTCGTGCCGGATCCTTTCTCGACTGTGCCCGGCGCTCGTTTGTATCGCACTGGCGACCTCGTTCGTTATCTGCCATCGGGTCAGCTCGAATTTCTTGGACGTGTGGACCAGCAAGTGAAACTGCGTGGCTTCCGGATCGAGCTGGGAGAGATCGAAGCGATGTTGTGCCGGCACGAGGCAGTGACGCACGCGGTCGTGTCGAAGCGAGAAGAGCGGCTCGTGGCGTACCTCGTATTGAGGGAAGGTCATGACACGAATGAGCTGCGAGCATTTCTCCAACAATACTTGCCGGAACACATGATCCCGTCGGCCTGGGTGACGCTTGATGCGCTGCCGGTAACTGCGGGCGGAAAAGTCGATCGCCGTGCGTTGCCTGCGCCTGATTCACAACGGCCTGAGCTGTCGTCTGCGTATATCGCACCGCGCAGCGAGATCGAGCAGGAGATTGCCGCCGTGTGGCAGGAAGTGCTGGGCATCGATGACGTCGGAGTGACTGATAACTTTTTCGATCTTGGTGGACATTCGTTGCAGGCCGTGCAAGTACACGGAAAGCTACGCGCTAAGTTTGAAAAGAACCTGTTGTTATTCGAGCTGTTTCAGTTTCCCACGATTGCCGCGATGGCTAAATACATCAACGATGAATACGTGGAAGAGTCAGCCGCTGAGCAAGGTGTTGAGCGTGGGGAAACGCGCAAAGAGCTGCGCAACCGGCGCAAGCGGAAGGCGGCGGGAGAGTCTTAGGTAAAGAGATGACTGACACCGATTCAATAGCAGTGATTGGCATGGCGGGACGATTTCCGGGCGCGCGCAATGTGGAAGAGTTCTGGGCCAACCTGCGTGGTGGAGTCGAGACGATCAGGTTTTTCTCTGATGAGGAATTGCTGGCAACCGGTGTGAGTCAGTCTGTTCTAAATGATCCAGGTTACGTGAAAGCGAAGGGCTCGATCGAAGATGCCGAGCTGTTCGATGCCCACTTCTTTGGCTTTACCCCGCGTGAGGCTGAGATCACAGATCCGCAGCAGCGATTGTTCATGGAGTGCGCGTGGGAAGTGTTGGAGATTGCCGGTTACGACTCCGAAAAATACGAAGGGTCGATAGGCGTGTTTGGCGGGGTCAGCATGAACACGTATGTCTTCAACCTCTTTTCGAACCGTAACCTCATTAAATCGCTCGGCATGTTTCAGACCAGTGTGGCCAACGACAAGGACCATCTCACGACCAGAGTTTCTTACAAACTCAACTTCCGCGGACCGAGTGTAAACGTGCAGACAACTTGCTCAACTTCTCTGGTTGCGGTCCATCTGGCGTGTCAGAGTTTGCTCAACGGCGAATGTGACATGGCGTTGGCCGGTGGCGTGTCGGTGACCTTGCCACTAAAAGCGGGCTTTTACTACCAGGAAGGCGGAGTGGTCTCGCCTGATGGTCACTGCCGCACTTTTGACGCGGAGGCTAAAGGGACCGTGACCGGCAACGGGCTGGGCATCGTGGTGTTGAAGCGATTAGATGATGCGCTGCGTGATGGCGATCAGATCGAAGCTGTCATTCGCGGTTCGGCGATCAATAACGACGGGGCTGCGAAAGTCGGCTACACCGCGCCGAGCGTGGAGGGACAAGCGGCCGTCATTGCCGAAGCACATACGATTGCGGGCGTGACCGCCGATTCGATCAGCTACGTGGAAGCACATGGCACGGGTACGCCGGTTGGCGATCCAATCGAGATGAAGGCGCTGACGAGAGCGTTTCGCGCCGGTACGAAGCAGCGTGGTTACTGTGCGGTTGGATCCGTGAAGAGCAACATCGGCCATCTGGATGCCGCGGCGGGAGTGGCGGGACTGATCAAGACGGTGCTGGCGCTGAAACACGGAGAGCTGCCACCGTCGTTGCACTTTCAAACTGCGAACCCGGAGATCGACTTCAACAGCTCACCGTTTTATGTGAATGCGAGCTTGCAGGCATGGCAGCGCAATGGTGGATCAAGACGCGCAGGCGTGAGCTCGTTTGGTATCGGAGGAACGAATGCGCACGTGATCGTTGAAGAAGCGCCGGCGTTAGAGCAGAGCAGTGAGACGAAGAGAGAGTGGCAGGTGCTGGTGCTGTCGGCAAAGACTGAAGGTGCGCTAGAGACGATGACGAAGAACCTGAGCGCGCATTTAAGTCAGAGCACGGATGAGCTCGCTGATGTTGGTTATACGCTCGCAGTTGGACGGCGCGCGTTTGCCCAGCGCTGCGTAGTGGTGTGTCGTGATCGTGACCAGGTGTTGGCTAGGCTGAGAAGTGAAGACGTGCTGAGTGGTGTAGCCCGCGAGCGGCGACCGAGCATCGTGCTGCTCTATCCCGGACAGGGAGCGCAGCGCGTGAACATGGGCAGGGCGTTGTACGAGACTGAAGCCGTGTACCGGCACACGGTGGACCATTGTGCTGCAGTGTTACAAGAGCAACTCGGTGTCGATCTGCGAACGTTGTTGTATGAACACGGGGAGAATGAACAAGTCAGGAAGGCGGGCTTGCCCCCAATGTTGGGAGAGCGGGGGCAAGCCCCTCTTCCTGACTTGTTAGGTGGTCAGCAGTTGCAGCAGACACAGTGGGCGCAGCCGGCGCTGTTTGTGACGGAGTATGCGTTGACTGAGCAGTTGCGGGCTTGGGGAATTGAGCCGGAGGGATTGTTGGGCCACAGCATCGGCGAATGGGTCGCGGCGACATTGGCCGGCGTGTTTCGGTTAGAGGATGCATTGCGGCTCGTAGCGTTGCGAGGGCAGTTGATGCAGCGCATGGAACCCGGGGCCATGTTGAGTGTGGCGCTCGCGGAAGCCGAGATGGAGCAGCGGATCGCGCGTCAGCAGCAAGAGCTGGGGCGAGTGGAAGTGAGTGCAGTGAATGGCGCGACGCAGATCGTGGTGGGTGGCAAATCGGATTCGATCGAGCGTTGGGCGGACCACTTGAGCAGTGAAGGCGTGTGGACGAAGCGCTTGCAGACGAGTCATGCGTATCACACATGGTTAATGGATGACGCGGTGGCAGAGTTTGTCGCAGCGGTGGCGAAAGTGGAGAAGCGGACGCCGCGGCTCAACATGATATCAGGAGTGAGTGGCCGCTGGCTGACCGCGGAAGAGGCACTGAGCGCACAGTACTGGGGCCGGCAGATGCGCGAGCGCGTCCGTTTTGCGGATGGTGTGATGGAGTTGTTGGGAGAGAACGGACGCGTAGTAGTGGAAGTTGGACCAGGCAATGCATTGGCCCAACTGGTGCGCGCGCAGGGACATAAATTCGACGTGATCAGCCTGCTGGCGGCGCGGGGAGTGGCGAGTGAGACGGAAGCAGTGTTGCGCGGAGTCGCAAAGCTGTGGCTCGAGGGCGTGGGAGTGAAGTGGGAAGAGTTGTGGCGTGGCGAGCGACGGCGCCGAGTGAAGTTACCCACTTATCCTTTCGAGCGTGTGCGCTGCTGGATTGATCCCGATCGTCAAAGCAACGAGATTCCTGAACATCCTGAAAATCCTGTCATCCTGTCTGAAGAAGACCTCATTCAGCAGCAACTTCAGATTATGTCTCAGCAGCTCGAACTACTGAGTCAAGCTTAACAAAGACAAGGAGCGCATCATGTCTGCAACGCAGATGGCGGCCGCGTCGGGATCTACGCGCGAGCCGGAGATCATCGCAACTCTGAAAACCATCATCAGCGAAATGTCCGGCATTCGCCCGTCTGACATCGACGTGGATACCACGTTTATCGAGATGGGTGCGGAGTCGCTGTTGATGTTGCAGGCAAGCCAGGCGATTACCGAAAAGGTTGGCGTTAAAGTCCCGTTTCGCGCATTGATGGAAGAATACCCGACGTTACGAAGCCTCGCCACGTACATCGATCAGAAATTGCCGCCTGCCGAGCCGGCTCCAGTGGTCCAACCATCACCGGCGCCAGCGCCGCCAGCCGTTGTTGAAGTCGCTGCGCCGCCAGTGGTGCAACCGCCTATCGTAAGTAACGGCACGCTCGAGCAGATCATGGCGCAGCAGCTCCGGATCATGGCGCAACAGTTGGAAGTGATGCGTGCTCGTCAAAGTCGTGTCACCGCGGCGCCAGTAGTAACTCAACCCACAACGCCACCGGCCAACGGCAAACTTCCGCAAGCGGAGACAAAGACAGAAGAGCAGCCATTCGTTCCGTTCCGCCCGATCAATAAAACGATAACGAGCAGTCTGACTGAGCAGCAGCAACGTTACCTCGATGCGTTGATCGAACGCGTCAGCAAGCGCACGCAAAAGTCGAAGCAGCTCACCCAGGAGTATCGTCCATACTTCGCAGACAGCCGCGAGGTCGCAGGCTTCCGCTCGCTCTGGAAAGAAGTGCTTTACCTCATCATTGTCGAGCAGGCAATCGGATCGAAGATCTGGGACGTCGATGGCAACGAGTATCTCGATATCACCATGGGTTTCGGCTCGCTGCTCTTCGGTCACTCTCCAGACTTCGTCACTGACGCGCTACAGGAACAGGTGGCCCAGGGCATGCAGCTTGGACCACAGTCACATCTTGCCGGCAAGGTGGCCAAACTGCTTTGCGAGATCACCGGTGTCGAGCGCGCCACGTTTTGCAACTCCGGCACCGAAGCAGTCATGACCGCGTTGCGACTGGCCCGCACCGTCACCGGACGTACGAAGATCGTGATGTTTACCGGTTCATTTCACGGCACGTTTGACGGCGTACTCGTTCGTGCTGAGCGAAGTGCAGACGGAACACTACGCGCGGTGCCAATGGCGCCCGGCGTTCCTCCGAGCATCATTCAGGACGTCATGATTCTGAATTATGGCGCGCCTGAATCTCTCGAGATCGTGCAACAGCATGCGCACGAGTTGGCAGGCGTACTGGTCGAGCCATTGCAGAGCCGCCGTCCTGATAACCGGCCGTCCGAGTTTTTGCAGGGCTTGCGACGCATCACAGAGGAATCCGGCGCCGCATTCATCTTCGATGAAGTCGTGAGTGGGTTCCGTATGCATCCCGGTGGGGCGCAGGCACTCTTCAACATCAAGGCCGACCTGGTGACTTACGGCAAAGCCGCAGGTGCGGGAATGCCGATCGGAGTAATTGCCGGTAAGAAAGCGTACATGGACGCGATCGACGGCGGCATGTGGCAATACGGCGACACCTCTTATCCGCGAGCCGACACCACGTTCTTCGTCGGCACGTTCTTCAAACATCCGATGGTTATGGCTGCTGCGTGGGCGGCGTTAAATCACATCAAGAACAGCGGGCCTCAACTCCAGGAGCGTCTAAACGACAAGACGTCATACCTCGCTCGTACTCTCAACGGATATTTTGAGCAGGAAAAAATTCCACTGCGCATCGTGCATTGCGGCTCGCTCTTTCGGTTCCACCATACGAGCGATCAGAAGTACATGGATCTCTTCTTCTATCAACTGCTGGAGAAAGGTATCTACGTTTGGGAAGGACGCAATTGCTTCATCTCAACCGCGCACACTGATGAAGATATCGAGTTTCTGATCAGTAAGGTGAAAGAGACAGTGGTCGACATGCGCGCGGGTGGTTTTCTAAACGACGCGTCTGTCGCTACGCAAGACAACGGTCAGAAAAGCACTGCGCAGCAACTCCCGCTCACGGAGGGGCAAAAGCAACTCTGGAGCGTCGCCCAGCTTGGCGAACAGGCGTCGCGTGCTTACAACGAATCGTTCTCAATGCATTTGCGTGGTCCACTGAATCTACCCGCACTGCGCCGCGCGATTCAGCAACTGGTTGATCGTCATGATGCTCTCCGCATCACGATTAGTCGCGATGGCGAGCAGCAACTGATCGCGAGCTCAATGCTGGTTGATGTCTCGGTAGTTGAGCTTTCACAAGCTAACGCGACGGCGATCGCTGCGTGGCAGTCAGAGCAAGCACAAATGCCTTTCGATTTCGTTCAAGGGCCTCTGTTCCGCGCGAAGGTGCTGAAGGTTTCGCAGGATTATCACGTGCTCGCGATGACGGTCCATCACATGATCATTGATGGCTGGTCGTTCGGTGTGTTGCTGCGTGAGCTGAGCGCCTTGTATGAGGCAGAGTGTCAGGGCGTGCCGGCGTCGTTACCTGCGGCTAAGCAGTTTAGCGAATACGTGCAATGGCAGTCGCAGCAGCAGCATGGTCCAGAGATGGATACGGCTGAAGCTTACTGGCTCGAACAGTATGTGGATTCAGTTCCAGTGCTGGAGCTCCCTACCGATCGCCCGCGTCCGGCAGTGCAAAGCTACAACGGCTCACGCGCGCATCTCACGATCGATTCATCGCTATGCCGTGAGCTCAAGAAGGTGAGTGCGCAAGAGCAGTCCACTCTCTTCCAAACGCTGCTTGCCGGCTACCAGTTGTTACTTCACCGGCTGACGAATCAGGACGATATCGTGGTCGGTATTGCCTCCGCCGGGCAGGCATCCGTAACTGGTGATGATCTGATCGGCTACTGCATAAACCTGCTGCCACTGCGTAGCCGTATGGGTGACGATCCGTTGTTTACAGAGTATCTCAAGCGTCTCAAGCGAGTGCTTTCAGACGCCGCCGATAACCAGATCTACTCGTTGCCCAACCTTATCAAGAAGCTCGGATTGACTCGCGATCCGAGTCGCGCACCGCTTGTCACGGTGACTTTCAACCTGGATCGTGGCAGCTCTAAAGTGCCGTTTCATGATCTGGACGCGGAAGTTGTGTGGAATTCCGCTGAGTCTTCCAAGTTCGATCTCTTTCTGAACATAACTGAGGGTGATGGCGAGTTGGTCTTTGACATGGATTACAACTCGGATCTTTTTGAAGCGACCACCATTCAGCGCTGGCTATGTCACCTGCGCACGCTGCTTGAAGGCATCGTCGCGCAACCGCAGCGACGGCTTTCCGAGTTGCCGTTGTTGGACCAGCAGGAGCAACAGCAACAGATTGTCGAGTGGAAGAGGAGCGTCACGCAATACCCGAGACTCTCCGTGTCTGAATTGTTTGAAGCGCAGGTCGAACGTACGCCGAACAATGTCGCAGTCACTTTTCAGAACGAGAAACTCACTTATCGCGAGTTGAACGAGCGTGCTAATCAACTCGCGCATTACCTGCGACGTCGAAGCGTCGGTTTAGAAACTCTGGTCGGCGTGCTGATGGAGCGTTCCGTCGAAATGATCGTGGCGCTCGTGGGTATTCTGAAGGCGGGCGGCGCTTATGTGCCGCTTGATCCGAGTTATCCACGGGAGCGATTGCAGCTCATGTTAGAAGATGCGCGGCCACGAGTGCTGCTGACGCAATCGGAACTGGTTTCAACACTGCCTGAAACAGAAGCGGAGGTGCTTTATGTTAGCAAGCGGGGGCAAGCCCCTCTTCCTGACTTGTTCATTTCCCAGGCGCCTGAAGCAACTCGAGAACCTCAACAAAGAACCAATCAGCCAGCTGCTCTTTCTGACGTGCTCATTTCCCAGGCGCCTGAAGCAAGTCGAGAACCTGAACAAAGAACCAATCAGCAAGCTGCTCTTTCTGACTTGCTCATTTCCCAGGCGCCTGAAACAAGTCGAGAACCTGAACAAAGAACCAATCAGGAAGCTGCTCTTTCTGACTTGCTCATTTCCCAGGCGCCTGAAGCAAGTCGAGAACCTGAACAAAGAACCAATCAGCAAGCGGCTGTTTCTGACGTGCTCATTTCCCGGGCGCCTGAAACAAGTCGAGAACCTGAACAAAGAACCAATCAGCAAGCCCCTCTTTCTGACGTGCTCATTTCCCAGGCGCCTGAAGCAAGTCGAGAACCTGAACAAAGAACCAATCAGCAAGCTGCTCTTTCTGACGTGCTCATTTCCCAGGCGCCTGAAGCAACTCGAGAACCTGAACAAAGAACCAATCAGCAAGCTGCTCTTTCTGACGTGCTCAATTCCCAGGCGCCTGAGGCAAGTCGAGAACCTGAACAAAGAACCAATCAGCAAGCTGCTCTTTCTGACGTGCTCATTTCCCAGGCGCCTGAAGCAACTCAAGAACCTGAACAAAGAACCAATCAGCAAGCTGCTCTTTCTGACTTGCTCAATTCCCAGGCGCCTGAAGCAACTCGAGAACCTCAACAAAGAACAAGTCAGGAAGAGGGGCTTGCCCCCGCTGCCGAAAACCTCGCCTACGTTATTTACACTTCGGGCTCGACGGGCACTCCGAAAGGCATCTCGATTCCGCAGTCGGCAATCAGCCGGCTGGTCTGCAACACGAATTACATTGATCTCGGTCCCACGGACGTTGTTGCTCAAATCTCGAACTTTTCTTTCGATGCCTTTACCTTCGAAATCTGGGGAGCACTACTTCACGGCGCCGAGCTGAGCATTCTCACCAACGACATCACTCTCTCGCCGCTGGACTTCGCCGCAGAAATCAAGACGCGTGGCATCACCACCATGTTTTTGACGACCGCATTATTCAACGTCCTCGCGCGCGAAGCTCCCGCGACCTTCAAAACAGTGAAGCATGTATTGACAGGCGGCGAGATGGCCGATCCGCAATCTTTCCGGCAGGTACTCAAGCTTGGACCACCAGCGCGCCTGGCCCATGTGTATGGCCCGACCGAAAACACGACGTTCTCCACGTGGCACCTCGTTGCCGATGTAGCCAACGACGCGATGACGGTCCCGATTGGAAGCGCGATCAGCAACACAGAATTGTACGTGCTCGATCGAAATTTTGAGCCGGTGCCTTTGGGCGTGCCCGGCGAGCTCTTCATTGGCGGAGCAGGACTGGCGCGCGCTTATCTCAACCGGCCTGATCTGACTGCCGCAGCGTTCATACCGCACCGCTTCTCTTCAGCTCCGGGCGCGCGTCTCTATCGCACTGGTGATCTGGTGCGTCGCCTGCCCGATGGGAATCTGGAATTTCAGGGCCGCTTGGACCAGCAGGTGAAGGTGCGCGGTTTCCGTATCGAGCTGGCGGAGATCGAGGCGGTCTTGTGCCGGCATACAGCCGTGCGCGAAGCGATCGTCGTGGCCCACAACGATGGACCCAATCAGGAGAAGCGACTGATCGCTTACGTAGTGGGTGACGTGGAAGCCGCCACAAGTGAGCTGCGCAACTACCTCAAGGAGTACTTACCGGAGTACATGATTCCAGCCGCGTTTGTTTTGCTGGAAAAGCTGCCGCTGACCAGCAACGGCAAGGTGGATCGCAAACGGCTGCCGGATCCGGAAACGAGTCGTCCTGAATTGAATGAGAGTTATGCAGCGCCGCGGACGGAGGCGGAGCGTGTGCTGGCGAAGATCTGGAGCGAAGTGTTGCGCGTGGAGCAGGTGGGAATACATGACAACTTCTTCGAGCTCGGCGGCGATTCCATACTCAACGTGCAGATCATCACACGGGCGCGCCAGCGGGGAATTCACTTGACGGCAAAGCAGGTGTTTTATCACCAGACCGTGGCTGAGCTGGCGGCCGTTGCGGGCAGCACTCCGGAGATCAAGGCGACCCAGGACGAGGTGACGGGCGCGGTCGAGCTAACACCGGTACAGCAATGGTTCTTTGCGCAGGATTTGCCGGAGCCGGCGCATTTCAACATGGCAGTTATGGTGGCCATGAGCGCAGATATCGATGTGGCGGCATTAAAGGGCGCGGTGACGGCAGTGATAAGGCATCACGATGCGCTGCGGAGCCGCTATGAAAAGCAGGATGACGGCAATTGGCGACAGTGGTGTGTGCCACTCGATGAGCAAGACCTGCCGTTTCTGGAGATGGATCTGAGCATCGCGCCAACGATAGCAGTGCGCCCTGCGATTGAAGCGGCGTCGGCGCAGTGGCAGCGGCACCTGAATTTGGAATATGGACCAGTGCTGCGCGTGGTCTATTTCAAGCTTGGGCCTGGACGCGGTGCGCGGCTGCTGCTGGTGGTCCATCACCTGGTTATTGATGTGATCTCGTGGCGTATTCTGCTGGAAGACCTGCAGACGGCCTACCAGCAGCTCGCCGCAGGAAAAGCAGTGGAGCTGCGGGCGAAGAGTAGCTCCTACCAGCAATGGGCGAAACAACTTCAGGCTTATGCCTCGAGCACTGCGTTACAGGAAGAAGTTGCGTACTGGACTGACGAGCGACGACAGCGCGTGAAGCCGATACGAGTGGACCAGAAGGGAAGCAATCTGGAACACACGACACGCTACGTAACCAACAAGCTTTCAGCGGAGTTAACCGAAGCATTGTTGCGCGAGGTGCCGCGTGCTTACAACACACAGATCAGCGAGGTGTTGCTGGCCGCGTTGGCGGGAGCCTACCACGCATGGAGTGGCGAGCGGCTGCTGTCGGTCGATGTGGAAGGTCACGGGCGCGAAGCATTATTTGATGAGGTGGATTTGACGCGCACCGTGGGTTGGTTCACGTCGATCTATCCGTTGCTGTTGGAGCTACCGCACGGGAGTAACTACGGCGAGCGTCTCAAGGGCATCAAAGAGCAGATACGGCGAGTGAAAAATGGCGGCGTGGGTTACGGCGTGCTGCGCTATCTGAGTGCGGATAAAGCGTTGCAGCGAAAGCTGGCCGAGCAGCCAAAGTCGCAAATCAGTTTTAACTATCTCGGGCGATATGACGAGGCTGTCAGTGAGATGAAAGAAGCGGGACTGTTTCAGGCGGCGACGGAGCGAACCGGACCAAACAGAGCACTCAATGGTGAGCGGCAATATCCGTTGCAGTTGAACAGTAGTGTGGTGGACGGCTCGTTGCAGATGAGCTGGGAATACAGCACGGACATACATCGCGAGCAGACGGTGACGCAACTAGCTGCCGGCTACCTCAACGAACTGGAGCAGATCATTCGTCACTGTCAGAGTACCAATGCCGGCGGCTTTACTCCCTCCGACGTTGCCGACTTCAAGTGGACCGAAACCGACCTGGAAGATCTCTCCGCAGCAATCAAGAAAGCGCAAGGAGCGACTTAATCTAAGCTCGTTTCTCTGCGTATCTCTGCGTATCTCTGCGTATCTCTGCGCTAATGCAGCAACTTTAACGCAGAGAACGCAGAGGTACGCAGAGAGCCGCAGAGAAGACAGTTTCGTTGAGGAAAATCTGTGCGACCAGAAAATATTGAGGCAGTCTATCCGCTCTCTTCGCTGCAGCAAGGCTTGCTGTTTCACACGCTGCTTGCTCCGAAATCGGGAGTTTATGTGGTCCAGGTGTGTTCTGATCTTAGTGGCGAGCTGAACATGGCGGCATTTGAAAAGGCGTGGTCACGTCTCATCGAACGCCACTCTGTGTTTCGTACCTTCTTTATATGGGAAGACATCACCAAACCGGCGCAAGTGGTGCAAAGAAGTGTCACGCTGCCGATTGAGCTTCACGATTGGCGTCACCTTGGAGAAGCCGAACAGAAGGAATCATTCGACGCTCTTCTGCAAAAGGATCGTGAGCAAGGCTTTGAGCTGTCGGTCGCGCCGCTGATGCGAGTGACGCTCGTGCGTGTGGGCGACAGTGCTTACAAATTCGTCTGGAGTCACCATCATCTGCTTCTCGATGGCTGGTGTTTGTCATTGGTGTTGAGAGAAGTGCTGATGTTCTATGCAGCCTTCTGCGAAAACCGCGAGCTGCAACTGGAACGAGGCCCGGATTACCGCGACTACATCGTCTGGCTACAACGACAAGACCTCACCGCTGCGGAAAAATTCTGGCGCCGAACGCTTGGCGATTTCACCACTCCGACACCTTTTGGCGTCGACACTCCCGCCGCCAGCGGCGAGGCTGTTGAGCAGGATTACAACTCGCATTGGAGCCGCATCTCCAACAAGGCCACCACTGCACTACAAGCGCTGACACGCCAGCACAAGTTGACGATGAACACGATCGTGCAGGGCGCATGGGGATTGTTGTTGAGTCGTTATAGCGGTCAGCACGACGTGGTGTTCGGAACGACTGTCTCGGGTCGTCCCGCAGAGCTGCCGGGCGTGGAATCGATCATCGGTTTGTTCATCAACACGCTGCCGGTGCGTGTGCGCATCAGAGAACACGAAGCAGTGTTCTCGTGGTTGCAGGAACTGCAGCAGCAGCAGGTCGAGGCGCGCGAATACGAGTACAGTCCGCTGCTCGAAGTGCAGCGATGGAGCAGTGTGCCACCGGGCCAGGCGCTTTTCGAGAGCACGATGACCTTTGAAAATTACCCGGTCAACATGTCCTCACAAGAGACAGGATCGACGCCGCAGCAGCAAAGCCTCGGAGTGGGATCTCTCACGACTCTCAACCGGCCTCACTATCCGATCAGCGTCACGGTGGTGCCTGAGTCAAGCATCGTGGTGAAGATCACCTATGACCGTCGCCGTTTCGACGATGTAATCGTGGAGCGAATGCTCGAGCATTTCAAGAATCTGTTGGAAGGTATCGCTGCCAGTCCGCAAGCGCGCGTTGGCGAGCTGTCGTTACTCTCCGCGAGTGAGAAGCAGCAACAACTGTTCACGTGGAATCAGACCGCGACTCAACTACCCTCACGTAAGCTCGTCCAACTTTTCGAAGAGCAGGTGGCACGCAGGGCTGACCACGTTGCGCTCGTGTTTGGAGACGAGCAGGTGACTTACGTCGAGCTCGACGCCCGGGCGAATGTACTGGCGCTCGAGCTACGACAGCGCGGAGTCGGACCTGATGTGCTGGTCGGTATTTGCATGGAGCGTTCGGTGGAATTGATCGTCTCCTTGCTGGGGGTGCTGAAGGCAGGTGGCGCGTATTTGCCGTTGGATCCCAACTACCCAAAGGAGCGATTGCGCTTCATGGTAGAGGATGCGCGGCCGCGTGTGCTGCTGATGCAACCAGAACTACTTTCAATACTGCCTGAAACAGAAGACGAGGTGCTCTATGTTATCGAGCGGGGGCAAGCCCCTCTTCCTGACTTGTTCATTTCCAAGGCGGCTGAAACAACTCAAGACCCTCAACAAAGAACAAGTCAGGAAGAGGGGCTTGCCCCCGCTGCTTCAAATCTCGCTTACGTCATTTACACCTCCGGCTCAAGTGGAACGCCCAAAGGAGCCATGGTCACGCATGGCGGAGTGCTAAACAGTTTGCAGTGGAAGCAGAAGAGGTTCCCGTTGACTGAGCACGATGCGTTTCTCATGCACACCTCACTGAACTTCGATCCGTCAGTGTGGGAAGTGTTCTGGCCGCTGATGGTGGGCGGGCGAGTGGTAATAGCTCCGGCGGGCTTGCAGGAGAGCAGCGCTTTGCTGAAGTACATGGTCGAGCAGTCAGTGACATGCGCTTACTTTGTGCCGTCAATGCTGGGAATGCTGGTGCAAGAGCAAAGCCTGGGTGAAGTCAGCACTCTGCGTTACGTGATCAACGGTGGCGAGAAGTTGCCGCTCGCAGTGATGCGGGAGTTTCAGAAGCTGAGCAAAGCAGAGTTGATCCACTCGTATGGTCCAACGGAGGTAACAGTAGGAGCAACGGAGTGGCCCTGTGAGCCGGAAGCCGAGTGTGTATTGATCGGGAGACCGATCGGGAATGTGAACGCATACGTGCTGGATGCGCAGATGGAGCCGCTGCCATTGGGAGTAGCTGGAGAGCTATATATGGGTGGCGTGGGAGTAGGGCGCGGCTACATCGGACAGGCGTCGTTGACGGCAGAGAGATTTGTGCCGGATCCGTTCAGCGGGAAAGCGGGAGCGCGGCTGTATCGAACGGGAGATATGGTGCGGTATGACGACGAAGCCCACCTGGAGTTCATAGGAAGAGTGGACCAGCAGGTGAAGCTAAGAGGGTATCGCATCGAGTTGGGAGAGATCGAAGCAGTACTGCGCCGGCACGAGCAGGTGCGGGAAGCTGTCGTGGTAGTCCGCGAAGAGAGTGGTGAGAAACGGTTGGTGGCTTACGTTGTGAGTGAAGCCAGCCCTAATGAGTTGCGCGACTTTCTCCGTCTGCACTTGCCGGAATACATGATCCCCGCCGCCTGGGTGCAGCTCGAGGCGCTGCCATTAACTGCAAATGGCAAAGTCGATCGTCGCGCCTTGCCCGATCCCGACTCGCAACGCCCGGAATTGTCATCTGCCTACATCGCACCACGTACATCCGTGGAGCGAGAGATCGCAGAGGTGTGGCAGGAAGTGTTGGGACTGGAAGCAGTCGGAGTGGACGACAACTTTTTCGACTTGGGCGGACACTCGCTGCACGCCCTGCGAGTACACGGAAAGCTGTGCGCGAAATTCGGCAACGAGTTATCCCTGGTCCAGTTGTTTCAATTTCCGACCATCAGCGCCCTGGCAGGTTTGATAACTCAGAAAACAGCCGACGAGTCATCCCTGGAAAAGGTGCACGAGCGAGCCAGCAAACAGAGAGAAGCCATTGCCCAACAGCGGCAACGTATCGAGGAGCGACGGAGGATTTATGGCTAACGACCTAGCAAACGATTCATTGAATTCCATTGCCGTGATCGGCATGGCCGGACGATTTCCGGGAGCGCGAAATGTGGAAGAGTTCTGGCAGAACCTGCGCGCCGGCGTCGAGTCGATCACCTTCTTCTCCGACGAACATTTGCTGAAGGCGGGCGTGCACCCGAATACGATCAACGACCCTCATTACATCAAGGCCAAAGCCTGTATCGACGATCCGGAGATGTTTGACGCATGGCTTTTCGGCTTCAATCCGCGTGAAGCGGAGATCATGGATCCGCAACAGCGAGTGTTCATGGAGTGTGCGTGGGAAGCATTGGAGCGGGCTGGTTATGATTCGGAAAGATATAACGGGTCGATCGGTGTTTTCGGCGGCGTGAGCCTGAACAGTTATTTTCTCCTGAATCTACATTCGAATCCGCAGCTCCTGACTTCCGTGGGTGGAATGCAAACCATTCTGGGAAACGACAAGGACTTCCTGCCCACTCACGTCTCTTACAAACTCAATCTGCGTGGTCCAAGCGTAAACGTGCAGACGGCTTGTTCCACTTCGCTGGTTGCGGTCCACCTCGCTATCCAGAGCTTGTTGAATTATCAAAGCGACATCGCCCTCGCCGGCGGAGTGTCAGTGACATTGCCACTCCAGGTTGGCACGCTTTACCAGGAGGGTGGAGTCTTATCACCGGATGGCCACTGCCGCGCTTTCGATGCGCAGGCAAAAGGCACTGTAGCGGGAAACGGCGTGGGCATCGTGGTGCTCAAGCGACTTGACGATGCTCTTCGCGATGGCGACGTGATTGCAGCGGTCATTCGCGGCTCTGCTATCAACAACGATGGCTCAGCAAAAATGGGTTACACGGCGCCGAGCGTGGAAGGACAGTCAACCGTGATCGCAGAAGCGCAGGCGATCGCGGGCGTGTCAGCGGATTCGATCAGCTACGTGGAAGCACATGGAACAGGTACACCGGTCGGCGATCCGATCGAGATGGCCGCACTCACAAAAGCGTTTCGCGCGAGCACGCAAAAGCGTGGATTCTGTGGCGTAGGATCAGTGAAGAGCAACATCGGGCATCTCGATACGGCAGCAGGTGTGGCGGGACTGATCAAAACCGTGCTGGCGCTCAAGCACAAAGAGTTACCACCTTCGCTGCACTTCGAGACACCAAATCCGCAGATCGATTTCACTAACTCACCTTTCTACATCAACGCGAGCCTGCAACCGTGGGAACGCAATGGTGGACCACGGCGCGCGGGCGTGAGCTCGTTTGGCATCGGTGGCACGAATGTACACCTGATAGTCGAAGAAGCACCGGAACGAGAACGCAGTGCCACGAATCGAGAGTGGCAGGTGCTGGTCCTATCGGCCAAGACGGAAGAGGCGCTGGATACAGCCACAGAGAATTTAGGCGCTTACCTCGAACACACTGAAGAGGAGCTGGCGGATATCGGTTACACGCTCGCGGTCGGACGGCGGGCCTTACCGCAACGACGAGTTGTAGTGTGTCGCGACCAGCAGCAGGCAGTTGCGACATTGAGTGGAGCAGATACAGGACACGTGTTGACGGGAGTAGCGCGTGAGCGGCGACCAGGAGTGGTCCTGTTGTTTCCGGGTTATGGAGCGCAACGAGTGAACATGGGACGGGAGCTTTATGAGAGTGAGCCGGTATTTCGAAACGCGGTGAACGAGTGTGCCGAACTGCTGAAGCCAGTATTAAAAGGCGACCTGCGAGAAGTTTTGTACGGCGACGACACCACCACAGATGAAAACGATCAAATGGGCCAGTTGCAGGATATTCGCTGGGCCCAGCCGGGACTGTTTGTCACCGAATATGCCCTGGCTAAGCAGTTATTAGCCTGGGGCATTGAGCCTGAGGCGATGTTTGGTCATAGCACGGGCGAGTGGGTCGCAGCGACCCTCGCAGGAGTTTTCCGGTTGGAAGACGCGTTGCGACTAGTGACGCTGCGCGGTGAGTTGATGGAGCAAATGGAAGTGGCCGCAATGATCACTGTTGCTCTATCCGAAGCGGAGATTGAAGAGCGCATCGCGAAGTATCAGGACGAGCTGGGCAAAGTGGAAGTGAGTGCGGTGAATGCACCGCGCCTCATCGTCCTTGGCGGATCAGTAGCGAGCATCGAGCGCTGGACTGAGAAGTTGAATAGTGAAGGAGTTTGGACCAAGGCATTGCAGACGAGCCACGCTTACCACACGTGGCAGATGGAAGAAGCTGCCAGAAAGCTCGAGGAGGCAGTAGAGAAAGTAGAAAAACGCAAACCGCAGATGAACATGCTTTCGGGAGTGACTGGTACGTGGCTGAGCGCGGAAGAGGCGCAGAGCAGCAGGTACTGGGGGCGACAGATGCGCGAACGCGTGCAGTTTGCGGCGATGATCGATCAAATCCTGGCGGAACGCGATCGGGTGGTAGTGGAAACTGGACCAGGCAGTGGATTCGGTGGACTGGTGAAGCAGCAGGCGCAAGAGCGTGGCTCAACAACTGTAAGTGTAGTGAGCTTGCTGGGCGCGGGTGCTAGTGGAATGGCGAGCGAGCCTGAACGCCTGTTGCGTGGTCTTGGGCAGATATGGCTCGAAGGCGTGGCCGTGAAGTGGGAAGAGTTATGGCATGGAGAACAACGACTGCGAGTGGAGTTGCCGACGTATCCGTTTGAACGACGCCGTTGCTGGATTGAGCCACAACACGGAAATTACGCAGCTCCGGTTTTCACTGGAAGACAGCCGGACATTGCCGACTGGTTTTACGTGCCTTCATGGAAGCGGAGTCCGCTCGCGACGCTGCGGCGCACGGATGAGAAGCTCTGCTGGTTAGTGTTCACGAGCAAAAATGAGTTTGGTGCGGAGCTTGTCAAACAGCTTCGCGATCAGGATCAACAGGTCATTTCCGTCAGCTCCGGAACGAAGTTCGCCAAACTCGGTGAGGGTACCTACAAGATCAATCCGCACGAGCGAAAAGATTTCAGTGCTTTACTCAAAGAGCTTGCCACACTCGAAACGCGGCCAGAGAGAGTGATTCACCTGTGGGGGCTCAATCCGGCGCCGCGGGGGTTAGCGGATTACGAGAGTTTCGAGAAAGTTCAGGCGGAAAGCTTCTACAGTTTACTGTTTCTGATCCAGGCGCTTGACGAATACAACATCACAGAGGAGTTGGACCTCACGGTAGTTTCCGACAGCGTGCAAGAGGTGACCGGCCAGGAGTTGCTGCATCCCGAGAAGGCGTCAGTGCTGGGATTGAATCGAATTATTCATCAGGAGTATCCGAACATCTCCTGTCGAAACGTTGACGTGGTGCTGCCGAAGTCGAAGGGATCGCAGCGTGAACTGGTAGGGCAACTGCTGCTGGATCTCAACGTTAAGCCTGCTGACAGTTTCGTTGCTTATCGCGGCGAGCATCGATGGACGCAGAGCTTCGAACCGATGCGTGTTGAAGGCGAGTCGCGCTTGTGTGAAGAAGGACTGTATCTCATCACGGGCGGGCTCAGCGCCATCAATCTTGATCTGGCTGAATATCTGGCCCGAGAAGCACGTGCAAAACTCGTGTTTGCCGGTCGCACGGCGTTTCCGTTGCGAGCAGAGTGGGAAGAGTGGTTGTCGAGCTATGGTGAAGATCACGACGTGAGCCGAAAGATCAGGAGGCTACTTGAGCTTGAAGCTCTCGGCGCGAAGGTTCTGGTAACAACTATTGAAGTGGACGACGTGGAGCGGCTGCGACAGACGACTGACATGGCCCAGGACCAGTTTGGACCACTGAAGGGAATTTTTTACAACGACCAGTTAGGTAGCGATTCCGAGAACAGTCTACGCGCCACAATGGCTAGCGAATGCGGCTGGTACCTGCTACGAAACGCAAAAGCGTTGAAAGCGTTGGAAAGTGTTGTAGCAGAGACAGAACCTGATTTCTGCCTGCTGCTTTCTTCGCTGACCGCAGTTGTCGGAGGCCGAGGGTTGATTGCCAGTGCGGCAGCGAGCCAGATTCTCGATGCCTATGCGCATAAGAAGAAGGAGAAGGCGTCAACTCGTTGGCTTAGTCTCAATCTGGATACCGCGCGTCCCGGCCACAGGCAGGATCAGGATAGCGATCTGACGATCACGCCGGGGGAAGTGGCCGAGGTGTTCCATCGTGCATGGTCTCTAGAAACAGTATCGCAGCTTGCTGTTTCGACTGTGGATCTCAGAGAACGATTGCGGCAAGAAGAATCTCAAGAGGCCGAGAACGAGGAGGCCGAAGGAGAGCCGGGCGGCAAACAACGGGGAATCAAGTCATATTCACGACCGAGTTTGGCGACTGCATATGTTGCACCGCGCAATGAGCTGGAGCGCACGATTGCAGCAATGTTTGAGACGTTGCTAGGGATATCGCCCGTTGGCGTCAACGACGACTTCTTCGAGCTCGGAGGACATTCGCTGGCCGGTATCCAGTTAACTTTCCGTTTGCGCGGAAAGTTCGAGCTCGAAGATCTGCACCAGAACGCGCTCTTCGATAAACCGACCATCGCCGGCCTTGCAGAGACGGTGGAAGAAATACGCCGTAGCGGGTTGACCATGCCGCCAAACCTCGTGCCGATTCAACCCGAGGGCAAGAATCCACCGTTCTTCTGCGTACATCCAGTGGGTGGCAGCGTTTACGGATTGGTTCCGCTTGGGAGAAGCCTCGCGCCAGACCAGCCGTTTTACGCAATCTCGTCAACCGATCTGGCGCACTACGGCGAGTACGAAGATTACGAGACGCTTGATCAGATGGCAGCAGACTATATCAAGACTATTAAGTTCGTCTCGCCGAAAGGTCCTTACTTCATTGGCGGTCTCTCATACGGCGGCATGGTTGCGTTCGCGATGGCCCAGCAGCTCAAGCGAAACGGTGAGGAAGTCGCGCTGCTCGCGCTGCTCGATAGCCCGGCGCCGACGAGTTGGACCAAGGTTGGGGATCTCGACGACTCCATAATCCTGCTTGGACTGACGCGTGAAAGAGCGCGCCAGGAAGGAATCTATCTTGACGTGACCGGCAAAGACTTCGTCGGTCTCAGTGCCGATGAGCGCTTGATGTTCCTGGTGAATGCCCTGAAGGAATCAGGCCTTGCGCCGCCCGATCTCTCTGAGGAATGGATACGCAGATTCATGCGCGGATACCGCGCTCGCATCAACGTGGTCAGAAATTACGTTTCGCAGCCGTACCACGGCAAGATCACGCTTTTCCGTTGCACTGAAAGAGACCCGGAGATGGAAATTCATCTGAAGGGTGTGGGCCAGGACGAGTACATGGAGGAATCTTTCGGGTGGAACAAAGTTTCGACTGAGCCGGTCGACGTCATTCCTCTCTACACCTATCACGAAGTGATGACCTTCGGAGAAAACACCAAGGTGCTCAGAGCGCTGCTAAAGGACAGGATCGATCGAGCCTGGAACGAATCCATTCGTCGCAAGAGTGTAGGAGCGTAAGAGCGCATCCACAGATTACGCAGATTCTTTGATTTGTTCTTAGCCTGCGATAGCAGGCGTCAGCATAAAGCCTGGGGCGCCAGCCCCAGGTAGCAAATACATTCCATGATCAAGCTCGCGATAGCGACCGACAGCCTGAAACGGTTGCGACTGTCGCCCGTTTTCAAGGGCTCCAAATAGCTTTCTTTTCTGGTCCTGGGGGCTCGCGCCCCAGGCTTTATGCTGACGCCTGCTATCGCAGGCTAAGAGCGTAGGAATATAGGAATATGAAACTCATCTCTATATTGTTGGGCTACTCGCGGCGCGCCGTGATTCTTGCGATCATCGTCGGCATCATCAACGGCATCTGCAACGCTGCGCTGCTGGCGATTATCCATAAGGCCCTCATCGCCGGCAGAGGAGCTTCTGCAAGTCTGTTATGGGGCTTCATCGCACTCTGGCTGATCCTGCCGGCGAGTCGCATCGCTTCACAGGTCACACTCTCACATCTCGTACAAACAGCAATCTACGATCTGCGGATGCATTTGAGCCGTCAGATCCTCGCTGC